>ERZ795053.2907-NODE-2907-length-20138-cov-6.525320_pt1 | contig 20138 bp, 17 predicted proteins | sample MGYA00375137_ERZ795053 | MGnify/ENA primary metagenome ERZ795053 (study PRJEB30182, sample SAMN05720284) | activated sludge metagenome | isolation source: Anaerobic digester | place: Hong Kong | collected 2014-12-17 ...
GCGATGGACCGGCTGGAGCGCTACCTGCCGGGCTGAGCGAGGGCGCGTCCGCGCTGTCGGGCTGGGTGGCAGCCGGTCGCGGCGTGTCGTGCTGGCGGGCCCTCGGCGGCGCCGGAACAATGGCGGTGCCATCCCCCTGATCGACGAGCGAGGTCCGTGTGTCCGCTGCCGCCCCGGAGCGGTCCAGGGCTTTCGGCCCAGGCACTCCTCGCCGTGGAGTGGTGGCCCGGCTGCTGCGGCGGCGTGGCCGGCGCGCGGTCCGGCTCGTGCTCGGCCTCCTGGCGCTCGCCGCGGTCGGCCTCGTCGCAGGCGCGCCGACGGCCACTGCCGCCTCGCCCGATCGGGCGGCCCGGATCGACGTTCCTGCTTCCGGTGCTCGTGGACCGGCTGCTGTGGCGCGGGTGGTCTCGGGGAGCCGGTCCCGGGGATCCGGCGCGGCCGCGGCGCGCGGGACGACGGCCGGTCCGGTCGCCGCACCCGGCAACGCGCGCGTGTCGGTGGTCGCCCCGGTCCAGGCGGCTGGCGCTGGCCAGGTGACGGCCCCGAGTCAGCTGGCCGCTCCGGCCCAGATGGACCCGCCGCCGGTCGCCGCCCCGGCGGTCGCCGCTCCGGCGGTCGGCCAGCCAGTCGCTGCCCCGGCAGGTGCCCCGGCAGCCGGACCGGACTGCCAGGTGCTCCGGTGCGTTGCACTGACCTTCGACGACGGACCGGAGCCGGGAACCACCGGGCGGTTGCTCGACTACCTCGCCCAGGCACGGGTGCCGGCGACCTTCTTCGTCGTCGGTTCCAAGGTGCCGGGACATCCCGACCTGGTGGCCCGGATGGCCGCCGACGGGCATGAGATCGGCAACCACACGTGGACGCACGCCTTCCTGCCGAAGACCTCGACGCCGGACGCCCTCGAGCAGGTCGCCCGCACCCAGGAGGCCGTCACCCGCGTGACCGGCCGGGCGCCGACCCTGCTCCGGCCACCGTTCGGGGCCTTCACCAGCCGGGATCTGCAGCTCGGCCTGCCGGTGGTCATCTGGGATGTCGACCCGGTCGACTGGAAGACCCGTAACACCGAGCAGGTCGTCGGTGCCGTTCTCGCGCAGACCCGCTCGGGCTCGATCGTGCTCATGCACGACACCCTGCCGACGACCGTTGCCGCGGTGCCGGCGATCGTCGCGAGTCTGCGCGCCCGGGGCTACACGCTCGTCACGGTGTCCCAGCTGCTCGGCGCTCCGCAGCCCGGGCGGGTCTACGCCCGTCGATAGGCCGGGCTGCTCGACCACCGGGACGCCCTCCAGCCCACCCAGGGCCTCTACCCCACCGAGTGGAGGTATTCGCCAGGGTTCTGGACGCCGTGTACGACCTCCACCGCGGGAGGGGGCCGCGCGCGTCGGCCTGTCCACGGCCTCGGTACATCCCGTGAGTCTGCGCGCCCGGGGCTACACGCTCGTCACGGTGTCCCAGCTGCTCGGCGCTCCCCCGCCCGGGCGGGTCTACGCCCGACGCTAGGGGCTGCTTCGGCAGATGATGGTCCACTCGGCGTGGGATGGTCCGCTCGGCGTGGGATGGTCCGCTCGGCAGATGTTGGTCCACTCGGCGTGGGATGGTCCGCTCGGCGGGTTTGCGCTCAGAGGTGGGGGAGGGGGTCCGGGGGCGGGTCGACGAAGCGGGTCGCCACCCCGGGGTCTCGGACCGCGGTCCACACCGTGACGATGACCGGCCACAGCACGACCCAGCCGTAGACGGCCAGCTCGCGGATGCCGTCGGTCGTGGCTCGCAGGATGATCCCCCACAGTGCGATCTGCATGGCGACGAAGGTCAGCACGCTGACGATCACCCCCACCCGCCGGCGCAGCGGCCAGACCACGGTGCCGGCGCGAGCGCCGAAGGCCGGCCATAGAGCCAGCAGCACGAAGGCGATCTCGGAGCTGAAGGTGTGCCGCAGCGTGTAGGTCGCCGACTCGGCCGGCGCTGAGGCGAGCAGCCACAGGCCCAGCCCGCCGAAGGCCAGGGTCCACCGGCCCGCCGGGTCGGCCGGCTCCAGCCCCAGGGCCGTGACGATGAGCAGCGCCCCGACGACGAGGAGCCCGATGCCGAGCGCGTTGCGCCCCGGGGTGCCCGATGCCCCCAGGTCGCTGACGCTGGTGCGCACGACGTCGAAGCCAGGGGTGCGCGAGGCGGCATACAGGTATGCCGCGGCGAAGGCGACGAGCGCGGCGACACTGGTCGCCACCGCCCACCACGGCGTGCGCGGCAGGACCGTGTCGACCGGCTCGCGCGGGGTGGTGAGCGGCGTCTCGGGCATAGCATCGAGCCTATGCCTGACACCGACGTCATCGTCATCGGGGCGGGCCTGGCCGGGCTGGTCGCCGCGACCGAGGCCACCGCGGCCGGCAAGCGGGTGGTCGTCGTCGACCAGGAGTCCCGCGAGAACCTCGGCGGGCAGGCGTACTGGTCCTTCGGCGGGCTCTTCCTCGTCGACTCGCCCGAGCAGCGTCGCCTCGGCATCCGCGACTCGCTCGAGCTGGCCTGGTCGGACTGGGAGGGCACGGCCGGCTTCGACCGGCTCGGCACCGGCGACGGCGGTGAACCTGGTGCCCCGGGCAGCGACGTGCTGGCGCAACGGTGGGCGCGGGCCTACGTCGACTTCGCCGCCGGCGAGAAGCGGGCCTGGCTCACCGAGCAGGGGCTGCGGCTCTTCCCGGTCGTCGGCTGGGCCGAGCGCGGCGACGGCACCGCCCAGGGCCACGGCAACTCGGTGCCGCGCTTCCACATCACGTGGGGCACCGGGCCGGGGCTGCTCGAGCCCTTCGTCCGCAAGGCCAAGGAGGCCGAGGCAGCCGGCCGGCTGCGCTATGCCTTCCGACACCGAGTCGACGACCTCGTGCTCACCGGCGGCCGGGTCACCGGCATCCGCGGCACCCGGCTGGCGCCGACCCACCTGCCGCGGGGCGTCGCGACGAGCCGCGACCCGCTCGGCGAGTTCGAGCTCGAGGGCGGCGCGGTCGTCGTCGCGAGCGGCGGCATCGGCGGCAACCACGACCTCGTCCGGGCAGCCTGGCCCGCCCGGCTCGGGTCGCCACCGGCGCGGCTGGTCACCGGCGTCCCGGCCTACGTCGACGGGCGGATGCTGCGGATCACCGAGCGGGCCGGCGGCACCGTCGTCAACCGCGACCGGATGTGGCACTACGTCGAGGGGCTGCACAACTGGGACCCGATCTGGCCCGGGCACGGCATCCGGGTGCTGCCCGGCCCGTCGGCCATGTGGCTCGACGGCTCCGGCACCCGGCTGCCCGCGCCCTTCTTCCCCGGCTTCGACACGCTCGGCACGCTGGCGCACCTGCGGCATACCGGCGTCGAGCACTCGTGGCTCGTCCTCAACGCGCGGATCGCCGAGAAGGAGATCACCCTCTCGGGCTCCGAGCAGAACCTCGACCTCACCAACCGGTCGGTCGTGGACGTCCTCGGGCGGGCCCGGGGCGGCATCCCCGCGGCGGTGCAGGCCTTCCTCGACCGCGGCGTCGACTTCGTGGCCGCGCCGACGGTCGCCGAGCTCGTCGCGAAGATGACCGAGCTCACTCCCGAGGCCCCGCTCGACGCTGCTTACGTCGAGGAGCAGATCGCGGCGCGCGACCGGCAGGCGATCAACGACTTCGGCAAGGACGCCCAGCTCAACGCGATCCGCGCGGCGCGAGCCTATAAGGGAGACAAGCTGATTCGCGCTGTCGCCCCGCACGCGCTGACCGATCCAGCGGCCGGTCCGCTCATCGCGATCCGGCTGACCGTGCTCACCCGCAAGACGCTCGGCGGGCTGCTCACCGACCTCGACGGCCGCGCGCTGCGCAGCGACCACACCGTGCTCCCCGGCCTGTATGCCGCGGGCGAGGCGGCCGGGTTCGGTGGCGGCGGGATGCACGGCTACCGCTCGCTCGAGGGCACCTTCCTCGGCGGCTGCCTGTTCAGCGGTCGGGTCGCCGGGCGCGCCGCGGCCGACGCGGTCTGAGCGCGGCGGCCACGCGGCATACCCTCGGCGCATGGGAGTCGAGCACCGGCCGGAGCGGATCATCCTGGTCCGGCACGGCGAGAGCCAGGGCAACGTCGACGACACGATCTACGAGACGGTCCCCGACCACGCTCTGCACCTCACGGCACGCGGGGTGGAGCAGGCCCGGGCGACCGGCGAGCGGGTGCGGGCGATCCTCGACGGCGGCAGCGTGCACGTCTACGCCTCGCCCTATGTCCGGGCCCGCGAGACCGTCGAGGCGATGGATCTCGGTATGCCGCTCGCGGCGGTTCGCTTTGAGCCTCGCCTGCGCGAGCAGGACTGGGCCAACTTCCAGGACCCGGCCTCGATCGCGGCGGAGAAGCGGCTGCGCAACGACTACGGGCACTTCTACTACCGCTTCACCCACGGCGAGTCCGGCTCGGACGTCTACGACCGGGTGTCGACCTTCCTCGAGTCGCTGTTCCGCAACTTCGAGAGTCCCGACGCGCCGCGCAACGTCGTCTTCGTGACCCACGGCTTGACGACGAGATTGTTCGCGATGCGCTGGTTCCATTGGAGCGTCGAGTACTTCGAGTCGCTCGAGAACCCCGCCAACGGCCAGGACGTCGTCCTGCTGCGGCAGCCGGACTTCCGCTATCGGCTGCGCGAGCCGTTCCGGCAGTGGGACACGAGCTACCTCCCCACCGAGCGCGAGCGGGCCAGCTGGCTGTAGCCGAGGTGGGCAGGTCGGCTCTCGGGCGACCTACGGGCTCAGAGGTATTGGCCGGTCGGTCCGGACTGACCCGAGGGCGCCTCACCCAGACTGCCGGGACCACCCGGCATACCCGAATTGCCTTGTGCCGCAGGGTGACCCGGCGGGAGCGCGCGCCGCATGCCAGCGAGCTGCTGCTGGGCCGCCATCTGCTGCGCGACGAGCGCGGTCTGGATGCCGTGGAAGAGCCCTTCGAGCCAGCCGACGAGCTGCGCCTGGGCGATCCGCAGCTCGGCATCGGAGGGCGGGGTGCCGTCGTCCGCGAAGGGCAGCGCGATCCGCTCGAGCTCCTCGACGAGCTCGGGGGCCAGGCCATCCTCGAGCTCGTGGATCGAGCGGCGGTGGATCTCGGCGAGCCGGCGCCGGCCGCCGTCGTCGAGCGGGGCGCTGCGGACCTCCTCGAGGAGGTTCTTGAGCATCGAGCCGATCCGCATGACCTTGGCCGGCTGCTCGACGAGGTCGGCGGGGTTGCTCGGCTCGTCGGGGTGACCGTCGCCGTCGCGGTCCTTGGGCGGGCTGGCCACCCCCATGCCGTCCGGCGTGATGACGACGACCCGCTCGTCGCCCGCGTCGGTGGCCTGCTCGGCGGTCGGCTGGGTGCGCTCCGGCTGCTCGCTCATGCGCCCCATCTTGCCCCACCGCTCGGTCACCCGATCTGGTATGCCGCGCGCGCAGTGACCCCCCGGACGCCGCGGACCGGGACTCAGCTGATCCGGCGGGTGACCTGCGGGTCTCGGCGGATGGCCAGCCAGGCCAGTCCGGCCGCGAGCACCGGGATCACCAGCACGGGGATGGCCAGCTGACCCCAGGGGATCACGACGATCGGGCCGACCGGGTCGGTGTTGCCGGGTCCCCACGTGGCACCCGTCGCCAGCCGGGCGATCGTGATGCCCGGCACCAGTCCGACGAGGACACCGAGCAGCCCCCCGATGATCCCCAGGGAGGCCGCCTGAGTCGCCGCCAGCCGCCGCCGTGTGCCGCGGGTCGCGCCGACCGCCGCGAAGGTGCCCATCAGCGGCTGCATCTCGGCCGTCGACAGCGCGGTCGCGAGCAGCGTGGCGGCGAGGATGATCAGCCCGAGCAGCGAGAGCACGACGATCGTCACCCACCGGTCGAAGGGCTGGAAACCGCGCTCGACATAGACGAACCCCACGCCGGAGTCGGTCACCGCGTCGCGCAGCCGCTGCTCGTCGTCGTCGGGGATCGTCCCGCTCGGGTCGACGAGCAGGAGCTGCTGGATGGCCAGCGTCCACCCGAACGATCGGGCCGTCTCAGTTGACACGATCATGCCGGTGTTGCCGGCCAAGGTCGGCAGCCGATCGGTCATCGCCAGCGCTGGGACGCGCGCCGTCTGCGGCGCCGCGACGGGCTTGGGTCGCTCGTCCACGGAGTCCCCGGTGGGCAGCGAGACCTCGCTCCACGTCAGCGTCATCTTGCCGTCGACGATGTCGACGACGCAGCAGGTGAGCGGCACGGCGTCGGTGGGGTCCGGGCCGAAGCCGATCATGCCCTGGTTGCGCGGGGGTCGCCCGTCGACGAGCACACCGCCGGCGCGCAGCATCGCCGCTTGCGTGGCATCAAGGCCAAGCATGGTGATCAGGTCCTCGACGGGTGCGATAAGGATGGACATCCCACCCATCCCCATGCTGTCCACCGTCACACAGCGGGAGAACACTGCTGGCGTGGGGGAGGTGAGCAGGCCGAGGGTCTCCTCCGGAGTGCATCCGGTCCGCACCGCGCTGACGATGGCCTCCGGCCCCTTGCCCGTGCCGCCGACCCGCTGCACCTCGACCTGGCGCAGGGTCGGCGTCGTCGCGCTGATCGTCGCCCGCAGTCGTTGCCACGCCGATGCCTCGTCGTTGGGCAGGTGGGAGCGGGGACTGGCCATCGCAGCGCCGATCGGCACCTGCGGCTGGTATATCCGCTGGCCGAACTCGGTGCCACTGGCACTGGCGACGAGGACGATGGTGGCGATCGAGCACCCGGCGAGGATGGCCGCGACCGTCGAGGTGGCCCGACCGCGCTGGCGGGCGGCATCCCGCAGGGCCATCCGGGCGGCCGCCGGCGCCGCCCGACCGAGCCTGGCGCCGAGGACCAGGCTCATCGGCACGAGCATGAGCGCCCCGACGACGAGCAGCACGAAGCCGCCGATCGCCATGAGCAGCGGCAGGACGACCGGGATGTCCGCCGTGGGCGGCAGCGCGCTGAGGCCGAGCAGCAGTGCCGAGCCGACGACGAAGAGCACGAGGCCGACGACCGGGACGCGCGCTCGTGCCCGAGGCGACACGGACTGGCTGCGCAGCACGCCGACGATGTCGAGCTGGGCCAGGCCCCGCGCGGGGATGAGCGCGGCGATGACGGTGGCGAGCACCGCCACCGCGAGCACGAGCAGCACCGGCCAGAACGGCACGTCCCATGGCCCGAAGAACGCGTCCGGACGGTTCGTCCGAGACCAGGCGACCACGGCATACGCACCGATGACCCCGAGCAGCCCACCCACGGCGACCGAGAGCACCCCGAGCACGAGGGCCTGGCCGAGGACGGTCCGGCGCAGCTGGCCGGTCGGCGCGCCGTTGCTCGCGGCAAGGGCGAGGGTCCGTCGGCTGCGCGCCGCGGAGACGGCGAACGCCGGCCCGACGAGCAGGGTCGTCTCGACCAGCAGGCCGACCGCTGCGACCGCAGTGAGCAGCAGCTGGGTCACCGCCTCGTCGTCGGCGCGTTGCTGGAGCTCCGCCGGAGCGTGCACCTGGTCGGCCGGCGGCGGGTCGAGCGTCACCGCGCGACTGGTCGTGAGCAGTCCGTATGCCGCCCACCGCTCGACCTCGGCCCAGGTGACCGGGGTGGCCCGGTCGATGACGTAGCTCGTCTCGCCCATCCCGCCGACGTCGAGCGGCGTGATGACGGCATCCACGGGTGACGTGTGCCCGAACATCGTCGAGTAGGCCTCGGCCACCCCGACGATCGTCATGGTCACCGAGACGCCGGTGTTCGGGTCGACGGCGACGACGGTGCCCTCGCTCGGTATGCCGCGCGCGATCGCCGAGGGGGTGACGACGACCTCGGTCGGCGTGGCCGCCCACCGGCCGCTGCGCAGGTGCACGATGCCCTCGAGGAACGGGTATGCCGTCGGGTCGGCGCCCAGCACCTGGACGTCGTAGGTCTTGCGTCCCACGGTGACCAGTCCCGGGAAGCTCTGCACCGGTGCCACGGTCCCACCGGTGAGCTGAGCCAGCGCGGCGCGGCGCTGCGGTTGGCTCTCGCCCCATCCGGGGATGGGGGTGGCTCGCTCGTGCGTGGTGTCCCCGCCGAAGAATGAGTCGGAGGTGGGGAGGACGACGAGCTTCTCGTCACCCTGGTAGCTGATCCGAGCCTGAGCCTGGCCCATGGTGAAGGGCAGCCGCTCGACCGGGGAGAGCGACGCGACGGCCGCGAGGATGTTGCCGCCGACGAGCAGCATGACCGGCAGGGCGACCATGAGCACGACGAGGGCACTGCGGCCCTTGTGCCGCACGGCGTCCCGGCGGCCGAGGCGCAGCGCGAGGCGCCACCCGGCGAGCCAGCGCTCGAGGCGCGAGCCACGCTCGGCGAGAGCCGGCGCAGGTGGTCGCGGGGGAGGTGCCGCCGGACGCGTGGGAGTCTGCACGGTCACGACGCGCTCCGGGCACTGCGCGGCATACCGGCTGGCTCGGTGGAGTCGACGACGCGGCCGTCGCGCAGGTAGACGACCCGGTCGGCCCAGCCGGCGAAGCGCGCCTCGTGGGTGACGAGCAGGCCGGCCGCGCCGGCGTCGCAGCGCTGACGCAGCACGGTGAGCACGCCCTCGCCGGTGACCGAGTCGAGAGCGCCGGTCGGCTCGTCGGCGAGCACCAGTCGGCGCTCGCCGACCAGGGCGCGGGCGATCGCGACCCGCTGCTGCTGGCCGCCGGACATCTGGTCCGGGTAGCGGTCGGCGAGCAGCTTCAGGCCCAGCTCGTCGAGGGCAGCGAGGGCCTGCCGGCGGGTCTCGCTCACCCGCTGACCGTCGAGCTCGAGCGGGAGGGCGATGTTCTCGGCGGCGGTGAGCGAGGGGATGAGATTGAGGTCCTGGAAGACGACCCCGACCTTGCGCCGACGCAGCGCAGCCAGATCGGCCGGCCGCAGCGATGTCGTCGAGACGCCCTCGATCTCGACCGTGCCGGAGGTCGGCAGGTCGAGCGCGCCGGCGAGGTTGAGCAGGGTCGACTTGCCCGATCCGGAGGGGCCCATGACGGCGACGAGCTCACCGGCGCACAGGTCGAGGCTCACCCCGTCGAGCGCGCGGACTGCGGTCTCGCCGCTGCCGTGCACACGGTGGACGTCGGTGAGTCGCAGGACGACCTCAGGTGTCGGGGTGCTCATCGTGCTTCCTTTCACGGGGCGCATGGGAGAGGACGGCCTCGACGTGGTCGAGCCAGCGCAGCTCGGCCTCGACGGTGAACAGCTGGTGCTCGAGGACGAGGCGATCGGCGCTCGTCGACGGGGCGGTGCCGCCCGGCGTCGTCGGGTCGAGGGCGAGCTTGCGGCGGGTGAGCTCGCGCAGGTGGCGCATCGTGGCGGTGCGCTGGGTGGTGATGACGGCGTAGGGGTCGACGCCGGGGGTGCTGATCGCCAGGGCGAGCTTGATGACGAGCTCGTCCCGGGCCGGGGTCTCGCGGTCGACGGGCGTGGTCCACCAGCCGTCCGCCTCGGCGGCGCCCTGCTCGGTGAGTCGATAGGTGACGGTGACGTCGCCGGAGTCGGGGCGGTCGGGGCTGGCGGGGCTGACGGTGCCGCGAGTCGTGCGGGCGCCGCGGTCGGGGGCCGGCGCTCGGGTCTCGCCGGCGACCAGGCCGTCCCGCTCGAGCCGGCCGAGGGTGGTGTAGACCTGCCCGACGTTGAGGGTCCAGGCGCCGCCGGTGGCCTGCTCGAAGTCGGCCTTGATCCGCGCTCCATAGCGCGGGCCCTGCCGGAGCAGAGCCAGCACGCTGCTGCGAACGGTCACGACGTGCCTTCCCTGGGGGGGATGTATACCGGGTATTGCTACTGTCAAGGACGCTATACCGAGTATGCCGCTGGGTCAAGCGTGCTCCCGCCCTCGCCCGTCTCTCGCGCTGGCGCGCTGCCGAGCCGCTGCGCCCCGCGGTCCGTCGGGAAACTCATGCGTTTCCCGATTCGCCATGGGATCCCATCGACAATCGGGAAACGCATGCGTTTCCACACCGCGCCCTCGAGTCGTCAGCGCTGCCGGCTCTGGACTCCCCCATCGTCGGCGGACGTGATCGACGACGCCACCGATCGCCGGCGACGCCAGCGACGCGGCGGCCGTCAGCGGCGGCGGCGCAGCAGCACCAGCTCGGCGGCCAGCAGCAGCACGACGCCGAGCATCGCCCCGGTCGTGTTCGTCAGCACGTCGTTGCCGGCGCACTCCCGGTCGGTGAACAGGGCCTGATACGACTCGGTGCCCAGGGTCACGGCGATGGCGACCGGCACGGCGAGCCACCGATGGCGCCGCCGCGCCGCGGCCAGCGCGGCGCCGAGCGGCACGTAGAGCAGCACGTTGGGGATGACGTCGTAGAAGACGCCGAAGCGACCGTAGGTGCCCCACCGCCACGACGTCGTGAAGCACGTCGTCAGGGTCGCGAGATCCGGGCTGCCCCAGTGCGGCGCGATCCGCACCGGCATCCACGACGTGACCGCGACGACGAGCATTGCCTCGGCGACGAGCGCCGCCGCGACCCAGCGCGCCCCCGCCAGCCGCAGCAGCCCGGCCAGCAGCACCGCCCCGACGACGAGAGCCGCCAAGGTGCTCTCGGCCCCCTCGCGCAGCGTCCAGGCCACGCCCCGGGTGCGGGTGGCGTACGCGACCGCGACGGCCAACAGGCACACCGCCACGGCCGCGCCGGCCGCGAGCCCCCACGGAACCCGCCGGCCGCTCACCTGGCCGAGATGGATCGTGAGCAGGACGACGAAGCCGGCCGCCAGCACGACCGCCAGTGCGGCTGAGACCGAGGCGAGGCTCACGTGGTGAGCAGCACCTTGCCGACGTGCCTCGACTCCTCGAGCACCCGGTGCGCCTGTGCGGCCTGCTCCAACGGCAGCCGGTCGTGCACCACCGGTCGCACTGTGCCCGCCTCCACGAGGGGCCAGACGTGCTCGCGCACCGCCGCGACGATCGCGGCCTTCTCCGCGTCGGGGCGAGCCCGCAGCGAGGTGGCGATCACGGCGGCCCGCTTGCGCAGCAACTGCCCGAGGTCGAGCTCGCCCACCGTGCCGCCCTGCAGGCCGATGACGACGAGCCGGCCGTATGCCGCGAGCACGTCCACGTTTCGGCGCAGGTACTTCGCGCCCATGTTGTCGAGGACGACGTCGACGCCGTGGCCGTCGGTCGCCTCGCGCACGACGGCGACGAAGTCCTCGTCCCGGTAGTTGACGAGGATCTCGGCGCCGAGCGAGCGGCATACCTCGAGCTTGTCGGCCGAGCCGGCGGTGACCGCCACCCGCGCTCCGACCGCGCGCGCGAGCTGGATCGCCATCGTCCCGATGCCGGACGAGCCACCGTGCACGAGCAGGGTCTGGCGCGGCTGCAGCGCGGCCGTCATGAAGACGTTGGACCACACCGTGCAGGCGACCTCCGGCAGGGCGGCCGCGTCGACGAGCGACACCCCGTGCGGCACCGGCAGCAGCTGGCCGGCCGGGACGGCGACCTGCGCGGCATACCCGCCGCCGGAGAGCAGGGCGCACACCGCGTCGCCGACCTGCCACCCGGTCACGCCCTCGCCCAGCGTGCGGATCCGGCCGCTGCACTCGAGGCCGAGGTATGCCGGGGCGCCGGGCGGGGGTGGATAGTGCCCCTGGCGTTGCAGCAGGTCAGCGCGGTTGACGCCGGCAGCGACGACGTCGATGACGACCTCGCCGGGCCTGGCTTCGGGGTCGGGGACCTCGGCGAGGACGAGAGCGTCCGGGCCGCCGGGCTCGGGCACCGTGACTGCGCGCATGCCGCCAGCCTAGCCAGCGTGGACAAGCACGCCCGGAATTCGGACAGGCAAGCGCTTTCCCCCCATGTCGGCGCCGAACCGGTGTCAGGATGAGGTGTAACGCAGGTCCCCCAACCAGCGAGACAGGACCGTGGACACGCACTTCTGGGCCGAACACGCCTGGCTGCCAACGGGATTGGCACGCAATGTGCGAATTGCCGTCATCGACGGCCGATTCGCCGAGGTCGAGGTCCGCACCCGCCGGGCCTCGGGGGACGTCTGTCTTCCCGGGGTCGTCATGCCCGGCTTCGCCAACGGTCACAGCCATGTCTTCCATCGGGCGCTGCGCGGGCGCAGCCACACGGCGCCGGACCCGCAGGCCTGGTCCAAGCGGGTGTATGCCGCGGCCGAGCTCATCACGCCGGACAGCTACCTGGACCTGGCCCGCGCGGTCTACGTCGAGATGCTGCTCGCCGGCTATACGGCGGTGGGGGAGTTCCACTACCTGCACCACGGCCCGGATGGGCGGCCCTACGCCGACCCCAACGCGATGTCGATGGCGCTCGTGAAGGCGGCCGAGGAGGTCGGCATCCGGCTCACCCTCATCGACGTCTGCTACCTCTGGGGCGGCATGACCTCTTCGGGGCACCTGCCGCTGGACGGGCTCCAGGAGCGCTTCAGCGACGGCTCGGTGGAGGCGTGGTTCGACCGGATGCGCCGGATCCCGCAGACGGACCTGCTGCGCCGGGCGGCGGCGATCCACTCGCTCGCGGCCATCACTCGCGAGCAGGCGGGGCATGTCGCGGCGCTCGCCCGCGAGCTGACGCTGCACGAGGTGCCGCTGCACGTCAACCTCTCCGAGAAGCCGGCCGACAACCTCGCCTGCCAGATGTACTACGGCCGCACGCCGACCGAGCTGTTCCACGACGTCGGGGTCCTCGGTCCGGAGCTCGTCGGCGTGCACGCCGGAAACCTCTCCGACCACGACATCCATCTGCTCGCCGAGGCCCGCGCCCAGGTCGTCGCCTGTCCGTCGACCGAGCGGGAGACCGGCCACGCCGTGCCGCCGACCCGACGGCTGCTCGACTCGGGCATCACGGTGGGCATCGGGTCGGACCACCAGGTGGCCATCGACCCCTTCCTCGAGCTGCGCGAGCTGGAGTACACCGAGCGCCGGCGCAGCGGCGAGCGCGGCCGGCTGTCGGTGACCCAGCTCCTCGACATCGGCACCCGGCACGGCCACCAGGCGCTCGGCTGGTACGAGGGTGGCGCGATCGTGCCCGGGATGCTCGCCGATCTCGTCGCGGTCGACCTGGCCTCGGTGCGCACCGTGGGCAGCAAGGCCGCCGAGATCCTCTACACCGCGACGGCTGCAGACGTGCTCACCGTCGTCGTCGGCGGGCGGGTCGTCGTGCAGAACGGCGAGCACGTCCTCGGGGCGGTCGCGCCGATGCTCCGCGAGGCGATGCAGGCACTGCGCGGGCAGTGAGCGGGGCGCTGAGCGGGCGGGAGCGCACCAGCCCTGAGCCCGAAGCATCGCGGCATACGGGCTTGCTCTTCCTTTCTTCCTTGCCGCGTGGAAAGGAAGAATCTAGCGTGGTCGAGCATGGCGCTGAACATCAAGGACCCGCGCACCGACGAGCTGGCCCGTGAGCTGGCCAGTCGTCCTCGGCGAGGAGGACGCGAGCGACCTCGGTCGCCTGCTCGTCGCCGCGCGGCCGGCGCGGGTCAGCGCGGTGAGCTTCGTCGAGGCTGCCATCGTCGTCGAGGCGCGGCAGGGCGAGGAAGCGGCGCGCGACCTGCGTGAGCTCATCCGAGCGACGCCCTGCGATGTCGAGCCGGTGACGGCCGAGCAGGCTGAGCTGGCCGTCGACGCGTGGCGCCGCTTCGGCAAGGGACGCCATCCGGCGGGGCTCAACCTCGGCGACTGCTTCGCCTACGCGCTGGCGCGGCATACCGGAGAGCCGTTGCTGTTCAAGGGCACTGACTTCGCCCGCACCGACGTGCGATCCGCAGTCTCCTAGGCGGCTGGCCGGTCAGCGCGCGGCGTCGGCCTTGGCCTCGAGCTTGGCGAGCGCGGCGGGCAGGTGGCCGGCCGACTTGGCGTAGTACTGGGCCGCCTTGCGGGTGGCGGCCACCCGGGCCGCCGAGACGACCAGGCCGGTGAGCGCGGCGAAGAGCAGCGCCTCCTTCCACGTCACGTCCTCCGGGTTGGCCGGGTCGTCGGGGGCGGGCTTGCCGGCGGCGACCTCCCAGCCCTTGCTCACGAGCTTCTGGGCGACCGCGGCCGCACCCATCGCCGCGGCGGCGCTGAGCGCCCTCCACACCATCGGGCCCATCCCCGAACCTCCACGTCTCTCATGCCGGCGGCGAATCGGTCCGCCCGCAGGGGAACAGTCTCACATCCGCCGGGCTAGAATCGGCTCACCACGTAACGACAGGGGAGCGCTCCACGCGCTGAGAGTGCGACCCGTCCACCGCCAGGCGGACGGCCGCAGACCCTCGAACCTGATCCGGCTAACACCGGCGTAGGGAGTCGGGACATCTCAGGTGTGCGCTCGGTCTGCGAGTCGACTGACGCGTATGCCGGGTGTGCACTTCCCCGAGGTATCCATCGGATCACCACGGGAGAGTCGAATGACCAACACCACCACCACGCCCGGCACGTCCGGGCGCCTCGCCGGTGCCGGCCGGTATGTCCTCGCCACCCGCCCGCTCGGGCGCTGGCGCACCGTCGACCTGCTCGCCGCAGCCCTGCTCGGCGTCGCCTTCGGTGTCGTCTACTGGGCCTTCGGGCTGGTCTACTCCGGGCCCGCCGCCGCACTCGAGGCGATCTATCCGCCGGCGCAGGGCCTGGTCTTTGGGCCGTGGCTGCTCGCCGGTGTCGTCGGCGGTCTGGTCATCCGACGCCCGGGTGCGGCGCTCTTCGCCGAGATGACCGCGGCCAGCGTGTCGGCGCTGATCGGCACCAAGTGGGGCGCGACGACGCTGGTCGCCGGCTTCCTGCAGGGCATCGGCGCCGAGCTCGGCTTCGCGCTCTTCCGGTATGCCGCCTTCGGCCTGCTCGCCGCCATCGTCGCCGGGGCGCTGTCGACGCCCTTCGAGACGATCTACGAGTGGTACATGTACTGGACCGACTGGGACCTCGTGCAGAAGCTCGTCTATGGGGTCTGCTTCGCGATCAGCGGTGCGGTGCTCGCCGGCGGCCTCGGCTTCGCGCTGACCCGGGCGCTCGCGTCGGCCGGTGCGCTCAACGCCTTCCCGCCGGGCCAGGAGGCGCGGGATCGCCTCCCCGGCTGACCCGCCGAGTGGACCATCCCGCGCCGAGTGGACCATCCGTCGCCGAGTGGACCATCCGTCGCCGAGTGGACCATCCGTGAGCGGTGATCCGCTCGGCCGGGTGGACGTCACCGGCCTCACCTGGCGGCCGTACGGCCGCCCTCAGCCGATCCTGCGCGATCTCGACCTGCGCATCGAGCCCGGCGAGCGAGTCCTGCTCGCCGGGCCGAGCGGCTCGGGCAAGTCGACCCTGCTGCGCGGCCTCGCCGGCCTCCTGCTCACCGCCGACGCCGGCGAGCTCAGCGGCTCGGTTCGAGTCGACGGTGAGGACCCGCAGGCCCGCGCCGGCCTCGTCGGGCTCGTCCTGCAGGACCCTGGCGCGGGCGTGGTCGCGGCCAGCCTCGGTCGCGATGTCGCCTTCGGGCTCGAGAACCTCGGTATGCCGCCCGAGCAGATGCCGGAGCCGGTCGCCGCGGCGCTGCGCGCCGTGCGCCTGGACCCGAGTCGCGGCTTCGAGCCGACCGCGCCCACGTCGGCGCTGTCCGGTGGCGAGCTGCAGCGGCTGGCCCTCGCCGGCGCCCTCGCGATGGCGCCGCGGGTCCTGCTGCTCGACGAGCCCACGGCCATGCTCGACGCCGAGAGCGCGGGCGTGGTGCGGGCCGTGGTCGAGGAGGCGGCACGCGAGCGTCGGCTGACCCTCGTCGTCGTCGAGCACCGCCTCGGCCCGTGGCTGCCCCTCGTCGACCGTCTCGTCGTCATCGGCGCTGACGGCGGCATCGTCGCCGACGGAGCGCCCGCTGACGTCGTGGACGAGCATGGCAACAGCCTTGCCGCGCAAGGGATCTGGGTGCCCGGCATCCCCGACCCCGAACCGCTCGACATCGTCCTCGCACCGAAGGGACGCGCCGTGGAGCACGGCGCGCCGGTGAGCGAGGCACGCGGGGTGAGCGTGCGGCATACCAGTCGATCGATGTCCGGGCGCGAGCGGGTGGTGACCGCCGTCCGAGACGCCGATCTCACCATCGAGGCGGGGTCGGCGGTCGCCCTCGTCGGGCCGAGCGGGTCGGGCAAGTCGTCGCTGCTCGCGGCGCTCGGCGGGCTCACCGCGCCGGCCGCGGGCCGGGTCGAGCTCGCCGGCGCACCAGCCGGTATGCCGCCGCACCGCCTGTCCTCGCCCGAGCTCGCCCGGCGGGTCGCGTGGGTGCCGCAGTGGTCGTCGGCGGCGCTGGTGACCCGCACGGTGGGTGAGGAGGTGCTCGTGACCGCGCGGGCCACCGGGGTCGACGATGAGCTGGCGCGCGAGCGCGCCGAGGTGCTGCTCGAGCGGCTGGGCTTGGCCGGGCTCGAGGCGCGTGACCCGCGACTGCTGTCCGGTGGCGAGCAGCGCCGGCTGGCGGTCGCGGCTGCAGTCGTGCACGGACCCGCCCTCGTGCTGGCCGACGAGCCCACGGTCGGGCAGGACCGGCGCACCTGGGCCGCGGTCATGGGGGTGCTCGAGGCTGCTCGGCGCGAGGGCGTGGGCCTGGTGGTGACGACCCACGACGACGGCGTGATGGCGCGGGCCGACGAGATCGTGCGGATGCGGGCCGGGCGGATCGTGGGGCGAGGACGGGATGGCGAGGTGGTCGTCCCCACCGCGGCCGGCGGGAGCGACACCACTCGGCCCGATGCCGAGCCACCGACGCGCCGGGCGCTCGCGGCATACGCCGGGCCGTTGTCGTTGCTGCTGGCCAGCCTGCTCGTGCTGCCGCTGCCCGCTTTGCTCGACTCGTGGCGTCAGTCGCTCGTCGTGCTGGCCGTCGAGGTGGTGCTGGGGGCGGTGGCGCTGGTGGCGCCGGGGCGCGGGCCGGTCGTGCCGGGGCGGTGGCGGGCGCTGGCGATCCGGCTCGGGTGGGCGGCGCTCGCGATCGCGGGGGTCGCCTGGTCGACCTGGCTCGTCGGCGGTCGGAACACCGAGGTCGCGCTGTCCGCGGCGGTGCGGGTGCTCACCCTGCTCGTGCCCTCGGCGGTGCTCATGCCCTTCGTCGACCCGGACGAGCTGGGCGATCATCTGGCCCAGCGCGTGCGGCTTCCGGCGCGGCCGGTGGTGGCGTTCTCCGCTGCGCTGCAACGGTTTCAGGCATTCGGGGAGCTGTGGGACCAGCTGGTCCTGGCCCGGCGGGTGCGCGGGGTGGGGGCGGGTCGGTCGGTCGTGGCTCGGATGAAGGAGGTCGGCGCCGTGGCGCTCGGGCTGCTCGTCGGGGTGTTCTCGCAGGCCTCGACGCTGGCGCTCGCGATGGATGCCCGGGGGTTTGCCGGCGCCTATCGGCGGACCTGGGCCGGGCCCGCGACGTGGCGCCTCGCCGACACGCTCGTGGTCCTCGGCGGCCTCGTCCCCCTCGCCGCCGCCCTCCTCGCCCACTCCCTGTTCCTGGAGTAACCGCCTACCCGGGCACCTTTGCGGGAACCTCGGCGTGTCCCGACCGACACGCCGCGGGACCCAGAAAAGTGCCCGGGTAGGCGGTTAGTCCGGGTCAGGAGAGGCCGACGATCTCCCCGTGCTCGTCCAGGTCGATCCGCTCGGCGGCGGGGTGGCTGGACAGGCCGGGCATGGTGCGCATGTCGCCGGCGATGGCATAGACATACCCCGCCCCGGCTGCGACCCGGACCTCGCGCACCGGCATCCGCCACCCGGTCGGCGCGCCCTTGAGGGTCGGGTCGGACGACACCGACAGGTGCGTCTTCGCGACGACGACCGGGAAGCGCCCGTAGCCGAGCTCCTCGAAGCGCGCCAGACCCCGCTTCGCCTCCGCCGACAGGTCCACCCCGTCGGCGCCGTAGACCTTCGTCGCGACCGCCTCGATCTTGCTCACCAGCGAGTCCTCGAGGTCATAGCTGAACCGCAACCCCGCCGACGGCTCCTCGCACGCCTCGACGACGACCTGCGCCAGCTCGCGCGCGCCCGGCCCCCCGTCGACGACATGCGTCGACACCGCCCACCGCACGCCGGCCTCCTCGGCCACCCGCCCGATCGCCGCATGCTCGCTCGGGTGGTCGCCGGGGAAGGCGTTGATCGCGACGATCGGCGCCAAGCCGAACCCCTGCGCGATCTCGATGTGCTTGCGCAGGTTGGCCGCCCCGGCGAGGACCGCGTCGACATCCTCGACGAGCATCTCCGGCGGCAGCGGCTTGCCCGCCACCACCCGGAAGCGCCCCGAGTGGGTCTTCAGCGCCCGCACCGTGACGACGAGCACGGCCGCCTGCGGCTGCAGTCCGGAGAGCCGGCACTTGACGTTGACGAAGCGCTCGCAGCCCATGTCCGCCCCGAAGCCCGCCTCGGTCAGCACGTAGTCGGCGGTCCGGATCCCCACCAGATCGGCGACGATCGAGGAGTTGCCGGTCGCGATGTTGCCGAACGGCCCGGCATGGATGAACGCCGGCGTGTGCTCCATCGTCTGCAGCAGGTTCGGCGCCAGCGCGTCCTTCATGATGACCGCCATCGCCCCGGCCGCGCCAAGATCCTCCGCGGTGACCGGCTGCCCCGTAAAGGTGTAGCCGACGACGATCCGACCCAACCGCGCCCGCAGATCCGCCAGCGACGAGGCCAGCGCGAGGATCACCATGACCTCGCTCGCCGCCGTGATGTCGAAGCCGGACTGCCGTGGCACTCCGTCGGCCCGCGCGCCCAGCCCGAGCACGACCTGCCGCAGCGCCCGGTCGTTGACGTCGAGGACCCGCCGCCACGAGATCTCCCGCGGGTCGATCCCGAACGCATTGCCGTGGTGCAGGTGGTTGTCGAGCATCGCCGCGAGCAGGTTGTGGGCCGCGGTCACCGCGTGGAAGTCGCCGGTCAGGTGCAGGTTGAGCCGCTCCATCGGCAGCACCTGCGAGCGTCCCGCGCCCGCCGCGCCGCCCTTGATGCCGAACGTCGGCCCCATCGACGGCTGCCGGAGCGTGAGCGCGGTCCGGTGCCCGAGGTGGGCCAGCCCCTGCGCGAGCCCGACCGCCGTCGTCGTCTTGCCCTCGCCGAGCGGGGTCGGGGTGACGGCCGTGACGACGACGTACTTGCCCGCCGGCCGGTCCGCGAGCGCGTCGATGGCCTCGAGTGACACCTTCGCGACGTCGTTCCCATACGGCACGACGTATGCCGCGTCGATGCCCGCCGCCGTCGCCACCTCGGTGATCGGCAGCAACGTGGCCGCGCGGGCCAACTCGAGGTCGGAGGGCAGCGGGGTCGAGGTCATGAGGGCGAATCTAGTGACACCCACGGGGGTATGCCGCGCATCGCGCGTACGGCGCGCGGCATACAGTGCGCTGGTGCGTCTGCTCCTCGTCCGGCACGGCCGGACCCCTCACAACGTGGCCCGGCTGCTCGACACCGCGCACCCCGGCGCGGACCTCGACGAGGTCGGTCTCGAGCAGGCCGCCGGCCTCGTCGAGCGGCTCGCGCGGCACGACATCGACGCGATCTACGTCTCGGACCTGGTCCGCACGCAGCAGACCGCGGGGCCGCTCGCGACGGCCCGGCGGCTGACCCCGCTGGTCCGGCAGGGGCTGCGCGAGGTCCAGGCCGGTCAGCACGAGATGGCGGCCGACTGGTCCGGCTACGTCAGCGTGCTCTACGGCTGGCGGGACGATCCGCTGCAGCGGATGCCCGGCGGCGAGACCGCGGTCGAGGTGCTCGATCGGGTCGACGAGGTGCTCGCGGAGGCGGCGGACGCGGCATACCGGAGCATCGTCGTCGTCACGCACGGCGCGCTGATCAGCGTGTGGACGGCGGCGCGCGCGAGCAACCTCACGCCCGACTTCCTCGCCGGCGTGTCCCGCGACAACACCGTCGTCGTCGAGCTCGACGGCCACCCTGCCACTGGCTGGCGGGTGCTGCGGTGGGGTGACCAGGTGCCACCGGAGGCCGTGGGAGACTGACCCTCATGCGTGAGGTCACCCAGTCCAAGAAGCTGGCCGAGGTCTGTTACGACATCCGGGGCCCGGTGCTCGAGGAGGCCAAGCGGATCGAGGACGAGGGCCACCGGGTGCTCAAGCTCAACATCGGCAACCCGGCGCCGTTCGGCTTCGAGGCCCCCGACGAGATCCTCGTCGACATGATCGCCCAGCTGCCGATGGCCCAGGGCTACAGCGACTCCAAGGGGATCGTCTCGGC
>ERZ795053.2912-NODE-2912-length-20128-cov-8.144572_pt1 | contig 20128 bp, 27 predicted proteins | sample MGYA00375137_ERZ795053 | MGnify/ENA primary metagenome ERZ795053 (study PRJEB30182, sample SAMN05720284) | activated sludge metagenome | isolation source: Anaerobic digester | place: Hong Kong | collected 2014-12-17 ...
GCCTGAGCCGCCAGGGCAAAGCGCGCCGGCACCATCATCATGTCCTTCTCTTTGATCTCATCGAGCGACATCTGCTGCTGCCACCTACTGTCAAACTCATGGCCGGCCCGATGACTACTTGGCCGGCTCGCGGCGCTATTGCTGTAGGTGTCGCCAAGGTTGACCCAGCACGTGCCATCGTCGCGCAGCACGCGCCAGACCTCGCGCATCACGAGTATCATATGGCCGATGTACGCTTCGATGGTTGGCTCATTCCCCAACGGGCACGACATCGCCGGCACCGTGATCGACGGCATGCCCGGCATCGGGCAATAGGTCACATCGGGCCAATTCACCGATTGATCACCGTGATAGGATCGCAGTCCAAAGTATGGCGGCGAAAACATCGACGCGTGCACCGACTGGGCCGGCAGCGCGCCCAGGTCGTGCGCGCTGCCGGTGATAAGCCGCACCGTCATTGCGCCGCTTCCTTCAGGTGGCGCGCTTCAGCGGCCCGGTAGAGCCGCAACAGGATGTGCAACCCGTCATTCATGCCGGCGAAGTCAAGGCCCTCTTCTTGGCAATACTGGGCGACGCGCTCAAGCTCCGCGCGCCGATGGCCGGCCGTCCACTTGTGGCGCATGCCGTAGTAGCCCTTGGCCTTACGTTGGTACGTCTTCAGCGCGCGGGCGGCACGCTGGCGCGGGGTCTTCTTTGCCTCGCTCCGGCGCGTTTCTTCATATCCGTCAGGTGAAAGATCGATCAATTTTCCTTCCCCTCCTCCTTGGCCTTCTTGGCCTTGGCCTTCGCCGCTGCGTCCATGATGGCCGCAAACATCGCGTTGGCCTGGGCCTTGCGGTTCTCCTTGGTCACCTTCGCCAGCACCAACGTCGTGCCGGCCGTCCCCTTCTTACCCTTTGCCTTTGTCATGCTGCTCCTTCCATCGCTTGATCTGGTCAACGTCAAATCGTTCGGTGACGGGCCGACCGTGCCACAGGTTCCACACCTCCGGTTGGTGCGAGATTTCCGGCAGGTACTTGCCGTCAACCTTGTCGGGCCTGACGTACTTCGCCAGGAAATCGACCTTGCCGGCGCGCTCGACGCGATAGACGACACCTTCAATGTTGCCCACCGCGCCATGTATACGTGGGTCAAGCCGGTGTAGCGCATCCTCTACCGGGTAAGGGCCATTGACCCCTGCCAGTTGCGGCATTTTCAGGCCGGCCGCTGCCGTGAATCGGATCACATACTCAAGCGGCCGGCGCTGCGTGCCGTGCATCACGTCAAACACGACGAAAGGGTCATGGGGCAGGTTGTAGAACGTACCATGAGCCTGGGCAAGCCATTCGCCCACCACGCGCTCGCCATCTGCCAGCGTGACGAACCGGCTACGGTTCATCGCAACCCATGCCGCAAACAGCCAGTGCTGTAGGTAGGGCGAATCGCCGGCATAGTAGCCGGGGCGCGTCAGCGGCACGAACTCATCGCCGATGCGTGCTACCGCGCAGCAAGAGCCGTCCAGCTTCTCTTGCACGATCACGCGGTCGCGGTCATCGCGCTTGCGTTCGGTGCAGATACGCGCTTGGCCGGCCGTGATTGTCCGGTCGGCCGGCCCGGTGCGACTGCCGGGCAAGTGCGGTATGCTGCCATATGCTTTTGTCCCCAACGGTTTGATCGGCATCGCTCCCCCTGATAGCCCCACATCTACAGTCACGCGGCCCAAGACCACATCTTGGGCACTTCCACAAATCACTACCTACTGTCACCGTGTCACCCCTTCGCCGGCATGGCCGGCCCGCTACGCTGTCTCGGTAGGCGTCAAACCCCATTGGTCTTGCTCGGGCCGGTAGCGCACCGGCTGGCCGCCAGCATGGACGCGCGGGCAGCAATGCGCCAGACATGGCCCATATGCCGTGGCCGATCCGCCGCTCAGCAGGTAACGCAAACCCAGGCCATCCGGCGAGCGCAACGCGCAGCGTCGCGTGTGGACAATGCCAGACTCAATGCATAGCGTGGTGCCGCGCCGTTGGGTCAGCATGTCGTCCGAGATCGCAAACTTGCACGCCGGGGCGTCGGCTTGATAATCAAAACCCGGCTCAGACATCACCCCTCCCCTCGACAACTTGCGCGCGTTCCAATCGGGCGATCTCAAACTCGATGTAGGTGATCGCCTTTCTCAAGTCCTGAGCGGCATCAGCCCCAGGCTTAAGACCGGTACGCCACAAGTGCTTGATCGCCGTGCCGACGTTGAACGTCATCGGCTCAATCACAGTGATGCACTCGATGCCGGCCGGGTGCGAGTTGTAGTGCCGCGGGTGGCGCACGAACTCATACCCGTCGCCAGCATCGGCCTGGGCCGGCTTGTCGGCCTTGCCCAGCGCTGCCAGGGCATCGGATAGGCCGGGCGTACCGGGCGGCACGAGAAAGCCGCCACCGTCGCCGGCCGGCACATTCTCGTAGAGGTAGAGGCTGTCAGCGCGCTGGGCCGGCTCTTCGTCCCCAAGGTAGCGCCAGCCGTCGAGCAACGTGCCCAGGCCCGGCACCGCGCCCACCGTCACGATGCCGGCACGCACGGCCTTGGTGATTTCCGTCACGGCAGCGGCCGGCACTCTGACGTATTCCGTGTCCTCTACCGGCTCGACGCGCGTGGTTTCCGCTGCCGTCAAGGCCGCTTCCAGCCGACCGATCTCGACCAGGGCACACCGGTAGTGTGCCGGCCCACCCTCGCGCCAGCAATCGGCCCAGTGCGTCGAGCCGTCGCCGGCATCTACCTGGGCCGGGCGCTCAGGCAGCGCCGCACCCAGCGCGCCGGCCACGCTTTCGGCGACGTACTCGCCCCAGGATGCGCGCCCCAGCATCTCATCGTGTGGATTGCTCATGTCATCCCCCCAGTAGACTGGCGACAACCCCGGCACCAGTCGCAAAGATCAAACCCATCGAAATGAGCACGGCGATCACAAGCCATGCCGCGCCACCACTTGGCTGGTTGCTTTCCTCATTCATGTTTCTCTCCCATGAAAGCGCTCAAAGCGCGCGATCTCACTTCGCCGATCCCCTGCTCTTTTCCGGCGCTTTGCCGGCGAACCTGTCGGTCAGTTCGTTGATCTCCTTGGCGTAGCGCTGCATCAGGTCGGCGAACTCGTTCATGAACGCTTGCGGCACGAAAACGACCGAGAAGCAAATCTTGTCGTAATCGGTTTGGCCGACGTGTGCGATGGCGTGAACGTCGATCTGGCCGGTCTCACGCAGCGCAGCAAAGTTGTGCTTGGACGCCCCAAAAATCGCCTTTATCAGCGGCTCATCCCCATAGACCTCGGCCGGATAATCGACCGACGAAATCTTCACCAAACCATCCATGACTCCCCCTTTATGCGAGCGCCGGTTGCGCACGATTCAAATCTGCCGAACCTTCACCGGTATGGGTTTGCGGGTCGGTAGTCACCAACTCAAACGCGGCAAGGATGGCATCGGGATCGTTGCCGGCTCGCCGCTGATTGCCACGCCATGTGGCACGCGCGATCTGCAATGCGTACCCATTCAGGTTGTGCAGCATGCAGTTGATCCGGGCCATCCGCACGCACGTTTCATCGATGTCTTGTCCGTAGTAGCGCACCATGCCCCAGTCGTTGGCCCAGCGGGGCACCATGCTCGCGTAGGCCAACAGCATGACCCCGCTGCCGATGGTCGGGTCATAGACGCCTATCGGCTCCACTTCGGCCGCGATGGCCGGCAGCAGGTGCTGATGAAAGAACTGCCGGAACTCGGGCGAGTTGGCCCGGTCGTCATCGCCGCCCAGCATCGCGACCGCCATCATGGCGTGATCCCCCAGCAAGGCGGCATCACGCCCGCCTTTGGCCTGGATACGCTTCGCCGCTTCTGTCATGCGGCCGGCAAGCGCCTCGGCGATGCGTGCTTCATCGTTGCCGTTCAAGAGCCGCTGCGCCAGCATGGCCGTGTCCCAGGTCGTGAAGTGCTGGCCGTACCAGCGCGACGGTTGGCCGAACTCCATAAAGACCTCTCCAAGCGTGTCCCAAGAGCCGCCCACCGCTTCGGCTGTTTCTGCCGCGTCGAGCAACAGGGCGTACGCCTGGGCGAAGTTATCCCAGTGCTCATCACCCGGATAGTGCCGCTCAAGGCCGGCGACCAGGGCGATAGCCTCGGCGCTTTCCGGTAGCGGCATGCCAGCCGCCACGTGTTCGACGTGCATCGGTTGATCCCAAAGATTGCGCTCCGCGATCTCCAAGAAATCCTCAAACACCTGCCAGTTGCGCCTGCCCATGTCGGCGTTGCGCTCAAGCCGCTTGACAATCTCGCGTGCGTGTTGGCCGGGCTTGGGCCGCTCCATGCGCAGCTTGCGCTGTGCGATTCCGATCATTTGTCACCCCCTCAATTGCCTATCCCTTCAGCGCGTCACGGTCGTAGTAGTGGTTCCCGTTGGCGCTAAAGAGCCACGATCCTGGGCTTGGTTGTATCCGGGCCACGTCAGACGTTGACCACTGGAAGTAAGCACGCGGGTCACAGCCGGCCCCAGTCGCCAGCACCTCGCGCACCTGCTCTAGCTCTTCATCCGTGACCGGCCGGGCCGGCGCATAGAAGTGACCGAGCAACCGATCGGGATTCCAGCCGGCCACGATGCGGTTGCGCATCACACAGGCTGGGTCTGCCGGGTCTATGCCGGACTCGCCCTTAGCAACCATCGCCATGCGTAACGTCAGCGGATCAGGCAGGTCGATGGTAGGGCTATCGCCCTGGGCAACCATCGGGCCACCCAGGGCGACAACCATAACGAGCAAGAGCGCAACAGGCCGCCAGTAAGCGCGGACTGACCTGGACGGCGCGCAACTAAGGAGGTTTCGGCCCACTATGAAGCTTTGGGCGAGTAGACCCATGTTTGACCGCCGCGGCTCTTTTTCAAGGTGCGTCGTCGCGCTCTTGCTCAGGCGTTGACTCATCAGTGATTGTGTCCCTCCCCACTCCATCACCTTGACCACTTCGTTGCGATGATCTCTAAGGCTGGCTTGCGTTCGCCGGCCTTGCACGAAATACGGCGAGGCACCTCGACATACTCGATGCCGAACCCATGCGATAGGTACAGATCGACAATGCGATCCGTCGCCGCGTTGCTCGCCACAACCGGCCCGTCATGGTTGGCCAGGAACTCGGCAAGGCACACCTGGTCTTCCCAGCCGAAAGAGCCGGCCGCGTAGTCCACAAACCCGGTGCCATCGTGGTCGTATGGCGGATCGGCGTAAACAAAATCACCCGGCCGAAACGGAACCTTGGAAAAGTGCCGGCTCAGCAGTCGCCAAGCCCACATCGTCTTGGAAAGGGTTGGAAAGTCGCCGGCTAGTGCCTCGTAATCCAGCTTGGCGTAGCGGCCCATGGGCACATTGAAGTACCCGGAACGGTTAAAGCGACACAGGCCGTTGTAGCCGGTGCGGTTCATGTACCAAAAGAGGATCGCCGCCTCTTGCGTGTTGTCCTTGCCGGCATCGATCAACGCATTGAACCGGGCGCGATGGGCGTAGTAGGTCTCAGCGTCATTGACCAACGGCACCACCATGCCGTCAGTCCCACGGGCAATGTCGTGATCCACGCATAGACCCATCCGCACCCAGCGGTGAAAGTTGATGACGTGCGGATTCAGATCGTTCAGAACCGCTCTTCCCGGCCGCACACCAAACGCGGCAGCGCCGGAACCAGTGAACAAGTCGATGAACCATCTACCCTGGTACGGTCGATACAACTCACGCAAGCGGTTAACCATCCACCGCTTTGACCCCGCCCACTTCAAGGCCGGCGCTATCGGCTCCATACATTCCCCTTGCTCAAGGTATATTCTCTCAGGAATACGTCACGGCAAAAAAAGACGCTGTCTCGACTCTCCCGGCAGGGCCGGCAGCTTCGGCAGATCATCGGGCAGGATGTCCACGCGCGGCACGAACACCGGTACGCCATTCGCCATGAACGCGGCAAGCCAGCCGGGCAGCGAAGAGTCCCTGACCCAGTTCGCAAACCCTGGGGCGATCTTGACGATCTTGCGCCCATCGGCATCCCACGTGACGTACCGAAACATCCTACTTGTCCTCTCCGATAATCTTCCAATTCGGCAAAACCTGCCGGCCTTCGCGCTCCATGACCTCACGAAACGACTTGCCGCTACACGCCTTGTAGCCCAGCACATTCTTGCTGCGCAAGTGGTGCTTCTTGACGATGTAGGCCACCTGCGCCCTCGTTAGACCGTACGGCTTGCCCACAGTGTCGTACCATTCCCATCCCATTGCCACCCTTCCTTTCCGTACAAACATTCTACCGCACAGTGTATAATCTGTCAATTCCGACAATCGGGCTTATTGCTGGCGACGATCTCGATTCTGGTGCCGGGGTACAGGCCGGGATGGCCAGGGCCGGGCGTCCATGCTGTGTGCGGATCGATGGTCTTTTCTTCCATTTCGGTCAACCTTCGCCGATTTCCTGGCTGGCTGGCGCGATCTGCCAGATCATCGAAGCGCAACCACGCCACTTGAAGCATGCCGTCCTTTTCGCCGATCACCGTGCCGGTGCGCGTCAGGCCGGTGACGCCGACGAAGCGGATCGTGGCTCCGATCAAGGACTCCATAACCATTGACCGCCCTTGACCTCCAGCCGGCGCGCCGTGTGCGACTCTGGTCGCGACAGCAGGCCGGCATCGAGCAATTCGGTGATGGCAGCGTGCGCGATGGACGCGCTTGAAAACTCGCACAGTTCCGCCACCTCGACCGCAGTCGGCGAGTTGCCGTCATTGTCCTGCTTGAAGTCGCAGATGGCGTCAAAGGCGTCGAGCGCCTCATACGACACGCCGTCTGGCTCCGGGCCAATGTAGCGCCAGGAACCACCGGGCACGCACAGGTACCGCGCTCGCTTCCCGCCGCGTACAAGCCATCCCTCGCCAATCAGCACCTCTACAATGGCATGCGCGCCGGACGGGCTGCTGTAGCCAAGCGCAGCGCACAATTGGCGCACAGACGGCGCGTTCCCGTCGTGCCGGCGCTTATAGTTCACAATGGCCTCAAACATCTCAGCCGCCACCTCGCGGGTGCACCGTTGGTAGTGCACCCCCACGCGCTGAAACATCCACTGCCGAGCATCCATGCACCCAGCCAGTCCAGGAACCATAACTACGCCACTAACCCCAGGAATAACTATAGACATAACTATCGTGCTACTCCAGTGCTATAAAAAACGGGGAGATGTGCTTGACATCAAAAGGGGAGTCGTGCTATTCTTTAGCTGTCACCCCTTCCCTGCCAGGGTAAGGCAGGCTCACCCGGCCCTAGCGGCCGGGTGCTTCTTTTTCTCAGTAGGTCAGCGTTTCCCTGGTGACCTCCAAGCTGCGGAATTGGGCGCACTCCTTGCGGAAAAAGAGCGATGCCGTCCCGGTCTCTCCGCTGCGATTTTTCGCTACGATGGCATCGGCGATGTTTTGCCGGTCGGTGTCCTCGACGTAGTAGTCCTCGCGATAGACAAACATCACGACATCGGCGTCTTGCTCCAGCGATCCCGATTCGCGAAGGTCTGATAGCATCGGGCGCTTGTCGGCGCGCGACTCGACGGCTCTGGACAACTGCGACAGGGCCAGAACCGGCACGTCAAGCTCGCGCGCCAGCACCTTGAGCGATCGGCTGATGTAGCTGACCTCTTGCTGCCGGTTCTCTTCGGCTCGACCCGAGCCGCCACCCAGCAACTGAAGGTAGTCAATCACGATAAGGTCAAGCTTGCCGACCGACCGCTTCAGCGCACGCGCCATACCGCGCAACTGCGAGATGGAGACCATGGGCCGATCCAAGAGCCACAGGTCATAATCGTTGATCACGGCAGCCGCAGCCATCAGTACGGGCCATTCATCGTCATAGATGTGGTCGCCGCCGCGCCGTATCCGGGTCAACGGAATCGCCGTTGTCGAGGAAATGATGCGCTTCATCAGATCGTCGTTGGACATCTCAAGGCTGAAAAAAGCCACCGTGCCACCGCGCTTACACACGTTCTCGACAAAGTTCTGGGCAAGGGCGCTCTTACCCATGGCCGGCCGGCCGGCAAGGATCACCAGATTGCCCGGCAACATGCCGCCGACGATCTGGTCGAGGTGCCCGTATCCGGTATTGACGCCGGCAAGCGGGCCGGCCTCTATCGAGTCCATCACATCGCCCAGGTAAGCGCGCGCTTGGCGCAAACCTGACGAAGTTTCGGCAGATAGTTCGATCAACGTCTGGCTGGCGCGATCCAGGATGTCGGCGGGATCGTCGTCGCCGGACTCATAGCCCAGGCGCACCATGGTGCTGCCGGCCATGATGATCTTGCGCTTGGTCGCCTTGCTGAGCACGATGCCGGCGTAGTGCTCAGCGTACGCGCTACTGGTTGTTTCGGTAACGCATTCCAGAAGGTAGGACAGCCCACCGGCAGTATCCAGATCGCCGGCCGCCGCCAATTCGTTTTCGACCAGCACGAGATCGCTGGTCGGCTCGCTGCGCGCCGCCAGATACTCAAGCGCCTGCCAGATGGCCCGGTGCCGGGCATCGTGAAACGACTTGGCCGTCAGGCCGGTCGCCGCCGCTGCGCTGTAGGCGTCGCTATCCAGTAGCGCCGACCCGATCACGGCCTTTTCTGCTCTGGCATCGTTGGGCAGTACCGACGATGCGGCATCTTGGGCGCTGTGCCCGTTCGTGTAAGTCTGCAAAGGTGTCACCCCTCTCCAATCAACCCAGCGACCGCAGGACGCGGCCACCCATTTCCACTACGGCAGCCATCTCGGCAATGCGCTGCCAGTGCTCTTCCCCGAACATTCGCGCTAGCTCATCCGGCGACTTGTTCGACGTGTAGAACGTCGGCATGTCGTACGCGTGCCGGTGGTACAGAACGCTGTTGAGCACCTGAACCGTGTGCGCCGTAGCATCCTCGCGCCAGTTCTCGCCAACCTCATCCAGTAGCAGCACTGGAATGTCGCGCGCCTGAGCAAGCACGCGGTAGGCGTCGCCGTCGCCGTTGTAGCCGGCCCGGACGCTTTCGGTAAGCCGGCCAAAGCTGACCCAGAGACCGGGCCGGCGCTTGATGGCCTGCTTGAAAACCGCAGTCATCAGGCCGGTCTTTCCGACCCCGCGTTCCCGCGACCACACCAACAGCGACAACTTCTTGATACCGTCGCGGTCAACGTGGCCATACTGGGCATACTGGTAAGCCAGCGACATCGCGGCAGCTTTCCCCGGATCATCGCCGGCCTTGTTGCGCAAGCTCGCCCAAGTCAAGTCGAGGAACCGCGGCGGAATCCCGACCATGCCAAACGCGTTGGCCGCGTTGCGTTCGGCGGCCTCGCGCTGCTGGCGCTCAGTGTTGCGCACCCATTGATCCTGGGTAGCGTGGCGATTGCGAATCATGGCCAGCATCGCCCGCCCTGCCGCACACGCACAGAACAGGTCATCGGCACGCGCCAGCAGTTCGGTATCATCGAATGCGCCAATGTCACGCGGGCGCATGCCGCTAGAATTCAACATCCCCTGACGGCAACGCGGGCAAGAGTGCGGCTTGCTGCTGCTGTCGCTCACGCATTGCTTTTGTTCGTGGCCCATCGGCAACGACACTGCCGCCCGGCCCATCGTCAATGTCTCCATCGGTCAATCTCCCATCTTGCACCAGGGAACTGGCATAGCTCGCCAAACTGTTCGCGTAGGGCGCAACCATGCCTTTGTTGTAGCGAGCGCGCCAACTCGCATAGAGCGCGTCGATCTTGTCAGCGGTGTCGATCCCGAACGGGGAGCCGGCCAACAGCACGGCAAGCTGCTGCATTTTGCTCAGCGCGCCGTCATCGCCGGCATCAATCAACGGCTTGAGATGGTGTATCTCAGCCAGCTTGTCGGCCAGCGCCACCAAATCACGCGGCGACAACCCGACCTTGCTTGCCGCGTGTACATCCTGCTTGGCGCGCTGCCTTCGCCCGTTGTAGCCGTACCATGCCGTGCGGGTTTGCCCAAAGAACGGATCGCCAGACTCAGACCCACTAGCCGGCACTGAGCCGTTTTCGCCACCCTCGCCACTAAGTTGTGTATCTGGTGATCTATCTAGTGATCTATCTAATGATCTATCTATGTACGAGGGATGATTTTCATCCCCCCCCTGGATGATTTTCATCCCCCCCCTGGGATGATTTTCATCCCCCCCCTGGATGATTTTCATCCAGGGGTGATCTTCATCCCCCCCGGTATGATTTTCATCCCCGGTTAGTGTCGGCATGACCTCTTCTCCGGGCGGGGTTTGAGCGACATCTTGCCGGGCCAGCATGTAGTATTTCACTTGCCGACCCTGGTCGCTGGCATCATGCCAGACGCGCAACCAACCGTGATCGACGGCGCGCTGAGTACCATCGCGCACTTGCTGATTGTTCATGCCGGTGCCGGCATCGATGCGCGAGCCGTCCTTGCGCTTGCGGCCTCGGGCGATCTCATCGGTGCTGATGGCCTTCCAGTCATCACCGTAGCCCCAAGTGTGGCGCAGCACGTAGAGCACCACCTTCATTTCCGCCATCGTTTCAAACCGGTCAAGGTTCTCGTAGATGGCCTTTGGCAGCTTCACCCAGTTTTCCGATGGATCGGCAAAACCGGCGAAAGCCCGTCTGTCTTCGCCCATGGTTTCCCCCCTTACTGGCGTTCGCAGTGGAACCGGAATTCCGCCTTTTCGAGCGCCGCTATCATTCCTTCCGTAGCCGCCAGATAGTCGGCCAGCGGCCCCGCCTCGATGTCGAACGCGGCAGCCATGGCGCGCGCCTCATGGAGTACATTCAACGCGCGTGACTTCAGCCGCGTGCGGTAGCTATCCGGTGAAAGATCACCTATTTGGCGTGCGCAGTTCTGGCAGATGCGCCGCGGGCCAAACTTCCCGTAGTGCGTATCGAACGTCAGCACTACCGTATGGGGATGGGTGTCATCCCCACAGATACCGCAGGGCGATGCCGGCAGCGGCGGGAAGCGCCCATCAGCATCACCGCGGCCGGCCAGAAAGGCGCGTTCCAGGTTACCGGCCGACCGCTCTGCGAAAATGCGACGCATCACCTCATCCAGCGATGGCCGCGACTCGCTGCGCCACATATCCGATTCCGCTGCCGGGGTATGGATGGTCGATGTCTCCGGTCGCATGGTGCCGGCCCTTGGCGTCGATTCCATCCGATCGTCCGGCCCGGTAATCCAGATGCGATCACCGTAGATGTGTAAGCGCCGGCCATTGCCCAGGTCGAAGAGATAGGGCTGGTTGACTTGTCGCAGCTTGAGCCTGTAGGTCGCTTCTGTGTTGTCGCCGACACGCGCGTGATCGATCTCGAAAAAGAGCACCTCACGCGCCAACTGCTGCATGGCGATCCCGGTTCTGATCCTGTCCAGGCCGGCAGCGTCGGCGAGGGCGCGATGAAGCACCGGCCTGCCGTCCAGCCACTGATTGGTGACCAGGGCATCGAGCACCTTGAGTTGTTCAGCCGTCAAGTGCATCACGGCCTCCGCGGTACTCGTACGGGAACCGAACCCCGTAATCCTCCAGGCCGGCCAGCACGGCCTCAGCCGCCGTCTGGAACTGGCTGATTGCCGCCGCGTTGGCACCATCCACGACAACCACCTCCATGAAATGGAGTGCTTCGTAGATGGCATTCATGATGGAGTCGCGCACCACGCCGCGGTAGGCGTCTGGCTTGCGCGCTCCCAGCCGGGCAGCGCACGCGTTGCACAACCGGATCGCCTTCTGGTTGCCGCTATCCTCAAAAACGGCCAAAGTCAGGTTGGGGTGATGGTCGGCACCGCACAGCCCGCACGACTCTTCGATCGGCGGCAGCGGCTCTTCGGTGCTCCCGATCGCGGGGAGATCGCCGATTACCGAGTTCCACAACGCGGTGATGTCCAAAGGAGCGACCAGTCCGTTCGGAATGAAGTAGGTGCCCCCGCGCTGGCCGTTATCGTTCGTCAGTTGCCAACGGGCATGTGACAAGGCGTCGGTGGCATCGGTGTCAAATATGCTGGTGTCCAGGGTCTCAATCCTGATGCCCATACCATCAATGAAAACGCTGCGCATGCCATCCAGTTCATAGCTCTGGGCCATCACACCGTTTTTGACAAAAAAGCAGTACATGACGCCATAGTCGATCGCTCCGATCACGTCATCCAGACGACCAATGGCCATGCCGACCTCTACCTCGGACATGCCGGCAGCATCGGCAATCTCGGCGATGGTCGCGCACGGCTCGACGCCAAACCAATTGCGCTCGACCAGACACGCGAGGAACTTCACGTCTTTTTGTTGCATGGTGTCACCCCTTCTTTCGTGGACTATGCTTGTCTCGAATCAGTTGCATCTCTACCAGTGCCGTCGATACGTTCGCCAGCGACGCCATCACCCGCGCCAGTAGCGACGGCTGATCGCCCGGCCCAGCATCAACGGCCGTCGTCAACAGATCGATCGCCTGCTGATTGTACTCACGCGCCCGCGCTAGATGCCTGCCGTCAGCGTCCCCTAGGGGTTTCTTACTGGTCGCCATCTATGCCCCCGTTGCCGCCTTTATTCCTGCCGGCATATTCCCTATGGCATTGACATTGACCAGATTTTGCGCTATGATCCGGTTCGGGAATATGCAGAATGTTCGGCACTATCCTGATCGCGGCCAGCAGAAGATTGTCGGCCGCATCTGTCACGGATGCGGCGGCAATAAAAACGGGAACAGAACGCTTGTTCGATGTAACGTTAAAGACGTGCGTCATCGCGAGCATCCCCCAGCATGAGATCGAGTGCCGCATTGACGGCATCATCGTATGTGGCCGGCACACCCTGGGTCATGGCCTTCAGTCGTTCCATGGTATCACTAAAGGCCATGATGCGGACGTACGGATCGTGCTTGTCCGGATCGGCAAGCGGCACATCGCTGCGCATGGCGCTGCGCAAAAGATCGCCGTAGGTTTTGCCGTGGCCGGAGCGCACCAGGGCGGCTAGCCGCTGGCGCGTGGATCGCTTGACAAAGAGGGGTTTCTTGCCCGGATCGGATGTTTTGGACACTCGCAGACCTCCATACAGGAATAAATTTAGTACTGTATGAATACTATCTTACACCTAGATCATTTGTCAAGTGCGTTTCAGCAGGGAGAGGGGATATGTTGTTCACGATGAAAGCCGAGCAATTGCAGACGTTTGGCGCTAGGGTCAGAACGTTGCGTCAGCTTGCCGGCATGACGCAACCCGAGTTGGTTGCTGCTGCTCACAAGCGGGCGAAACGTATGGCGTCAGACGTTGCGCCGGATGATGTCAAGGAGCCGTTCAGCCAGGGCTACCTGAGCAAACTTGAAAACGACGGTGCCCGCCCCATGGCGCTGCCGAACGGGAACGTCATCAGGATCATGGCCGATGTACTGGAGACGACGGCCGATTTCTTGCTTGGCCGCACCTTCGATCCAAATCCGGCACCGGCCGGCATCGACGCCATCACGCCCGAAGCGCGCCGGGCGGCCCAGTTGATCGATATGATGTCCCCAGAAGAGCGGCGACACGCGCTCAATCTGTTGGTTAGTTCAGCGAAAATGAATGCCCAGGCGACAGACGCCATGGATCGCCGGCTCGAAAGGGTCATGGAGTCAATTGAGCGACTGGCCGGCGCTGACGTGCGCCGCACCATCGAAAGCTCCATCAAGCCATAAATCGACAGAACGCTTAAGTCTCATGCGGACGGCGTAGGTCAAGAATGCCTCCGCGATCTCTATACGCTGCAATTTCGTCAGGTAGTCCGACGTTGCGATTGTGACTGGTTTCGGTTCAGTATTCATTTTATGCCTTGGGTATGCATTGATGACGGGTAGCGTAAAACATTATAGCGATTATCTTTCTCGTTTCAACCCGCAGAAACCTTACAAATGCACAACTTCGATCTTACGCCCGTGCGCTTTGCGTCATGGGCGGCTGTGTCCAGCCAAGAGCAAGCCGAGAAGGAATCGATAGACGACCAGATACGACTCAACCGCGAGTGGGTTGACAATCTCGGCCGGTTGTACCATGGCCATAGCGGCCAGATCGTGGCCGAACTGCGCGTCGTCGGCTCGCGCAGCATCGTGCAACTTCATGAGGCTGCCGCCATTCACGAGGAATACGGCCGGCTGTCTGACATGATTCGTGACCGGCAGATCGATGCCGTTATCTGCCGGTCACGCGACCGGCTGGGCCGGGTCGATGCCCTGGTGATGACGATAGAGCAACTGTGCCTGAAAAACAACGTTGCAGTGGTAGCGCGGCAAAGTCCGCCCATCACCCTGGACGCCAGGGAATTGGCGCGCGTCGAGCATGGCGGCCTTGCGCCGGCCATCGAGGGCTTTCTGGCGCAATCGGCCGTGCGCCGGCTGGTCAACGAGAATGAGCGCGGCATGCTGGCGCGCGTTAGGGTAGACCGTAAGTTCCCCAGCAATCTGCCGTGGGGCTACCTCTATCGCTACCTGCCGGATGGCGCGCCGGCCGTCGAGGTTGACCAGTCTGTCGCCGAAACCATCCGAACGATCTTTCGGCTCTACCTGGGCGAGCACCTGGGTCACCGCGAGATCGCCGACAGGATGAACGCGCTCGGTCACCAGCCGGCGCGCGGCGCGCTCTGGACTGACAACATGGTCAAGAACGTCCTGAAGAATGCGGATGCCTATGCCGGCTACGTGACCATCAATCGGCGGTCGCGCGCCGGCCGGCCGCTGGCCAGGGCGCTTGGCAACCATGAGCCGATTATCTCAGAGGAAACGCACGCCAACCTCGCCGCGGCCAGATCGAAGCGATCTCAGGTTCGGGCCGGCCGGGGACGGCCATTCTCAGGCATCGTCGTTTGCGCAGTATGCGGCTACACCATGGCCAGCCAAGTGCAGTACTACGAGGCTGGCGGCGAGCGCGTGCCGTACCATCGGCTACGCTGCACCCACTGCCGGCCGCGGCACAGCATCACGGAATCAGTTATCGAGGACGCGCTGATACAGGCGATAGACCGGCTCGCCCAATACGGTGATCTTTCGGCGTTTTACGGCAACGCCAGAAGAGCGCTGATCGGCGGTGACGGCGAAGAGCGCCGGAAACACTACGACGCCCGACTGGTCGAAGTGGATGCCAAGCGCCAGCGCCTGCTAGAATTGTACGTCTCGCGCGGCGACATCAACCCGGTTTTCTTTGGCGCTGAGATGGATCGACTTGGGCGGGAAGAGGTAAGCCTGCACGCCAGCATCGCCCGGTTGGACAGTGCCCAGGCAGCGGATCGCGATGTCGATGCTGCCATAGAGCGATTGCGGGCGGTGCGCGACCTGGGCAGGGCGATAATCGAAAATCGAGACGCCGACCCACGCGGCGCACGGTTGTGGCTCCAAAGTTGCGTCAGGGTCTATGTGCGACCGGAGGACGGTAGCACGGAAGTCGATCACATCGCCTTCATATAACACAACAGCCACCCAGTAGCGGCTAGGTGGCTGTTGTTGCGCCGAGGTGTTCGCGACACCGGTGGCGCTTGGCGAAAGGATGCGCCGGTCTTCTTTGCGCAACACAGAATACCAGTTCTGTGCCACAGGGTCAAGAGATAGGTTTGGGGTGACAAATTGAATAAGCTACGCTTTGTTTCCTGGGCGGCCGTGTCCAGTGAAGAGCAAGCGGAAAAAGAGTCGATAGACGACCAGCTACGGCTTAATCGCGAATGGGTGCAGAACCTGGGCCGGCTGTACCACGGCTACAGCGGCGAGATCATCGAAGAGTTGACCAACGTCGGCACGCGCAGTATTGTCGAGTTGCGCGAGGCGGCAGAGATATATCCCAGCTACGCGCGCCTGACGGGTCTGGTCGGCGCTGGCGCTGTCGCCGCCGTTATCTGCCGGTCACGCGACCGGCTGGGCCGGGTTGATGCCCTCATTGTGACCATAGAGAGATTTTGCGCGCAGCACAACGTCATCATCGTGCCGCGTCAGAGTCCACCCATCACGCTCGACATCAAGGAACTTCAAAAATCAGAGGGCATCGGCCTGCTGTCGGTGGTGGAAGCCCACTTTGCGCAAGCTGCCGTCAAGCGACTGGTACACGAGCACGAGCGCGGCATGGCCGAGCGCGTCAGAGTCCGCAAACAGTTCCCCGGCATCCTGCCGTGGGGCTACCGGTATCGATACGACAGGGACGGCACGCGGAACATAGAGATTGACCCAGTGCCGGCCGCTACGATCCGGCATATCCTGGTCGATCTGTTTGTCGGCGAAAACCTGACGCGGCAAGAAATCGCCGAACGCCTGAACGATGAAGGGCACGCCACGAGTCGCGGAAAGTCCTGGCAGTACGACACGCTGACCGGCATCTTCAGAACGCCGGAACGGTATGCCGGCTACATCACCCTGAACGAAAAATCAAAGGTAGGTCGCAAACTGTTGCGCGTGCGCGGCGACCACGAGCCGATCATCACTGACGACGAACTCGGGCGCATCAAAGCGAAGCTCGCCAAGAACACGTTTCGCCGCGAGCCGCCCGACAGCGTGCTTGCAGGCGTTGTTGTCTGCACGCTATCCGGCCGGCCGATGTACCCCGCTTGGTTGCGGAATCCACCCAGGCTGACGCCGGCCTTCCGGTGCAGTAGCTGCGAATGCACCCCAGGCGCAAAGTCACACTGTATCGTAGAGAGCCGCTTGCTGGATGCCGCGCGCAAGGCAATCGACGGCTTGATGCACAGCGCCGACGCGCGCAAGCTGCTGCGCAACAGGCACGCACAACAGATAGAGCGCGAGCGGGTCACCCTGGCCGGGTACGCTGCCCAGCAAGCGCAACTCGACAGCAAAGAGCAAAGGCTGCTGCACACCTACGTGCATCTAGGCCACGCGCAACTGGATTGGTTCGATAACGAAATGGCGCGTCTCAAGAGCGAACGCGCGGCGATCGAAGAGCAAGCGGCCCAGGCGCGCGCCAGAATCGCGGCAGCCGAAAACGCCGAACTTTCGGCGGATAGCCTGCGCGCGATACAGTCGCTTGGCGATCGAATGTTTGACGCAACGGAACCTGGACAACTTCACAAATGGCTATTGGGGGTAATGCGGATTTACGTCAGCGGCGGCGACAGTTCTGGAAAGAGGGCGCAGATCGATCAAGTTGTGTTCATTTAGCGCATGCCCCCCTTGCTGCGTCGCGACGGCTCAGGCGGCTCTTGCTGGCTCACCGCCTCACCTTTCCTGCTCTTTCGCCCGTTCCAGATTCAGCGCCAGCAGCCGTTCCAATATCACCTCGTCGCTAAGGTCGTGCGGCCAGCCGTAGGCATCGAAGACGGCAGTGTCGAGCCGCCTGTGCGCTGCATCCAGCCATTCAGGACGTTCGTTGTAGAGGTTGGTGAGCGTGCGTTTCTTCAGTTCGGCTTCGGCCAGGCCGGGCGGGTTTTGCCAGGCGTCACGGAGTTCGACCAGTTCCTTTGCTGCGGCGGCGATAGCCTGCACGCGCGGATCGTCCTGCGGCTCCTTGCCCGGCGGCCAGGGAAAGGGGAAGGTCTCAAAGCAAGTCGTGTTGTTGTAAGTTGGCCGACCTCCTTCATCGCCGTCGCCATGACGCGAGGACGTCGCTAGCGACCATACCTCATGTACTCGTGAATGGAGGATACCGAAGAAGTAATCGTCATCTCGGGCGAACGCATAGACACGACTATCCGGCAACGTCTCGCTTTCCGCCCACACGAAGACTCGATATTTGGCAACTCTTGGGGTACAGATAAACCTTCGAACATTTTGAAGAACCATGCGCAACGCAGGGACGGTTTCGCCATGTTGCCACCAGAAGATTCGTCTTCGTGCACGGTTGTTGTGATCGCGCTCCGGCTTCACATGTTCTTTGACGTGCTCGAACGGCATTCGATATTCTGCGGCTCGCTCAACCGCCATGTCGCCGAAGTCAATAATGTGAAGATGCCGTCGTCGCCCGGTTACGTCTGAGGCGTTGAGCCAAGGTCTGACTACATCGCGGTTATCCTTGCCAGATGGGTTGTTCTCCCGAAGCATGCGGTCGGCCTCTTCGGGCAAAATGTCGAATGCTCCGACCTTTACCGGCCCTTGATACGCGATTCCGCGATTCTCTTGAAGGCGAATCGCCCTGGTAAGGTCGCCGTGAGTTGCGGATAGGTCGGCATTGATCTCCTGGATGATACCTCCATCGTGGGTAATTTCGCTTTCCGTGCCGTCATCAAACCCAACCATCGAGACTCGCACCGCAGCATCATCTTGCACCCATTCTCGATCCGCCCATGCCATGAAAATGTTGCCCGATGCCTTGATTCTGTCGAGCACTGTGCGGCTTGCGCCAGTACGGATGGCTTGTGTCGCGATCAAGCCTGCTCGGCCTGCTCGGCCCTCGGCAATCATCTCCCGTGCTTTCTCGAACCAGTACGTGACCAAGTCAACCCCACCAGGCAGTTGGCCCGCAAATAGATGTCGAAGTGAGTCCACGTAGCCGCCACCTAGCTCGGCGCGCATCCTCTTGTTCCCCAAAAACGGCGGATTCCCGACGATGATTTCCACCTCCGGCCACTCCGGTTCGACCGGCTTGCCCTCAGCGTCAAAGGCCAGGATCGCGTCCATCTGCTTGATGTTGTCGAGCGGTTCAAGTATAGGTTCACTTGGCGTGCCGTAGCCGTTGTCGTGCAGCCATTGGAGATAGCCAATCCACACCGTAGCCTGCGCCAGTTCGTGGGCGTACTCATTGATCTCAATGCCATAGAGTTGCGCGGGTGACGGTGCCAGTCCAGGCAAGGGCGAGAGCATGGGCAGCCCCATCTCGGCGGCGAAGATGGCGACTTCTTTCCAGAGTTCGAGCAACAAGCGTAGCGATACATAGAGGAAGTTGCCACTACCACAAGCTGGATCGAGTATGCGGATAGTAGCCAGCTTCACGGCGAAGCCCAGAATCAGTTTTTCTAGTGCGTCATTCGCCTGTTTTTGCGTCCGCTTGCTTCCACCTGAATCCCGTTTCTTTGCTAGTGCCCTAGCCTTTTCCTGCACCTCGGCCCACTCCCGGCGCAGCGGTGCCATGAGTACTGGCTCCACGACAAGGATGATGTCTTCCTTGCTGGTGTACTGCGCTCCCAGCTTGGCACGGCTGCTAGGGTCAAGGCTGCGCGTAAAGAGCGTGCCGAAGATGGCCGGCTCAATTGACGACCAGTCGAGCATGGCGATGCGATGCAAGGAGGCGAGGGCGTCGCTGTCCAGGTCGAGCACCGGCGCTTCATCAAACAGTCCGCCGTCGAAGTAGAGCAAGTCATGCTCACCGAAACTGTCGCCGTCAGCCATCGCCTTGAATAAGTCGGCAACTTTCGTGGTGAACTGCTTTGGCTTTCGGCGTCCCTGGTCGATCATCCGCGTAAACAGGTCTTGCGGCAGCAGACCAATGTCCTCGGCAAAGAGACAAAAGAGCACACGGATCAGGTAGTGGGCAATCTCGTCTGGCTTGAAGCCCCACTTACGAAGATGCGTTGCGAGATCACCGAAGCGGGCCGCTGCTTCCTCCGTGACCTGGGCAGCGGTCTTCTCCGGGCGGAAAGCCTCGACATTGTAGAATAGGTTTCGTATGTGCTGTATGCCGTCCGACGTTAACAGACCGTCGAGCGTCACCGTGACTTTGCGATATGTGCTGTTCGTGAAGTTGGTATGGATGCGAAGTTCTTGCGTGTTGCCGGCGACAAGTAGCGGCGGGCTATCCAGCGATTCTCGATACTGAAGTAATTGGTCGTAGGCAGCGCCTAGGTCTTTTCCCGGCCCCTTGTATTCGATGGCAAAGTGACCTTTGTACCACACGTCGGCCCAGCCATTGCCTCCGCTATGCTTGGTCGCGCCGGCCTCGAAGGTGAAGAACTTACTATCTGGGTCAAGTGTGGCAGGTGTTGGATGCCCAACCAAAGCGCACAGGTCGAGAAAATGCTGCTGGTAGACTTGCTTCTCGTTTGATGTATTGTCACGCCACTTGGCAACAAATTCATGCGGGGTCATACCCTGGCTTCCGTTCTTCTTGCTTGGGGTTGGAGATGCTCGCTTGCTTCATTGTAGGTAGACAACAGACAACGCGCAAGATCACCTACGCCGGCTGGCGCATAGTGGGTGTGGCTTGACGATGTCCTGCGGCCGCAGCTTGGCGCCCTCGT
>ERZ795053.2913-NODE-2913-length-20118-cov-24.607785_pt1 | contig 20118 bp, 17 predicted proteins | sample MGYA00375137_ERZ795053 | MGnify/ENA primary metagenome ERZ795053 (study PRJEB30182, sample SAMN05720284) | activated sludge metagenome | isolation source: Anaerobic digester | place: Hong Kong | collected 2014-12-17 ...
CGGCAAAGCCCGGTTCATCGGCGAGGCTTTGGAGGTGGGTCACTTTTGACCGTGTCGTAGCGAGATTGCCGGCCAACTGGGATTGCGCGGTCTGAAGCGCGGCCGAGGCGCCGGTCAATTGGCCGGCAGCGGTGACGCCGGCCAGAAATAGCTCGCGATCTTCATCGAAGTGGAAGTCGGCCGGCGCGAAGAAGCGACGCAGATTGCCCTCGCTCACGCGCTTGAGCGCCTCCGAGAAGATCTCCACCACAACCGGATCGCCCGTGCGGACGGCCAATTCGGCTGACCGGCTGAAGCAGTAATCGCCGGCGAGGATGGTGCTCCCAAGCAGCGATTGATATTGCGTCGTGTCGATGTCCGTTGCCTCACCGATTGCCATGTGTACAGCCAGGGCCAGGTGCAGCATCTCTAACGCGGCGGCGAGGGAGATACGTCGGGCACGCAACTCATCGGAGTCCGGCGCACCGACCCCAGCCGTGAGCACGATCGCCGCCCGTGTCTGCGCGCCCAGGGCGCGCAAACGGGACTCGATCATCTGGCTGAAGGGTGGGAACAGGTCGGCGAGTGCAGAACGCATTTCGGCTTCAACCGCTGCCAGTTCTGTTTTGAGGGCCTGTTCAGATTGTCCGGCAGAAGGTTGCCCCGAAGCAGTTGTCCGTTTTGGCATAATTTCACGACTCGGCGCAGCTGGATGGCGCCGCCCTGCATCAGGTGGTCAGTGTCTGTCGCTGTCGTTCGACGAGCAGATCGTCGATGCTTTCGACCGCTTCCACGGCGGTCGCACCCAGATAGACGCCGGGCACGCTGTCGCGCAACTCCGGGCGCAGGTTGAACGCCCGCCCGCCATAGCCGATGATGGGGCGCGGCGGATCGATCTGGGCTAACTGCTCGCAGACCGGCTGCAGCGCACGCGCCGATTCCACGGTCGTCGCACTGAAGATTACCATGCCCGGCTGTACGTTCTTGACCTCAGCCACGAGATCTTCCACCGGCAGATTCTGGCCCAGATAGCGCACTACGTAACCGGCGCGACGCAGGTAAATGGAAAGGAGCATAGCGCCGATTTCGTGCAGTTCACCCGGCGCACAGCCAACCCACACGACCGGGCCGCCGATGCCGTTGGGGATCGTGCGCAAAATCGCGGCCAGGCGCTGGATGAGATAGTTCGTGGCGTAATGTTCGCGCGTGATACTCAACTCGCCGCGGTGCCATAGTTCGCCGATCTCGACGAGGGCAGGCATGATCAGATGCTCGCCGACGTGCTCTAGCGGGTAGAGAGCAAAGGCCTGGGCAAGGATCTGCTCCGACGCCTCCTCCTGAAAAGCGAGCAGGGCCTTCAGCAGCCGTTCTTGCAGCGTCGCAAAATTCTGCATGTCGTGGCGGGTAGGCGGCTGAAGCGTCATGGCTTCGGCTGCCCGGCCGCTGGGGTCGGGCAGCGCCACCGCGCTACTACCGCCCGCCTCGCCCTTGTCGATGATCGACTGCAACCAGGAGACCGCCTGGCTGATGGACATGCCGGCATCGACCTGCGCCTTCAACCAGCGGATGACGGCAACATCACGGTCGGAGTAGAGGCGATAACCGCTGTCCGAACGCTGGGGCTGGCACATGTTGTAGCGCCGTTCCCAAGCGCGCAACGTACTCGGGCTGATGCCCGTGGCCTGCACCACTGCCTTGATATTGTAAAGTGGCGCGGTCGAGAATTCGTTCAACCGGATTCCTGGTACCACAGCAACTCTCACCTTCTGCAAACGAGTGATTACCCCTGGTATCGCGTGACAAGACGACACGCGCAGCGTGAAATTTGATGCCACAGCCCTCTGTAATCGTTACCTTGCGAGCGCACTGGCCGATCTGCCGAATCTATTCCGTTTCGGTTTCAATTCTGGCTTGGATATTTGGCAATGTTAGCACAAACGGCCAAAGTGATCAATCTTTGTCACTGATACTTGACGTAAAGGCCAACGGGTAATTCCGAGTGATCGCTGGGCGCGGGCAACCGTCAACGCACCGGCGCAACGGAAACGGCGCCCCCGCCCGCCAGTGCGGCCTGGAGCGCCCGAACCGTCGTCACGTTGCGGCGATCGTCGAGGGCCGTCGCTAGCGGCGCCTCTCCGTGGCGAGTGGCGCTGAGAAAGCGTGCAACGGAGGCACGGAACGGATCGATCTGCGCCAGCGGAATCACCTGCACGCCTTGCCCGCGCCGCAGCACCAGGTTGCTCTCCGCGTTTCCCGCTTCGCACTGCGTTGCGACCAGGCTCCCGGTGCTGCCGAAGATCGTCACTGTGACCGGCGCATGGGGCAGCAAGTAGGAGTCATGCAGGTGGATGGGCAGTCCGCCGCGTAGCCAGACTGCGGCCAGGATATCTTCCTCCACGCCGCTGCCGAGCAACGCCTGCAACTTGCCTGCTTGCACCGCAGCGGGAGTGCGCAGCAGCAGAAATGCCAGCAGGTCCACATCCTGCAGGCTGCGTTCCCAGAGGACGCCGCCGTAGGGCGCCGCCAGCCGCCAGGTTTGGCGGTCGAGAGGGAGAAACATTGTGTTGTCGATACGGCCGCCCAATACCTCGCCGATGGCATCCGCCTGGAGTTGATCGCGCAAGCCGCGCATCGCCGCAGTGGCGCGCCAGGCGTAATTGAGCGCAAGGACCAGGCCGCGATGTTCCGCCATCAGGTGCAGTTCGTGACATTCGTCCGGATCGATGGAGAGCGGCGGTTCGCACAGGACGTGCTTACCCGCCAGCAGCGCAGCGCGAGTGGTCTCGGCGTGGTGGCGCGGATGGTTGCCCACATAGACACACCTGATCTCGCGGCGGCTGAGCAGCCGCTCCAGGTCGTCGCCGGCGAGCACAATGCCGTGCTGGTCCGCAAAGCGCTGTGCCAGCCGGGCATTGTGGCTGAAGAGCGCAGCGACGTACGCTCCGGCAACATCGTGGCTGCCGGCAGCGGGCGGCTGGCGCCAGATCGCTTCGATCATCCAACGCGCGGCGACGGTGCTCGCGCCGGCGACCAGGAAGCCCACGGAACGGTCGTCAATTCTGCGGGTTGTCAGCCGGCGGATGGGTGAATCAACCATTCTCCTCGCCTGCGATCAGACGGTAAATGGATTCCAGGTCGTCATCGTTGTAGAAGTGTACGACCAGCCTGCCCGTCCCGTCCTGATTGCGCGTCAGGCTGACTTTTGTGCCGAGGGCCGATCGGAAGCGGCCTTCGAGGTGGCGCAATTGGGTCTCGAATTCGGGCGCGGGTTGGGCTGGCGGCGGTGCGGGCTCCACCGGCGCTTCGTTGAGCCGGCGCACCAGCAGTTCGGTCTGGCGGACGTTCAGCTCGCGTTTCGTGATCTCGTCGAGTGCGCGCTGCATGGTCGCGGCGTTGGGCAGGGCGAGCAAGGCCCGCGCATGGCCGGCCGTGATCCGTTCGTCGACGACAGCCGTCTGGACGTCGAGTGGCAGCGCCAGCAGGCGCACTGTGTTGGCAATGGCAGGGCGGCTCTTGCCGACGCGCTCGGCGACGTCGGCCTGTGTCAGGCCAAACTCCGCCATCAACGCCTGGTAGGCGATCGCCTCCTCGATGGCGTTGAGGTCGGCGCGCTGCACATTCTCGACCAGCGCCCACTCCATCAGTTGTTGCGGCGTCGCCTCGCGTACGATGACCGGCACGGACGCCAGCCCCGCTTGCTGGGCTGCCCGCCAGCGCCGCTCGCCCGCTACGATCCAGAAGTGCTCCTGCTTGCCGGGAACGGTACTGACGACGATGGGCTGGATGATGCCGTGTGTGCGGATCGACGCGGACAGTTCTTCCAGGGCGGCAGCATCAAACTGGGCGCGCGGCTGGTGAGGGTTCGGCGCCAGTTGATCGATGGCCAGCATGCGGATGCCGCCGGCTTCGGCCTGGGCAACCACCTCGTCGCTGGCCGGCGTGATGGCCGTGTCGACGATGAGGGCGCCGAGACCGCGACCGAGGCCGCGGCGTTTTGGTTCAGCAGTCATGCCTGCTCCTCCTCTGCACGGATCGGGCGGCGCGGCTAAGCGGTGACACGAGCGCCCTCGGCACGAGCCAGGAACTCCTGGGCAAGCGCCTGATATGCCATCGCGCCGGCGCTGAGCGGCGCATAGCTCAGGATCGTTTTGCCGTGACTGGGCGCCTCGCTCAACCGCACGTTGCGCGGGATGATGGTTCTGAAGACTTCTTTCGGGAAGAAGTTGCGCACTTCATCCACGACATCCTGTCCCAGGTTGGTACGCGCGTCGTACATAGTCAGGACGACGCCGGCGATAACGAGCCGGTCGTTCAGCACCTCACGCACCTGGCGAATCGTGTTGAGCAGAAGGCTCAGCCCCTCCAGCGCCAGGTATTCGCACTGCACCGGCACGACGACGCCGTGTGTCGCCGCCGTCAGTCCGTTGATCGTCAGCAGCCCCAGGCTGGGCGGTTCGTCGATGAAGATGTAATCGTACTTCTCGGCAAGGGGTGCCAGGCTGCGGGTCAGCAGTCGCTCGCGCGCCATAATACCGGCCATCTCGACCTCGGCGCCGGCCAGGTCCGTGCTCGACGGCAGCAGGTCGAGATTCATCCACTCGGTCAAGGTCACCGCTTCGTGCACAGGCCGGTTCTCGATGAGCACGTCGTAGAGGCTCACTTCCAGCGTGCGCGGGTTGATGCCCAGGCTGGTCGTGGCGTTGCTCTGCGGATCCACGTCGACGATGAGGACGCGGCGTCCGGTCGCGGCGATGCAGGCGCCGAGATTGACTGTCGTGGTCGTTTTGGCGACGCCGCCTTTTTGGTTGGCGAAACAGTAAATGCGTGCAGTCATCGGTCGATCAGACCTTGCGATCAGAACTTGCGATCAAAACTTGGATTGCTCGATGGGTTCCGGCTCGAAGGAATGTATATCCATATAGTGCAGAATCTCTTCGCGCGTCGGCACGCCGGTCGCGCCGACATGTTCGACACTCATCGACGCCGTGACATTGCCAAAGCGCGCTGCCTGCACCGGATCATTCGTTTCCTCCAGGCGAATCAGGAACGCAGTTGTAAAGGTGTCGCCGGCGCCGGTCGGATCGACCTCGATGGCCGGTCGCGGCGGGATCTTGGTCTCCAGGATCGTACCGTCGGCCAGGCGCTGAAAGACCGTGGACCCGTCGCGGTACTCGGTCACGACGATGAGCGGAACATGGTCGAAGGCCGGCGCCAGGCGTTCCCACTCGTAGTCGATATCCTCCAGCGAAAGCACCAGGGCGTCGAGATAGGGCAGGATCTGGCGGGCGGTGTCCCATTGCTTGCTGTGCACGCGTCCCCGCGCGTCCCAGCGCCGCATCCAGCCCTGTGGCACCGCCGCGACGACGCTCTCTTCGGCGAAGATCGCCGGTACACCCGGCTCGATTTCGTTGGCGATTGGCCCCATCAGCACCATGCGCGGGCTGCGCAGCGCCTGGGGAATGTCCGGAACGTCGATGGGTGGCGCCGGCGTGAAGCAATACTGCACGCGGCCATGAGGCGTGTAAATATTGGCAAAGGTCGTGGTCGTCTCCGAGGGCAGTACGATTAACCGGGTCGATGGCGGCATGGCCGACAGGTCGGTGTCTGACGACGCGCGCGTGATGACCGTGGGTTTGCGTCCCAGCCGATCGGCCACGCACGCGGCAAAGGTGACGGTGCCGCCCAGGCGGTAGAGTTCCGGATTATGCTCGTCGATGAGATCCCGCGTTACGTTGCCGAGCAGCAGAATGTCGACCGGTTCTGCCGATGTGCCTGGGTCACTCATTGCCATGTTCCTGGGTCGAACGTGTGATTACGCGGGTGCCGCGCATTGTGGCGAAATCTGACGGTGACTGTACCATCCGCAGCCTGAATAATCAAATGGATGACGAGATCGGTAGGCGCCATCGCGGTCGTGAGTCTCTGACAAACGCCCCACCAATTCGGCAGGGCGTTTGTGTGAAGATGATGTTGGCGGGCAACCTGGCTTCGGCCTTCTGCCGTCAGGAGCGCTTGGGCAAGATCTGCACCTTGCGCTTGGGGCCGTCGCCGACGCTCTCGGTGTAGACATCCGGGTTGTCGCGCAGCGTCAGGTGGACGATGCGCCGCTCGTTGGCCGGCATGGGCTCGAGCGAGAGCGGGCGTCCGCTCTGGGCAACCTGGCTGGCCGAACGCTGTGCCAGTTGCGACAGGTGGTCGATGCGGCGCTGGCGGTAGCCTTCAACATCGACCACGATGTTCTTCCACTTGTGCACCCGCTGGTTGACCATCAGCCGGATCAGATACTGGATGTTGTTGAGCGTGTCACCGCGCCGGCCAATCAAGGCGCCAAGTTCACTGCCCTGCAGGTCGAGCAGGAGGTAGCGGTGTTCGTTATCGGCATCCGGGTCGCGCCATTCGGCGATGATATCGGCCTCGAAGCCCATGAGTCGCACCATTTCGCCGAGCATCTCGATTGCCATTGCGCCAAGCTCGGCTTCCTCTTCGGGCGATGACTCTTCCCCCGATTCAGCGTCCGCGTCCTCGCCATCCGACTCGACGGCGGCTCGCGCCTTCGGCGGGGTGGCCGGCGTGCTTGCCGGCGCTTCGGCAACAGGCTCCTGGGCAACGGTTTCCTGGGCGTTTACCTCTTCGATGACTTCTTCGACAGGTGCGGCAGCGCTGGTGACTTCGGGCGCAGGGGGGGCCGGCGCACGGACGGGCGATTTGGCTGCACGCGGCGTGATGCGCACCTGGGCTGGTTCGCTGCCCAGCCCAAAGATGCCACGGCTGCCGCGGCTGATGATCTCGATCTCGGCGCTGTCGGCGGTGAGGCCCAGCGCACGCAAGCCGTCCGCGATTGCCTCGTCGACGCTCTTGCCTGTGAAGATGGGGTCGTTGGCCATGGCTTACTTCCCCTTTGCCTTTGCGCGCTTCTGCGACGTGGCCGGCGTGTTGGGCTTGCTTTGCTTGGCCGGCACCGGCTTGGCATCGATGGTGGTCACGGTGCCCGTCCCCGCTGTGGCAACGGCAGGTGTCTCCTTCTTCAGGAAGAAACGGGTGACAGCCCATTGCTGACCCATCTGCAACAGGTTGCTTGTGACCCAGTAGAGCGTCAGACCGGCGGGCACCTGCAAGGTGAACCAACCAAAGAAGAGCGTCATGATCATGCTCATGTTCTGCGTCATCTTGGCCTGGTCGCCGCCGGGCTGCGGTGGTGTCATGTACTTCTGCATGAAGATCTGGGTGACCACGAGGAGTACGGGCAGGATGAGATACGAGATCAGCGTCACATAGTCGCCGGCCTGCCAGAGCTGAGGGATCCAGTTTAGCCCGTCGGTGAACTTCGGGTAGCTGAGGTCCGGGATCCAGAAAAAGCCCGCATTCTCCAACATGGGGCCAACGGCGACCAGCGCCGAATAGAGGCCAAAGAGGATCGGCATCTGGATTAGCAGCGGCAGACAGCCGCTCAACGGATTGACGCCGGCCTCTTTGTAGAGCTTCATCTGCTCCTGGGCCAGCTTCTCACGATCCTTGCCGTATTTTTTCTGGAGTTCCGCCAACTTCGGCTGCAAGTCCTTCTGCGCCTGCATGCCGCGGATCTGGCTGAGATTGAGGGGGAAGGTGATGACCTTGATGCCGAGCGTGAAGAGAATGATTGCCCAACCCCAACTGTAGACGACGCCAAGTCCTTCCAGCAGATGGTCGAGCCAGATGAGGATGTTGGCCAGCGGCCACACGACGAATGTCTGCCACGGGCCTTCGGGAGGTACAGTCGTGACATCAACGCCCGTTCGTGGGACGCCGCAGCCGGTGAGTGTCAGCGCGGCTAGCACCAGCACTGCGAGGATTATCCAGTGTCTTCGCTTCACAAAGGTCTCCTTTACCGAGAAGCCAGGCGCCGCTCAGGGCACTGGGTCAAACCCGCCCTTGTTCCACGGATTGCAGCGCAAGATGCGCTTGAATCCCATCCAACTTCCCTTGGCAACGCCGTATTTCTCGATAGCCTGATAGGTATACGAGGAACACGTCGGATAGAACCGGCAGTTGCTGCCAAGCATTGGTGACATGAATGTCTGGTAAAAGCGGATTAGTGCCAGCGCAATGACGCGCATTCTTGATTACTCGTTTGTTCCAGGCCCAATCAGGCCGGACTCATCCACGGCCGAATCGGGCGCCTTTTCGCCGGGTTCCAGGAACAACTGCGCCCGCCGAAGGAGGCGGGCGCAGGCGGTCTCTATCTCATGATAGTCCGCACTGCGGATAGGTCGCCGGGCAATCAGGATTATATCCCAACCAGGACGAATCTCCCCCAATCGCAGCCGTGCAGCCTCGCGCAACCGGCGTTTGATGCGATTGCGCCGGACCGCATTGCCGATCCGGCTGTTCACCGAAAAACCGAACCGGCTATAAGCCAGATCGTTGGGCAACGCGCATAGCACGAGCAACTGATTGGTAAACGAGTGTCCCTTACGGCGAACTTCCTGAAACCGCTTGTCCGTGCGGACTCGATAACGCCGCTTCACGACTTGTAGCTATCGCCGGGTCGCGGCGGGCAGCACCATAGTGCTGTCCGGCTAGACAGACTTGCGTGTCGTCAATTGCACGGCAAGGCGGGCGCGTCCCTTGAGCCGGCGGCGCTTGATCACGTTGCGACCGGAAGTCGTCGTCATGCGTTTGCGGAAACCGTGTGTCTTCAGTCGCTTGCGGACCTTGGGCTGCCAGGTTCGTTTCGTAGCCATTTTACTGCGCTCCCGTCATATTCTATCTGAAACTAGCGTTCAACCAGTTTTGGGTCCGAAGTACCGAGGACCCCGCCGGCTGATTTTCTCTCTACCCGCCGCCGGATTGCCTGGCCATTTCTGTGCCTGCCATCGAGCGATCGGCTTGTACCACACAGCACGCCATCATGGTTGCCGTTACAAGAATCCGGATCAGCGGTGCAGCAACATCCGGCATGTCTGAGTGTCAAAATGGCATTATACGTGTGAGCTTTCCGGGCTGTCAAATCGGCGGGCCGGTTTCCGAGGTTGAATTGTTTGACAGCGCGGGCGCAATGCCCACTTCGCGCCGGCAATCGTCGGTCTGGCGTCATGTTCAGGTCGTGATCCTGTCATGTCTGAAAATCCACATAAGATTGGCAAGCCGCCGCATTACATGATACTATCTGAATGATCGCGCCAATGTGGCGTGAAGCGGAGGCACATGACATCGAGGTTCACAGAGGCGTCATCCTCTCGATACGAAACCGACGACACCCGACGCCCCAATTCGTTGCGAAACCACAGTGACGACGCGGAGGCGTTGCGTCGGCGCGCCGATGCCCTGCTGGATGAAATGATGCTTGGCGGCGTCGACATCGGCGCCGGCGATGAAGGGTATAACGGGGTGAACGGCGGCGCCTCGCCGACGAACGGGTACCATGAGCCTGATCTGGACGATCACGCACGATACGGCGACGCTGACGCGGTGGAATATCCCGCTGCAGGCGCCGCCGACGATGCCTCATCCCAAACATCGCCCCGTCCGGAACCCTATCCTTCGCCACCTATTCCACCGACCGAAGCCAAAGCGCGGCCCGGCGCGGGCGAGATGCAAACCGCTGACAGCGAAGGCCCGGCAGATAACCTGCGAAGCGGCAGCCCGTACCTGGTTGCCGCCGAAGACCGTTATCCGCGCTCAGAATCCCAAGTCGACGCTCGCGGCGAGTACGCCAACGGGGCACGGGCGGCAGTCCGGCGCCAGAGTGCATCCTACGCCAGCAGCATGACGGTCGGCCCGCGTGCCAGCCTGCGGTCGACGCTGCTCCCGCGCAGTGTGGAGACCGACACCGCCACCGCCGAGCAGGAAATCCACGCGCTAATGAGTGAGATCAGCGCCGGGTTGCCCGTCGGCCATGAGGCGGCGGAACGCAGCCGTCACCTGCTCAACAAGGCCGAAAACATCCTGCAGAGCGACCCGACGCGCACAGCCGAGGTCGACTACTATCTGCAACAGGTGCGCCGCATTGTCCAGCGCACGCGGCAATCCCAGACATGGTCGGCGCTCTACCAGCGGCGGCTGACGATCTATCTTGCCGCCTGGATCGCGCTGTCGGTCGTTGTCCTGGCCGGAAGATACGTGCTGCAGGCTGAGTTGCTGGCCTACCTGGAGGACTTTTTCTGGACCTCCACCGATGCGATCTGGGTCCAGTTTGCGCCGATGACGGTTGGCGCTATCGCCGCCGGCAGCCTTGGCGCAGCGACGAGTGTACTGCTCAACATGCAGCGCCATGCCGCGCAGGAGTATGGCTATTTCGATCGGAAATATGGGCTGCGCGGCCTGCTGTTGCCCCTGCTCGGCGCTCTCTTCGGACTCGTCCTCGCCGTGCTGTGGGCGGCAATCTGCTACTTTGTCGGGCTGGACGGTACCAACGTGTGGATCGCATCGCTCCCGGCCATCGCAGCATTCCTGCTCGGTTTCGCCCAGGAATGGCTCTACGGGGCGCGCTGATCGAGCCGAGCCATGACGGTCCATCCATGACAACTTATATAGAGGCGGTCGTCAACGTCCCGATCCGCCGCTCGTTTCGCCGGCAGCCGGCCCCGCCCCCCGCCGAAACCGACAGCGGCGAAATGGCCGCTCTTCAGACCTTCCACTATCACCTTCCACCGGAACTTGAATCGACCGTGGCGCCCGGCCATCTGGTCTGGGTACCCTTCGGCGCGCAGGAACTCCAGGCTGTCGTCCTGCGCCGTACGAGCAGCGCGCCGGTCGCCACAAAGGCCATCTTGCGGCTGGCTCGACCGGAGCCTGTTTTGGTGGCGCATCAACTCGAACTCGCTGCCTGGATCGCCGAGAGCTATGTCGCGCCCTTCTCCGAGGCGGTGCGCCTCTTTCTGCCGCCGGGGCTGTTGACGAAGCAGGGTGAAAAACCCGCTGTGCGCGTTCGGCGCGAGTTGCGTATCTCGCTGGCGGTAACGGCACAGGAGGCGCGTGCGCGCCTGATTGAACTGGGGCGCGATACAGGCCAGGCGCGCGTGCTGGCCTGGCTGCTAGAGCAGGGTGGCGAGCCCGCGCCCATCGACGATGTCATGGCGGCGTGCGATCTCCGCTCGCAGAGCGCGATTCAGACGTTGGCCGGGCGCGCTGTCGTAGCGATCGAGGATCGCCAGGTACGCTTGTTGCTCGACGAAGCCGCCGCGCGCGATACCCTGTTGGCCCTGCGCGGCGCCGACAAATATGTGCCGGTGATCGATGTGCTGGCGGCCGCCGACCGTCCTCTTTGGAAACACGAACTCTATGCTGCTACGCCGGTCGCCAACGCGTCCATGTTGCGCGAACTGGAGCAGGCCGGCCTGGTGGTGCTGCGCGAGGAGATCTTCGAACGCAACCCGCTCTCGGGCCGCGCCTATCTCACTACGCAACCACCTGCGCTCACTTCCGAACAGGCAGCCGTGTGGGAGCGCGTTTATCGCGCCGGGTTTGCCGATGAAACCGCGCGCGGATTTCTGCTGCATGGCGTCACGGGCAGCGGGAAGACCGAGATCTACTTGCGCGCCATCGCCGAAACGCTGGCACGGGGTCGCCAGGCGATCGTGCTGGTGCCGGAGATCGCGCTGACGCCGCAGACGGTGGCGCGCTTTGCCGGGCGCTTCCCGGACCGCGTCACGGTGATCCACTCCGAACTGAGCAGCGGCGAGCGGTACGATGTCTGGCGCGGTATCCGAGCCGGCCGCTACGATGTCGTCATCGGCCCGCGCAGCGCGCTCTTCGCACCCATGCCGCGGCTTGGGCTGCTCGTCATCGACGAGGAGCATGAATCGACCTACAAACAGGCGGCCGAAGAGTGGGGCAGCTACCAGGTCTTCTACGATGCCCGCGCCGTGGCGCGCCGCCTGGCCGATCTGACCGGTAGCGTGCTGATATTCGGCTCGGCGACGCCAAGCCTGGAAACCTATCTGGCTGCCGAGCAAGACGACCTGATCTTGCTGGAGATGCCGCGGCGGGTGATGGGGCATCGCGTCACGGCGACCGGCGAGGAGGTCGAGTACGCCGAGTTGCCGCCGGTCGAAGTGGTCGACATGCGCCAGGAGTTGCGTGCCGGTAACCGTAGCATTTTCAGTCGCACGCTCTCGTCACAGATGATGTTGACGATGGAGGCGCACGAACAGGCGATCCTGTTTCTGAACCGGCGCGGGACGAACACCTTCATCATGTGCCGGGATTGCGGCCATGTGGAGGAATGCACGCGCTGCGAGGTGCCTCTTACCTACCACGAGACAACGGCCCGCCTCGTCTGCCATCATTGCAATCGCACCTATCCGGTGCCGGTGGAGTGCCCCGAGTGCGGCAGCAAGCGCATTCGCTTCTTCGGCGCGGGCACCGAACGGATCGAGGAAGCGGTCAAGGAGATCCTGCCCCAGGCACGCGTGCTGCGCTGGGATGCCGACACGACCGGGCGCAAAGGCAGCCACGAAGCGATTATGGCCGCATTCGCAGCGCATGAGGCGGACATCCTGGTCGGTACGCAGATGATTGCCAAGGGGCTCGACCTGCCGTTGGTGACGCTGGTCGGCGTCGTTGCCGCGGATGTGGGGCTCTTCCTGCCCGACTTCCGCAGCAGCGAACGCACCTTCCAGTTGCTCACGCAGGTGGCAGGTCGCGCGGGGCGCAGCGAGCGCGGCGGCCGCGTCGTCATCCAGACCTATCGCCCCGATCACTATGTCATCCAGGCGGCGGCGCACCATGACTATGCCGGCTTCTACGCGCGCGAGATGCAATTTCGCCGCGAGCACGGCTATCCGCCCATTCGACGCCTGGCTCGCCTGATCTTCTGGGAGAAACGGCCGGATGTGGCGCGCCGCGAAGCCGAGCGCATGGCAGCCGAACTCCGCCACCGGGTTGAGAAGATGGGTGTAGAGGGAGAAGGCATCACGCTGCTTGGCCCGGCGCCGGCCTTTTTTGAGCGCTATCGCGGCTACTATCGCTGGCAGATTCTGGTGCGCGCACCAGAGCCGGCTGCGTTGCTACGCGGGCTGGACATCCCCTTTGGCTGGCGCGTGGATGTCGATCCGGCATCACTTCTGTGAACGGGGTGCATCAGATTTGGACCCACGCAGCGATCACGAAACCAGTAGCGCGGGTGTTGATAGCCCGTACGCCGGCGAGAAGTGTGCCGCTGGCGAATCTTGTCCAACGTCGGATTGTTTGACACGTACCAGTGTCTCCCCTACAATCTACGCCGATGGAGAGCAATGTGGATAACAGCCAGACATCTGCACCCAGCAATGTGATAGCCGTCAAAGGCAAGTGGTTGACTCTGAAGGAAGCAAGTGCCTTCCTCGGTGTGCATTTCACGACCTTGCGTGGCTGGGCCGATCGTGGCGAGATCCCGGTCTTTCGCACGCCGGGTGGGCACCGTCGTTTCAGCCTGGACGATCTACGCAGGTTCCTGGGCGAGCGCGCAGGCTCTTATCCGGCGCCCGACACGTACGCTCTGGTGACCACAGCCGTCGAGCGGGTGCGGGCTGAACTGCGTCGCTCGCAACCAACGCCGCAACGCTGGCAGTACTCGCTCGATCCCGCGGTTGACCAGGCGCGCCGCGAGCGCGGCCGCGCGCTTTTTGCCTTGGCCATCTCATTTGTGATGAAGCCGCAGCAGCGCAGCCACCTGCTGGATAGTGGGCGCCAGTTGGGGTGGGAATACGGCCACGAAGCTGCGCTCAGCGGCGTCACGCTGGCGGAGACTGGGCGGGCGGTGCAATTTTTCCGCAGCCAGCTTGTCGACACGGTGCGGAACAGCGAGACCGAGCGGATCGATGCCGACGACATTCGGATCGAGCGGTTGATCGACCTGTTCCTCGATGAAGTCCTCTATGCTGTGTTGGATGGCTACGAGGTGGCGTTGGGCGAAGCCAGATCGTCCTGACCATTGGCCGGCGGATGAGACGTATGTTGCCGGTGGCGTGGGACGGAACTATCGCTTCGTCGGCAAAACGTAGGGTAGCCGGCATGGACGTGTGCTACGCTATAGTTGAGAAGTGCGTGGCGGCTTACCCGGCATTCTGGCTCGTTGCCAATTGGGCGGAAAGACGAGCATTTTTCGTCCTTGCATTCTAGAGATCGTGCTGCTATAATAGGCTTCCCGAAGCCCAAAAGACATTTCAAGGTCGCTACAAACATAAGTGCGCGATATTACAGTTTTCGCTGACGGAAAAACGCAGTATAATACTTGTGCTGTTGATTCCCATCACGAGGGCTGTGCAAAGTCCAAATACATTCCACGATTTCCACGACAAGGGGAGGTTTCTATGCTTAACCGGAGGATTTGGGTTGTAGCGCTGGTGGCGTTGCTGTTGATGTCCAGCCTTGCCGGCTGTGCCATGGGCGATGTTGCGGCACCGGATCGCGAAGTGCCCATCAGCATCGACGCGGCGTTGGAAGGACAGGCAGCCGGCATGCAGGGTCTGATGTCGGGCAGCGTTACCTGGACAGAGAGCCAGCTCAGCAGCTTCCTGACTGAACTGCTGAAGCAGAACACCGGCCCGAACCAGCCGGTCGATGCCATTACCGTTTGGCTTGAGCCTGACAACATGCTGCATGCTCGCATTGCACTGAAGGAAGGCGTCCTGCTCGGCGGTAGCAACATCGATCTCATGGGCAAGGTCATGGTGCAGGACGGCAAGGTGATGGTTGATGTCACCGATGCCGGCGCCAACGGCATGATGGTCAGCGGCCCGCTCATGGGGCTGATCAGCAGCTACATCAATGGTGCACTGTCTGGCGTTGGCGTCGCTGCTGACGTGACGACGGATGATGGCACCATCACCATCGGCATGGCCGGGATGTAATTCACTCCCACTGGCCGGCTTACAACCGAATAGTAGTGAACTGTCCGAATCAGGGGTGAATGCCCGTCGGGAGAATCTTCACCAGCGTGGGATGCCCTTATTCGGAAGGAATTGCCAGAAAAGCCCGGAATGTGAAAACCGTTCCGGGCTTTTTCTTGCCGGGCATGCTCGTGCTCGGAAAGGATGAACATATGGCTACATGGCTTGACTCAATCGCCGTGCCGACGTTACTGCTTGACGAGACGCGCGCTCGCCGCAATATCGAGCGGATGACAACTGCCGCCCGCTCGGGCGGAGTGCACTTTCGCCCTCATTTCAAGACGCACCAGGCTGCCGGTGTGGGGGCATGGTTTCAGCAGGCAGGCGTCCGGGCGATTACGGTCTCTTCGGTTGCCATGGCGCGCTACTTCGCCGACCATGGCTGGGATGACATCACGGTCGCATTTCCGGTAAATCTGCGCGAGATCGCTGCCATCAACCGTCTGGCGCGCGAGATTCGGCTGCACCTGCTTGTCGAGCATGTCGCCGCCGCCGCGTTTCTGGCCAGCCGGCTGGAGGCGCCTGTCGCCATCTGGATCGAGGTCGATGCCGGATATGGCCGCAGCGGCGTGCCATGGAACGATGGCTCCGGCCTGACTGCGCTGGCAACTACCGTCACCGACTGTCCGCTCATGTCGCTGCAAGGCGTCCTGACCCATGACGGCGGGACGTACGCCGCGCGCACACATGAGGCGATCACGGCGGACTACGTGCAGACCACCACCAGACTCGAGCGCGCACGCAACTGGCTCATAGAGCAGGGCTTCCTGGGCCTGGCGATCTCGGTCGGCGACACCCCAGCGTGTAGCGTCGTCACCGACTTTGCCCCGGCCGACGAGATTCGACCCGGAAACTTCGTCTTCTATGACTGGACGCAGGTACAGATCGGCTCGTGCACCTGGGATGACGTCGCTGTGGCCGTGGCGTGCCCGGTCGTCTCCCTGCACCCGGAGCGAAACGAGATCATTCTCTACGGTGGCGCCGTACACCTTTCCAAGGAGAGTCTGCCACGTGCGGATGGAACGCCGTCGTTTGGCGCCGTCGTTCTGCTCGACGAAGGCGGCTGGGGCGCTCCGCTCGATGGTGCCTGGCTGCGGTCCATCTCGCAAGAGCACGGCGTGGTGCGTTGCACGCCCGACGCCTACGCCAGGTTGTCCGAACGTGTCGGGGTGGGTGACTTGCTGGGCGTGCTGCCGATCCACTCGTGCCTGACAGCCGATCTGCTCAAGATCTACCAGACCACCGGTGGAGAACGGATTCCCATGGCGCCGATCCCGGCATTCTGGGGGATGGCCGTCCCATGAGGATCGCCGGCCGAGCGGGTGTCTCAAACGTATTGTGCTTTTTAGCGTCGCCGATTTGACCACCGCTTCGGCCTTATGTTATATTTCCTGTTCGTGGGTCTTTCATGCCCGCGATTATCGGTAGTCGTGTCGAATCGTACACCGGAAGGGGTGCGATGCGGCCCGACAAAGCGAGTGAGTAATCATGGCAGCCGGTGACAGCGCTGGCTGTTTTTGTCGAGAGAAAATCGGATTCAGTCGGACAGGGTTCATGAATTGAACTCTGGATTCAGAAGCGGAGGGACGTTTGCCGACCATTAATCAGCTGGTCCGCAAGGGCCGCAAGGACGTTGCGAAGAAGGAAAAGGCGCCGGCGCTGCGCTTCACGCAGAATACGCTGACGGGACGCACGCGCCGCATGAAGAAGGGTAACCCGCAGAAGCGTGGTGTCTGCACGCAGGTGCGCACGACCACGCCCAAGAAGCCGAATTCGGCGCTGCGCAAGGTTGCCCGTGTGCGTTTGACGAACAATATCGAGGTTACGGCCTACATTCCTGGCGAGGGTCACAACCTCCAGGAGCATAGCGTCGTTCTCGTGCGCGGTGGTCGTGTCAAGGACCTGCCCGGCGTGCGGTATCACATCGTGCGCGGCGCCCTGGATAGCCAGGGTGTCGACAAGCGTCGCCGCGGTCGCAGCAAGTACGGAACCAAGCGACCCAAGTAAGGGATCGGTAACTCCGAGCGCTTCTGCCGGCTGACGTCTGTTCGTTGGCAGCGGAGGCAATGAGGTAGAGAGAATAAAATGCGCAGAAATCGTGCTGAACTACGCAAAGTGATTCCCGATCCTCGCTATCACAGCGAAGTGGTCGCCAAATTTGTCAACAATGTGATGGAGCGCGGCAAGAAGAGCCTTGCGGCCAGCGTCGTCTACGATGCGTTCACCCTGGTGGAGGAACGCACGAAGCGTCCGGGCATCGATGTCTTCGAGGAGGCGCTGAAGAATGCCACGCCGTTGGTTGAGGTCAAGCCGCGGCGCGTTGGCGGCGCCACCTACCAGATCCCGATGGAGATCGGTGCGGCCCGCCGGCAGGCGCTGGCCATGCGCTGGCTCATTGAGAATGCGCGCAAGCGCAGTGGCCGCGATATGGCTGCGCGCCTGGCTGGTGAATTGATGGACGCTGCCCGCAATGAGGGCGCCACCATCAAGAAGCGGGAAGATACGCACAGGATGGCAGAAGCCAACCAGGCGTTTGCGCATTTCCGCTATTAAGTAGATACGCAAGCTCATGGCCCGATTGTCCGCGCCTAAATGCGCGGCAGCGGGTTGTGAGTGGGGTGTTATCCGCACAATAACGGGCTTCAGCCCGTTCTGATGCGGCGCCCACCTGTAAGCTGACCGCTCCCATTACGCTGCAAGGCATACGCTTTGCGGTCGAAATATCTGAAGCGGATACGGCTTGTGGGTACAGGCGCCGCATCGTTTTGCGTGTAAATGGAAATAGAGGAAGTTGTTTATGGCGAACGAATATCCGATTGAACGAATGCGAAACATCGGCATCATCGCGCACATCGATGCCGGCAAGACGACGACGACCGAGCGCATCCTTTTCTACTCCGGTCGCATCCACCGTATGGGTGAGGTGCATGAGGGCACGGCCGTCACCGACTGGATGGTGCAGGAGCGTGAGCGTGGTATCACGATCACTGCGGCGGCTATCACTACCGCCTGGCGCGATCGCGTCACCGGCGAAGAGTGCCAGATCAACATCATCGACACTCCGGGGCACATCGACTTCACGGCCGAGGTGCAGCGCAGCCTGCGCGTGCTCGACGGTGGCGTTGTGGTCTTCGATGCGGTAGCCGGTGTGGAGCCGCAGTCGGAGACGGTGTGGCGCCAGGCCGATCGCTATCAGGTGCCACGCATCTGTTTCGTCAACAAAATGGACCGCGTGGGCGCCAGCTTCGAGCGCACGATTGAGATGATCATCGACCGGCTCGGTGCCAATCCGCTGCCGATCCAGTTGCCGCTGGGTGTCGAAGATTCCTTCCGCGGCATCATCGATCTTTTCTTGATGAAGGCCTATTCCTTCTCCGATGAACTGGGCGCATCGCCGACCGTCATTGACATCCCGGAGGAATTTGCCGAAGCGGCTGCCGCGGCGCGCGAACACATGATCGAGCGCATCGCCGAGACCGACGACGAACTGACCATGAAGTTCCTCGAAGGTGAAGAGATCACCAACGAAGAACTCTATGCGGCGCTGCGCAAGGCCGTCTGTACGAATGAGATCGTCCCGATCCTGTGCGGCACGGCGCTGCGCAACAAGGGTGTCCAGCTTCTGCTCGACGCCGTCGTGCGCTACCTGCCCAGCCCGAAGGATGTGCCGCCGGTGCAGGGCACCGATCCGGACACGGGTGCAACCATCGAGCGCGGCCCGAATGTTGACGAACCCTTCGCCGGCCTGGTCTTCAAGATTGTCACCGACCCCTTTGTCGGCCGTCTTGCGTACATTCGTGTCTACTCGGGTGTGCTGCGCTCCGGCGAGACCGTCTACAACTCCAACCGCGGCAGGCGCGAGCGGATCGGGCGTCTGGTGCGTATGCACGCCGACAAGCGCGAGGACGTCAAGGAAGTTGTCGCCGGCGACATTGCCGCCATCGTCGGTCCCAAGGAAAGCTACACCGGCGAGACGCTCTGCGATCAGAAGCAGCAGATCATGCTGGAGACCATCGAGTTCCCCGAGCCGGTCATCAAGGTGGCGGTGGAGCCGAAGTCGAAGGCCGACCAGGACAAGCTGACCGAGGCGCTCATCAAGCTCGCCGAGGAGGATCCGACCTTCCGTGTCCAGTATGACGACCAGACCGGCCAGACCGTCATCTCCGGCATGGGCGAACTTCACCTTGACATCATTGTCGATCGCCTGAAGCGGGAATTCCGCGTGCAGTGCAACGTCGGCCGGCCGCAGGTCGCCTACCGTGAGACGATCACGCGGTCGGTCAAGATCGAAGGCCGTTTCGTGCGTCAGTCCGGCGGTCGTGGCCAGTACGGCCATGTGTGGCTGGAGATGGCGCCCAACGACTCCGGTGCCGGCTTCCTCTTCGAGGACAAGATCGTCGGTGGCGTCGTGCCGCGTGAATACATCACGCCGGTGCAGAAGGGCGTCGTCGAGGCCATGGAAAGCGGCGTGTTGGCCGGCTATCCGGTCGTCGACATCAAGGTCGCGCTGGTTGACGGCTCGTACCACGAGGTCGACTCCAGCGAAATGGCCTTCAAGATTGCCGGCAGCATGGCCTTCAAGGATGGCGCGCAGAAGGCCGGCCCCATTCTCCTGGAGCCGATGATGCGCGTCGAGACGATTGTGCCGGACGAATATGTCGGCGATGTCGTGGGCGACATATCCTCGCGGCGCGGCCAGGTGGAAGGCATGGATGTGCGCAGCGGCAACGTGCAGGCCGTGCGGGCGCTGGTTCCGCTGGCCGAGATGTTTGGCTACGCAACCGACCTGCGCTCCATGACCAGCGGCCGTGGCAGCTTTAGCATGCAGTTCGAGAAGTACATGCCGGTGAGTCAGAACATCGCTGAGAAGGTGCTCAAGGGCATGGCGTAATCAACGGACCAATGCATTGCCGGTGTCGCAGCGCAGAGCAATCCCACTTCTCCGCCTGATCGACGCCGGCAATGTATGCTCGTTGTTCCCTACGCCCCCAGCTCCCTTCCCGGTCTGTCGATCACAATTGAGTTCGTTTTGTCAAGCTGCCAATTTGGAGCTCCAGAGCGGCTCACGTATACTATTAAGCTTGTGACGATAGGCGCAATCTGTCGTCACCTGAAATGTTGTGCCCCTGCACCGCCGGGAATACCAACGGCGGTGCAGTTGTGCCGGAGTATGAAAATCATAGGCAGTTTGGCTACAAAACGCTGATCGAAAATACAGTGTAGGAGGTAACGGACATGGCCAAGGCAGTATTCCAGCGGACAAAGCCCCATGTGAATGTGGGGACGATCG
>ERZ795053.2914-NODE-2914-length-20118-cov-5.773464_pt1 | contig 20118 bp, 18 predicted proteins | sample MGYA00375137_ERZ795053 | MGnify/ENA primary metagenome ERZ795053 (study PRJEB30182, sample SAMN05720284) | activated sludge metagenome | isolation source: Anaerobic digester | place: Hong Kong | collected 2014-12-17 ...
ATAAATATATAAAAGAATGATTGAATGTTTTCATGTGTACATTATAAAATCACAGTTTATTATTTCAATACAAAATGGAACAAAATTTACCATTCATTATCATATGAATAATTATAGGTTGTATAATATGATATCTCATAGCAAAGATCTATTTTTTTAGTAAAATCAGATGACAAAGAAAAAACGCCGTAGAAAGATCAAAAAATGTACTCATGTGACAAGTAAATGAAAAAATAGCACCAATATTGCCCAATTTTCCATACAACTACAAAGATCTAGTTTTCATAGGAAAATGAATAGATTATGTAGTATTTGATGGTCTATCTACAGGAAATCTTAGAGAGATAGTATTTTTGGAAATAAAAAGTGGTGTAGCAAATCTAAATAGAAACGAAAGAATGGTAAAAAACTGTATAAGTAGTTGAAATATATCGTATGATATACTCAGAATTAAGAGATAGACTAATCCTATTGAGAATAAATTTTAAGGATATGCCGTGGTATTTTGGTTCAGAAAGCAAATTATGACAATAAATTGATTTCTGGTTTCAAAATGCAGACGGCATAACACATATTATATCACAAAATTATAAAAAATGTCCTAAAAATCGATATTTCGGGGACATTTTTTGGTTTTATACAAACTACAGATATAATTGTATTAACGCAACGACTTATAACAAGGCTCTACTACACAAGGTCTGTTTCAGATCTTATAACCTTACATTAGGTTGTCGTGTTAGAGGTATTCCTCTTTAAAACTATCCAGATCAGTTACCAAACAAGGTCGGATAGAACCCCAACGGAGAGCTTCGGATTACTTATACTACCAATCTAAACAGTTTGTGAATTAAATATAAACTATTTAAATTGGTTATATGAAACCAAACCGAAGCTCTCCATAGAGAGCTATTGGTTTTCCAATAGCTTTTTTTTATTGACTTTTATTGACATTATTTTTTATTGACATTATTAAAAATAAAAATATGCTCAAAATACAAACTTAAAAAATCTTATTTATCATGAACAAATCTATTTTACGTAATGGTGGCTGGTCAATAATACCTGTCTGTTTAATCTGTCTACTTATCATATTATATGGCCTATTAAACAATACAACAGCTACAGAACTATCTGGAATTCCTGTGTATTTTCTGGTATTTGGTGTGCCAACGTTAATTCAAATAAGAATTAACATCAAAGAAAACAAAACAATTTTAAATTAACAAAACAGTCTGTATGTATCTTCATACAGGCTTTTTTCATTACTAAAAGGATGAATTTCTCACCTAGGTAAAAATAACATCCGGATAGATCTACTCTACCCAACAAATTCTTTCAATCTTTTCTCTACTCTATCTTTACCCATCACTTTCATCACAGAAAATAAGTCTGGAGTCCTCATCGATGCACAAAGTCCAACTCTAAGAACCATTGCTAATTCTCCAACCTTTCCAATATATCATCATTCTTTAAATTCTCCATTATTTCAAGCAAATCAATGTTTTTTACCAACCTCTTTCAATTGAGCAAACCACTCCTCTACAGTCATACTCAAATCTAAAACACTCAGATATTCATCCATAAATTTAGATACTACATCCATATCTAATTCGGCTAATTTCTTAAACTCTTCATCTCAATTCTCCATTTTCAATTTTACATTTTCAATTAATTTCAAGTATTCGCTATCAAAGAAGAATCTCAACTGCGAATCAACATCTTTAAATGTATAAAATCTTTTTGGATCTTTTTCAGCTTGCCCCGTTCATTGCGGGGTAAATCTTTCTATATTTAAAGCAGCTTTGGTATAATCCTCATCTTGCTTCATCAAATTGGCCAAATCTAGATTAAATTGTTCTGCTCGTTCCAAGCTTTCTTTAAACAATTGCTCTGTAGAAATCCTAGAAAGATATTCATTATTTATACTTTCCATCTTTACAAGATCAAATAGTGCTCCAGATTTATTCATCTTTTCCAATACAAATTCACGATCTAACAAAGTTTTGTCTGTATTTTCCTTTTGCCATTCTTCAAAACCAGAATCCATAATTGTATAAAGATAATCCAATATTCATTGGACAGCATAACCATGCTCAAAGAAATATTTTACATCAGCCTCAGGATCTTTCCTTTTTGAGAGTTTTCTTTTTTTACCAGTATCTTCATCATTTTTCAAAAGCTGTGCCAAATGACAATATTTTGGTGCAGGTAAGTCAAATGCACCAAACAATTGTAAATGAAGAGGCACAGAAGTAAGCCATTCCTCTGCCCTGATTATATGACTAACTCTCATAAGATAATCATCCACCACATGTGCCAAATGATAAGTAGGAAGTCAGTCTGACTTGATCAAAACAATATCATTGTAATTATCTATCATATTCACTTTTCATCTCAAAACATCTTCAAAAATAATCTTTTTTTGAGTATCTCCATGAGATCTAAATCTGATAATATAATCTGAATCTTCCTTTACTTTTTCTATCAGCTCATCTACAGATTTATTTCTATATATTGAATAATTTCCATATATTCATGGCATTATCTTAGCTTTTTGCTGTTGTTGTCTAGTCTTGTCTATTTCTTCATTGGACATCCAACATGGATAAGCCAATCACTTTGCAATTAATTCTTTGACAAAAACATGATACAAATGTTTTCTCTCAGATTGAACATATGGCCCATAATTTCATACATTTGATCAATTATCTCACATTGGTCCTTCATCAATATTCATTCCAAAAGTTTTCATAGAATTTAATAAAGATTCTGTAGCTCATTCTACTTGTCTTTTTTGATCTGTATCCTCTACTCTCAATATGAAAGTTCCATCATTTTGTTTTACAAATCTCCATGCTGCAAAAGCTGCAAAAACTCATCCAATGTGCAAAAATCCAGTAGGACTAGGTGCAAATCTACTACATACTTCATTATCTCTTTTGGGATACTTTTTTTCTAAATCACTTATTGTTTCCTTAATTTCTGAAAACATAAAATCCGCTAAATCTTTCCAGTCTGCCATATTTTTTGAAATAGTAAAAAAATAAATACACTAAGGTAATTATATAGTTTTATAGGCAAAAAATTCAATCTTTAATTAATATTTTTAAACAAAAAATTTATAAAATATACTTAGTCAAAAAATAAGCACTTCCATTGATAATTAAAATCAATTCTTACATTTCAATAGGAAATATTTAATAATCAAGTATAAAGTTTAAAACTAATTTTTTATACAAATCATGTTCATATTTGTGACATAAGTAAGTAGTAAATGCAACATTCGTACAACCACGAGTTATCTGTCATATCCCTTATAGATAACTAAGTCCTTTCTGAAAGAAATTTGGAGGGGATTTTTTATTTTAATTTAGATTTTTTAACTAAAGGTATATGATTTGCATACCTAAAAGAATCTTCAGTAACACATTTTTCCAACTCCTTTTGTACATCTTTTAAAAAAGATTCGGGTGTCCAATTATTATAACGAGAAACTTCAGAAATAGGAAATTCTAAACCTAGTATTTTCGCAGCGATCTTACCCTTTTCTGCTCAGTGTAATAATGTTCTTAAACGCTCAAAATCCCCTTGAGTGTAATTAAAAATAGACAAAAGCAATGTATTTTTGAAATGTCGATTTAATTGAGAACAGTAGAAATTAAAAAAATCACCATATTGTTTTAAAACCACATCATTATTAGCACCCAATTCTGAAAGAACATTAAACAATTTATATGCTCATTCTCTTTGAGATATACTTATAAGATTCTCAAAATCCGTAAATGATATATCTGTTAATTTATTTTTTTCTCCATTTTTAAGAACCATATCCATTGTCATTTCTACAAGTTTTTTTCTTTCTCTAATATTATCTAACAACCACTTATTTTCTTCTCTAAAGTTCCTAGCACGTTCTTTTTTTTTCTCTGTGATTTCTTCTTTAGATAAATTAGCAAAAAGTTCTTTGTCTTGAGAAATAAGTTCATCTGTTTGTGTTTTTACCTTATCTTTTAGTCGATCAAAGTTCCTAGCACGTTTTTTAATTTCTTCTTTAGATAAATTAGCAAAAAGTTCCTTGTCCTGAGAAACAAGCTTATCTGTTTTTGTTTTTAGCTCAGCTTTTAGATCAGCTTTTAGATCAGCACGATTTTTTGGATTAGTCATTTTTATAAAGTTATAAAATAAAGATACCTAATTATACTCCCCCCCCCCTCGATTTGTCAAATTTTTGAGTACTTTTTTTGACTAGGTGGGAACTGGGGTTTTGTGAGTTTTTTGAAAAAAGTCTAAGAAAATTGAGAATTTCTTTAATTTTTTGATTGATTTATCTTATTTTTATGTTATCTTAATTTAGAAAAAATCCCCTCCATTAATTAAGTTAGGGATACGAACAGACAACACGGCCTGCACGACATAACAAGTACGCTCGTACGAGGCTCAGACGTTGTCGGACATCTACTTTTTGTTTCAAACAAGGAATAGAGAGGAAAGATTTTTAGAAGACAAATAGTATTGACTTTTTATAGTAGAAATATATAATATAATATAATATAATTTATTTTGTTATTTCAAAAAATGGAAAAAAATAAAATTACTTCTTTAGACTTACCTTTATTAGAGCAAGAATATATTAAAATCTTATGAGAGATACAAAATATGAAAAAGCGTATTATAGATTTATTAAAGTTTCAAGTAACAATAGAAAATGAAGATGACACGGATAATTTTATCTGAAATATTAAAAAATCTATAAAATCTCTTGATAAGCAAGTTACAGAATCTGATTTATCAAAAGAGCTTACAGAAAAAAATAATTATCTAAAAAAAATTACTCAAGAATTAGAAAATAGAAGAAAAGAGCTTTTTGATAATTTTGATGCGACACTAATTCCATTAGATAAATTATCTGTTATAAAATCATTTTTATCTAATTATCAAAAACCTAAATACAAAGAAAACATAAAACAACAAATAAAAATAACCCAACAATTTAGTATGGATACACCATTAAGAGATTTAACTTTTTGTTTTTCTGTAAGAACACTAAATGGTTTAGTCGATATGAAAACATTATGAGAAATGATAAAACTATATCAAGAAGAATGAAAATTATGATTTTTAAAAAGACGTAATTTCTGAAAAAAAAGTCGAAAAGAAATAGAAACCTTTTTAGAAGAAAATGGATTTATAAAATAATATTTATTAAGAAACAATAAGATACAAATTAATTTGTATCTTATTGTTTAATTGAAAAGTTCAAATTTTTCCTATAATAAATTAAGATATTCTTTTCATCATAATTCAAAAACTTTTTTTGATAATCTAACTAAGAGTTCATGTTACATTTATATCTAATTTTTTTAAAGTTTTAGGATCAATGATAACCATATTATACTTATCATCATTTGTACTAACAGTAAGAATTTCTTTACCATCCTTTAAATAATTTTTGGAAAAAACTGAAGTAACAATTAATTTTCCATCATAATATCATCTTGTTTTGGATGTAACTATTCAATCATTTATACTAACTGGTTCTAAATTATGAATATCTATTATTAACTCTTTATTTTTATCATCTTCTATTTGATAACACTCCTTGTCTCACAATAAATATTTATTATTCTTATTTAAATCCTTAATTATATTATCTGTTCATTTAATTTTTAGTGGTTCTCATGTTTCTCAGTCTACTATTATTCATTTTTTTCGTTTTTTGGTTTTTACAACATATAAAAGCCTATCTCAAATTCTTTCAGAATTAGATATTTCTTTTACTTCAGTAATAATATCATCAGTTCCATTAATTTTAATTGGTTCCAAAGTTTCCTCATCTATAAAAAACTTACGATTAACCATTCTTCATTTTTTGTTTGAAAAATTTATTGTTTCACTACTAAAATAATGAATAGGTTTATCTGTTCACTTAACTTTTAATAACTCAAATGTCTCTGCATCTATAATAAAATCACCTTCATTATTAGATACTCTTAAAACACGCTTATTTCATAAATTATCATACTCATTTATTCTTGTTACTAATTTGCCATCAATTTTGATATCATTATATGGTTGCATAGTATCAATATCTAATATTAATGGTCATTTGTCAGTTCAAGCATTAATCAGATTTTTATCTCAAACTTTTATTTCACCATTTCTATCTAATCGCTCTATATGATTTTTTTTACCCTCAGTATCAACTTCTAATATATTTCAATTTACAATATCCATAAAACCCATTCATTCTATATACACATACATATTTCATTTAATTTCATGGGCTCTGTGTTCCCCTTTCAAAGTATTAGACAATCACATACCAGACAAAATCTCTTTACGCTTAATTACATCATCAATTCTAACAACAAGTTGTAAAATTATGTTTGATAAACTTGAATATGGTCTTAAAGAGGAAAAACTATTTCTTTCCGATTCATACCTTTCCAATTCCTTTAAGTTATATAGTAGAAAATTAGAATTTATTATATCCATAAGTTTTATAATATTTTCTATATTAGGTTTATATAATTTATTTTTCTTTAAAAATTCATATGTACTATCCAAACATTTAATTGAATTATTTAATCTTAAATTATCTAATTGTTTTTCATACGAATATACCGGTGTATATTTATAAATAACATCAATTATTGCTGGCAAGTTATCTGGCGAAATATATTTATTTTTTTTAATATATTCATTTATCCATTCTTTATATTCTTCTGGTGTCCAATTTTGCACTTCTGCCAACCTCAAAAAATCATCTATGTTTAAATCTTTGCTTTTATCACTATATTTTAAATTATCAATCAATCATCTCTGATATTTACCTTTCTGAAACCTTTTTTTTAATCATCTTTTATCTCATGACACAGCAAGAGCTGTCTCATCTTTAAGATTTGGATCTTTCAATCTATCTGCATATTTTTCTCAAATTTTAGGTTTTTCATTTTCATGGACTAAATTCACATCTCATCATTCTTGAAGAAATTTTTGTTTAGTAGACATTACAAAATAATAAACATTTAAAAATCAACATAGTTAAATTATAATCAGAACTCAAAAAAAAGCAAATTTTACGCTTGATTTATCTTATTTCTATGTTATCTTAATTTAGAAAAAATCCCCTCCGTTATATTAAAAACTCAAACAAAAAACATTAAACTTGCAAAACCTATCAAAATCAGTACTAAATTAATGTGAGAATTATGATATTCTCATTTTATTTTTTAATCAAAAATCCATGAAATTAGATGGTAAAAGTATTCAAGCAGCCATTGCACAATTGGTAGAAGATTACAAATTTGATCCTTATCAAATTTTAGAAATAGTAAAAATGTGAATCAGATCGTGATTTAGAAAAGATTATCCAGATTACAAAAAATCCAATATATTGATAAATATCGGAAATGATGGATCTGTAAGTATATACAAACAATTAGAAGTAAAAAAAGAAAAAGACATAGAAGATGAAGAGATAGAAATTTCTCTAAAAGAAGCTAAAAAGATTAGAAAAGATGCAAAAGAATGAGAAGAACTTTTAATTAACATCACACCAGATACATTAGAATTGTCTAGAATTGCTTCACAAGCGGCAGCGCAAACAATTAAACAACAATTAAAAAACATAGAAAGAGAAAAATTCTTTGAAAAATTCCAAAATAAGGAATGAGAATTGTTGAAAGCAAAAGTAATTAGAGTGCATGCAGATAGTGTAATATTGGATATAGAATGATCAGCTGTAGTATTACAAGCAGATGGTCAAATACCACATAGAGTATACGAAACATGAGAAGAAATATTTGTATTATTAAAACAAATCTCAAAAGATTCTGGATGAATAGTACTAAATATAACACAATCTACTGCAGATTATATAGAAGCTATCTTAAAAAAAATAGTACCAGAATTGGAAGAATGATTAGTAGTAATAGAAAAAATAGCTAGAAGTCCAGGTAGAAAAACCAAAATACTTGTAAGCTCTACTGATGAAAAAATTGACCCAGTTGGAGTTATGGTTTGACATAAATGAGACAGAATAAATACTGTATTATCATTGTTAGACTGAGAAAAAATTGATTATGTAGAAAAAGTAGATGACGACATAAAACTAATTACAAACTGTCTAAAGCCAGCTCAGATAGACAAAATAGAGATAGTAGACAAAAAAGCTTATGTTGATTTAGATGAATCTCAAAAAGCATTAGCTATTGGTAAATGAGCATCTAATATAAGACTTGCTAGTCAAATTACTGGATACACTATAGAACTAAAATAAGTATAATCTTAAAAAAACTTTCTTGTCATCCTGAGTGTAATCGAAGGATATAGAAAGTTTTTTTATATTTTAAAATCACCCCCACCCCTATTTGATTAAATATTTCAAAACAATAAATTTCCCTCTTTATCAAAGAGGGAAATAAAGGGTGATTAATTTTTTAAAGTATCTATAGTATACAACTTAATCAACAACTCGTGAAAAATAGATCTTCTCTGTATATCATCTACAAACTTCTCCATTCATTTAGCATTACGAATAAACCTAATAGCGGTCCACTTAAAATCAGATCATTCTTGCTTTATCAATTTACCAATAAATTTATAAAAAGCATCCACAACAACCAAATCACTATCGGTTAATTCATAATTTTCTTCTGGCTGATATTCTGTTTTATTTGGTGGTGTATGATTCACCAGATCTATATATTCATCTCTATCCAAAACTACAAAAGCATCCATGATTTCCCTTCTAGGAGATCTTGCCAACACCTTTCATTCATAAACCATAGCTTCACTATATCATGCATCAAGCGCTAAAGCATCATAACATCAAAAATTGAAAGATATATAATCAGCTAATTCAAACAAATTAACACCACCAACAACTCACATATACACGATAGATTTATCTTTTGTATAACATATAAAATTTCTATTTATCCTACTATACATCTTACCATCAAAATAATTTTGATTTGCATGGACTAAATTGTTTCAGTCTATCAACAATACAGTAAAATTAGACATACCAAAATACAAATCATTTATTTTTTCTTTATTCATATCACTCCAAAGTCATGGCATCTCAGTCAAATTATTTTGAACCATCCATGGTTGCCCATCTATATCAAAACCAAAAATCATCCTTACATCTGTATTGGGTCGTGTCTGACTATAATCCTCCCCGTTTCAAAGATATACTCTTTCAAAATTTGAATGCGTAACTCAACCACAACTACTGTAATCTGCAGGACAAAAGAAAGTACCATTTATTGCTGTATCTCATCATACTTTTTGTACTAAATTTTCCAAGGTGTCTCATCCATCTAAAGCTACAGAAGAAACTACATAATGTTGCCCATCCAATACTACCTTGATTACTCTGATTGGCTTATTTCATCTATTTTCCAACAATAATTCTTTATATGCAAAAACATTCCCCATAAAAAATATCAATACAAATATCAAAATTAATTTTTTCATTTAAACAAAATATATAATAAATAACTTTTTAGTAAGGAACTGTCACGCTGCACCCCGTAGTAGTGCGGTGGACCGTTCCCTACAACAAAAAAACTATATCTCAATCACATAATTAACCGGCCCATCATTAATACTTTCTACTTTCATCATTCCACCAAACTCACCTGATTTCACAACAAATCCAGATTCTTTTAATTTTTTCAAAAACATTTCATAAACAATTTCTGCTTTTTTATAATCGCCACTTTGTGAAAAATCCATCTTAGTTCATTTTTTATTGCTTGCATATAAAGTGAAATTTGAAACAACTAAAATCTCTCATTTAATATCATTTATTGTTGCATTCAACCTTCAATCATGGTCTTTTAACCATCTCATCATCTGAAACTTATCCACAAATTTACCTATTCTTTGTTCTGTCAAAGTTAAATCTTCACTAGTAGTAATTTTAGAAACTCAAAAATATATTAAAACTCATTTTCATATTTTTTCTTTTTTTTGCTGACTTCCATCATCATTAAATACTTCAACTGAAGCACTATCAACATTCTGTATTATCAATTTCATCTAAATAATTTCTATAAAATAAATATTAATTTTTAATTTTACATTTTTAAATTGTACATTAAAGTAGTCATCTATCGTGTAAGTCCTTACTTCACAAGAAAACATTTTGTCCTGAACTACGCTTCTTATGATCAAAAGCAACAGAAGATACTGAAAAACCATTCTCAGATTCATTTTGATTTAGACAATTGTAGACAGTTTGGTAGACAGCCTTACACAAATTTTCTTCATTAAATACATTCAATATCAATTTAGAATCATGTATATCTATCTCATATAAACTTGGGTCTAAATCTATATTTATATACAACAATGGATATTTTCATGCTAGTGCAAACTTATTATAAGCCGTAAAAGCTGATTCATATATAGCTTTATTTTCAAAATATTTTTTATTAAAAGACAAAAATATATTTTCGTTAGATGAAAAACAAATACTAGGATCCAAAACTACTCAATCAATCACAATACCATCTTTATTATATTTCATAGTATAAAGTCTATTAGACCGGTCTTTTTTGTAAAGCTTATTAATTCTATCTTCTATTGATTCTCATCATATCAACTCAAATATAAGTTGATTATTTTTTTTAAAAGAAAAGCTTATATCTCAATAACATATAGCTATATCCATAAAATAACTATAGCAATAATAAAACTCTGTCTGAGAAGATTTTAAAGATTCTAATTGGTCTAGATCATTATAAAATAAGTTTTCTACACTCACCAAAGTACCATGCTCAAATGAAACTGGCACATGATTCATATTGTAACTCTCTAAATCAATCGAAATTTTTGTAGCTATCTGACTATAAGCTGTCTTTGAAGTTATAGTAAATCTAGATACATCCAAAATATCATTAATAGATATTCACTTAAATCCATAGGTACTTATATTTTTTATATCTAATTCTTCTCTTATTTTTGAAGTATAGTTTTCTTTAAAAATATTTTCTATATCAGAAAGTTGAATACCCTCTCAATCATCTTTCACACTTATCAAATCTAAACCACCATTGATTACGTTAATTTCAATATTTTTTGCTCAGGCATCTATACTATTTTCTATCAATTTTTTGAGCACATCAACAGGTCTTTCTATTTTTTTATTAGAAGTTAATTTCTTTATCAAACTATCAGATATTTTATTTATTACCATAAATATAAACTAACGATAAACGTCTTAAAATTATTTTTTTCTCTTGAATTTTCAACCAAGAATAGCAAAATAAAATTAGATTTTTTGATAAAATATAAAATACAAAATGCTAAAAGAAAAACTATGAAAATTGATATTAAGACATTGAAATAAATTTAAAATATGATGATTAATTTTTGCAATTATTGCAATGATAGTTGCAGTAAGAACCTATATAAACTACACCACTATACAAGATGCAATTAGAAATGTAGAAAATTCTATAGAAAACTGAGAACAAGAGATAGCCTATACCAATCAGTTTTTAAAAAAATATTTAGATTCCGATTATGCAGATTACTTCTTAGCACACAAAAATAATATATTGTTTGACTGAGAATATATCATTAGATTCGAGTCACCAAAGGAAAATGAAAACAATAAAGAAGAAGTAAAAGATGATAATCTAATAGAAACACCACAAGAATCACGAAGACACTTTATCAAATCCAAAATAAATAATTGATAAATTTTATTCTTAAAAAAATTACACAAATGAAAAAATTACGAATATTGCCAATATTGGCTATATCTCTATTGATCTTATCTGGATGCAATAAACAAACAATATCTGAATGAGATACAGTAACTGTAAGTTATGAAAGTTATCTACAAAATGGTACAGAAATAGAAAAAGATATAAAAAAAGAATTTGTAATATGAATGTGACAAACATTCCCAGCATTTGATACAGAATTAATCTGAATGAAAAGATGAGAAACAAAAGAATTTGTAGCTAGCGCGGAAAACGGATATTGAGTTTATTATGAAGCAAATAAAGTACAAAATATTACAAGTACTGTATTCAACAAAATATGAACAGAACCAAAAGTATGAGAAGAAATAGAACTATGAAATCTAAAGGGCTTAGTATTGGAGGTTACACCAATCACAGTAAAAGTAGATTTCAACGAAATCCAAACAAGAGAAGATATAAAATTTAAAGTTAAAATTTTAGAAGTAGAATAAGTAAAAACATTAAAACAAATGTAAAAATATAAAGAATATCTATTCTTACTTTTTTATAAAAAAACTAATCCTCAAAAACTTCCTTTACTCAATCTTTCAAACTATATCCATCCATAAACTCTTCCAGGTGAGGTTTTTTCTTGAGAAGTAAATCTAAACTATTTTCTAAATCTTCAAAATCAACAGATTTTGGATAGACATATGTGATAGGATCAAGCAAACCTGTAGGTCTAATGATTTGTTCTACAACTATATCTGCTAATTCTAATTCAAATGCAGAAGGAGTCGCAGACAAAAATATTGTTTTTGAATTTTTCTTTTGTTTTTGCAAAACTATTCACAATTGATTTTTACTACGATCCTTTGTTATCTCCTCAGATTTATTCACAATATCTTTGTAAGTATCAGAAGCATCATCCAATACATCTACATAATTACCCTCGTCTCAAACATATCTCCAACCCAAAATCATTTCCATCTCTTTAAAATTAATTGGACGATGGTCTATAGCTGAAGGAAGCCTAAATCCATGCTTTATTAGATTTAATTTTCTAGATCTATCTGCTTGTGGCATAGCTTGAAGTTGAGGTATAGTCATGTGTGATTCATCTATAATCAAACACATATCATCTGGAAAATAATCAAATATTGTATTTGGAGGCTGACCAGGCAATCTACGATCAAAATACATAGAATAATTTTCTATACCATTTACAAATCATGTCTCTCTTATCATCCTGATATCATATTCTACTCTTTTTTTGATCCTCTCTGCTTCTACCAACATTCATTTTTTCTCAAATTCTTTTACTCTCATATCTTTCTCTACTTTCATCTGATCCAATATCTCTTCTATATGAGAAGTATCTTGTATAAATTGAGTAGCAGGCCAGACAATAATTTTGTGTGCATGTCATCATCCATAATAAAGCTCTCCAGTATTTTTTTCATCCACCAATTTCATAGTAGTAGAATCTCTAAACTCTATAGTTTCCAATTTCTCATCGTTAAATATACATCTATATACAAACTTTTCAGTACTAGAAAATATATCCAAAACCTCTCACCTAAAATCAAACATACCATGTTCGATCTTTCCATGTACAGGCTTATATTGCATCTTCAAAAGCTGTGCTTTCAGATCTTTAAAATCATATTCTTTTCATATCTCCAACATCAGACAATTTTCTTGGAAAAATCTTTTTTGTCCCAAACCATAAAGAGATGATACTGAAGCCACAACTATTACATCATCTCTACTAAGAAGTGAAGCCATTGTGGCAAGTCTATACATCTCAATCTCTTGATTTATTGTAGCTTCCTTTTCTATATATAAACCCTGTGCAGGTAAATACGATTCTGGCTGATAATAATCAAAATAAGATACAAAGTAATGTACTGCATTATTTGGGAAAAAGTGTTTTAGTTCTGTAGCCAATTGTGCAGCCAAAGTTTTGTTGTGAGAAATAAGAAGTGTTGGCTTGTTTATCTTATCAATCACATTTGCTATCGTAAAAGTTTTCCCAGTACCAGTAGCACCTAGCAATGTCTGGATATTTTTACCATCCTTAAAACCTTTAAGCATTTTTTTGATTGCCTTTGGTTGATCTCCTGCTGGTTTAAATTTTGATTCAAGTTTAAACATAAATAATTTTGTTTTTATAATAAACAAAATCTCTTATAAGAATAAAAAAACTTTTCTCAACAAAAAAATCCTGGACTGATTCAGGATTTTTTATATTTGGTAATTCTAATTATTCTGATTTTTCTTCAATTGTTTCTTCTTTAACTTCTTCTACATTTTCCTCTTCTCACTCTTCACTTTTCACTATCACCTCTTCACTGGGTTTGGATTTTTTCTCGATTACATCAGGATTTTCTGCTATTACTTTTACAGTAATATCTCATTTCAATTCTTTGTATAAGAACGGAACATTATAATCTCCTACAGATGTAATCTTCTTTTTTAATTTAAAGAAATGATCTTCCACATCCAATTTGTATGTTTCTTTTACTAATTTAGCAATATCTGTTTCATCAATTTTAGCATACAAAGTACCCTCTTTGTTTACCTTGCCAATAAAACTAAGTCCACCATCTTTTTGGATATTTGCAAGTAATCATTGAAATCATTCAGCCTTTCTTTCTCTTTCCTTTGTGGCTGCTTCCATTTTTTGAGCGTATTTATTTACCATATCTGGTGTAGCTAATACAGCCATATTTTTTGGCAACAATACATTTCTAGCGTAAATAGGTTTTACATTTACCAATTCAAATTTTTCTCCAAGATGCTTATTTGATTCCAACAATATTACTTTTATTGTCCTGTTTTCTACTTTTCTTCTTGGCATAAAAAAAAATTAACAAATAAAAAATTCAAAGTATCAACATATATAGCAATTTTACTCATAAATGCAAGTAAAAACATAATTTCAAATACGTAAATTATATAATTTACAACAAAATATTTATCAAACGAAAAACGGGTCGCCTCAGATTTTTCACTAGGAATCCCTCACCAAAATCTTTTGGTGTGGGATGACGATTTTTGAAAAATGGCTGAGCGACCCGAGGCATTTTTGCTTACTTTTTTTGCTGGAAGAAAAAAGTAAGTCTCAGCGAAGCGTTAAAAATTTATATTAAAAATTAAGACAAAAAGTATTTCATCTTTTTCTTCATCCACCAATCCGATTGTCTAGTCAAATTGTTTACATCCTCAGGATTTTCCAACAAAAATTTGATTGCTTCTTCCAAAAATATTGTATTTTGACTACCCTTTCAAACCACAATTATTTCTTTTTTGTTATTTTCTATTTCAAATTTTACAAAATCTCAAAGATATATAGAATTTTCAAAATGTTTTATCTTATCCATATCAAATCATATTTTCTCCATCTCATTCAAAAAATATTGTTGCATACTATCTCCTACTGTAAAAATCCTATCAGCAATTCACTGTACATAAGTAGCTATTTTTCTGTGATCAGACTCTGTCAAATCACCAAGTTCTCTCATATCACCAAGCATTACCCATACTTCTCTGTCTGAAAATAGCTCTTTTTTTAGATTATTTACAGTATTTAGAGCACTCTTTACACTCAATGGAGAAGAATTGTATGTAGAATCAAATATTATAGAATTATTTATACCCTTAAGCGCAGAAAATCTTCCAGATTGTAATTTATATTCCAAAAATAAGTCTTCAAACTTATCAAATATAGATCCAAATCAATTCTTATAGTTTATAATATCCAATATAGCCAAAGCAACTCATATATATCCATAATGAACCTTACCAATAAGATTTGTAGATATTTTTATATTCTTTTCTTTTATATTTAAATCAAAATCTACCAATAATTTGTCATTTTGATAAGAAAATTTCTCATTTTCAAAATTTATATTTGCTTTACTATCATATCATTGAGTTTGATACGTAAGATAATCTATCTCAAGATTATCTATCAAAGACATAGCATATTTGTCATCAATATTCAAAAATGCAAATTCACTAGTGTTTTGTATCATCTTTTTTTCTTCTATAGCAATCTTTCATGGATCTCAAAATTGCATAGAATGTACAGAATCTATAGCCGTAAAAACACCTACATGTGGCTGCACAATCTCAAGCAAAAATTCCATCTCTCATGGAGTATCTATACCATATTCAAGAATCAATACATCATAAGGCTTGGCTACAAATAAGGTTTTGTACAATATTTTGAAAAATGTAACTACAAAACTAAATACAGACGGACTAAATTCTTCTATCTGAAATATAGACAAAGAAAGTCAAAGCTCTCAGTTGAAATTTTTATTTGATGTATATATCTTTTGGGTATTTATAAACTTACACAATGTCTGATATATTATCATCCTGCAAGATGTCTTTCATACACTACCATTTATACCAACTACAAAAGGTTTATGCTTTTTCAAAAATATCCTAGCAAAAAATGCCAATAATTTGAAGTAAGATTTTAAAATTTTCTTTTTCATAAAAACAACAAAAACATTAAAACAAATCTCTTATATTCTATATATTTTATTTACCCTTATTCTTTTTCAAAAGTTTATTTTTATACTTTTTTACAAGATCAGACAAAAAAGATACTTCTCACAGAATATCTTCCTCTTCTATTTTAGCCTTAGATTGAATTAACAAAGTTATAATTACAGCTATAGGAACCGCCAAAAGTACTCACAAAAATCACATCACTATTCATCCAATTATCATAGATATCAATATTAATACAGCATTTATTCATAAAGCCTTATTCATAAACAATGGTGTAAGTATATTATTTTGAAATACATTTACTCCAAACAAAATACCTATAGATAATATTGCTACCCATATAGTATTGTATATTAGTCATATCACAAACAACAATGCTCATGATATAAATGGTCCTACATATGGTATAATATCCAAAAGTCATGTAATAATAGCCAATCATAGTTTATTTGGTATCTCTACACCGCACCAAGACATAATCGCAAGAGCAAGCCACATAGCCAAAGTAATAAACAAACTCAAAGCCAATCTAGCCTTTAATCGTATAGCAAGTTTTTTGTATATTTTTTGCAATCTAATATATGTCGTGTTATAATTGTCTTTTCCAGACAACCTTGCAATAAAATTCATTACAGATTCTTTTTCTACAGAAAATAATATAGCAAGCGTAATAAACAAAGTAAAGTTTACTATAAAACTAGTAAATCAAGATATAAAATTGATCACTACCGTCCCAAACATTTGTATATATTGTTTTCCAATAGAAATTATCTCAGAAAGATTTTGTTGTAATGTAGATTGGATTTGAGGTAATAATTCTGTACTAGTAGAATTACTAAGTATATATGTTTTAAAATATTCTGGAATAAAGTGTATATTGGCAATGACTTCACCTATACTTTGAGTAGACAATAGCTCTTGTAATCAAGAAATATATCCAAGTCATATAGAAACAAGTTCAGCTATCTGACTAAGTAAAAATGGTACTACAAATATTAATAAACCAAAAAATACTACAATAAATATAATATAAGAAAGCAGTATCGCCAATCATCTACGAACTCTAATTGACTGAAATCGTAATATCAAAGATTCTACAATAATAGAAACTATGTAAGCTCATATTATCAAAAATATAATATTTAGCGTCTTATAAACAAAAAAACCAAGCATACCAATCAATAGTGCAAACAACCAAAACTTCAACATCTTTTTGTCTGTCCAACCAGAAATATTTGAAACAATATCTTTATTTTGTGCAGATTCTGGTTTACTTTTTTTGATCTCCTCCAATTCTTTTTCTATTTTTTCCAACTCTAAAGAGTCTTTGTTTATCTTCTTTTCCAAAGAACCAAACTTGTCTCACAAAAAATCTTTTATTGATTTAAATGGATTAGAAATTATCTTCATATTTTTTTTGAAAAGCTAAAAAAACTCTTCTGAAATTCTTTGAGAATATAATGATTTACCTCCCTTTTGTCAAACTTTTCAGTTTGACTTTTTAATTCTCATATATTTTTTTTGTTTAAATTTACAAAAATTTTATAAAATTTACCACCAATACTTTTTTTGATATATCATTCATTTTGTAAAAATGAAACTATTTTTCTTTTCAAAGAATTTCTAACAACCGCCTTTTTACTGTATTTCAAAGGTATATTTACAGATATTTGATTAAACTTTAAATTTGGATATTGATCATAATAAAAAAATCAAAAATATCCAAAAGTAAAATATCTTCTTTTCCTCATCAAAAAATTTATATCCTTTCATTTAAGTCTAAATATTCTTTTAAACACAAATACTTAATTAAAATTTAAAAATATTACTTCACATTTCACACTTGCCCCGCAAAGCGGTGGTTTCACATTTAACATTTACACTTTAACCCTCCTCCAACATCATTCTTTCAAATTGTCCAAAAATATATCTCATTCACGAACCCTTTGCAAATCCAATATATTATAATCAAATGCATTTAAAATTCTACGAATATGTCTTTTTTTTCATTCCAACAATATTATTTGTACAAAATACTTATTTCTTTTTGTAAAAAATTTTAAAACTTTGACTTCTAGTAATTCTCAATCATCCTCTACTCATTTTTTAATTTTTTTGTAATCTCAAAATTTAAATTCTCTATCAATCTCTACTAAATATTCTTTTTCTACTTGATTGCTTGGGTGTTGAAACTTATCTACAAAAGCAGAATTATTAGTCATCAAAAGCAATCCTCTACTATCCTTATCCAATCTTCATATATAAAAATAATTTGCAAACTCCTTTGGCAAAATATCATATATTATTTTATTGTGTTTATCTGATTTTGAACAAACAAATCAAACAGGCTTGTTGAAGACAATTAAATCAACTTTGTTGGACTTGGATATTTTCTTATTAATTTTCAAAGATTTTATCTGCAATATTTCTCATCAATCTATAGTATGACCATAAGATTCTACTTTCTGTCAATTCAAAAAAACATCTCACTTTTGTACTAAAGATACAAACTTTCTCCTAGATATTCATAAATTTTCTTGTACATATTTATTTAAACGCAAAATAATATATTTTTATAATTAAAAAAGAATGATCCAAGAATCACTCTCTTTTATTTTTATAGATTTTAAAGTCAAATTATTCTACAACTACTTCTTCCTCTTCTTCCATAGCTTCTTCTTCAACTACAGCCTCCTCTTCTTCAACTACTTCTTCTTCCATAGCTTCTTCTTCAACTTCTTCCATCTCTACAACTACTTCTTCTTCAGCTACTACTTCTTCTACAGCAACTTCTTCTGAATTATTTCTAACAATTCAAAGAACTATCAATGCAGCAACCAACAAAAGAACAACTATTAGTATACCTTTCTTCATATTGAATAAGTTAATAAAATTAAAACAATGCTATTCATATAAATAAATATGAAAATTTTGCAAGAGAAAATTACTGTTTTTCTTTTGAAATACAAGAGTAATTTTTTATAGTAATTAAAGTTTAATCAAAAACTTATACAATTTATGAAAACAGAAGAGATTATAAATAAATACAAAAGGATATATGTATGAATATTTAAGTATCTAGTCTATGTACTCATATTAGTTTTTGGTATAATTATAAGCATAAATCAAATCAAAAAATATAAGCAATTAGATCAAAGCAATGATTTCATTGTAGAAAAAGCAAAATTAAAATGAAGATTTGATAAAATATACAATATAGATTGATGAGAAGACACAAAAATACATATAATACAATGAGAATTTGAAAATACAGGTAATTTGTTGTTTTCAACCAACAATCTAGTAAGTTACAAAGGTATTACTTTACCAAAAAATATTTTTTTATACAAAGATATTGATATTAAAAACCTTAACCATTTTGAATCAGGTAATTATCAAATACAAGAAATAGAAAAAATTGGAAACAATATTGTGTTTAATTCTGCAGATCAAATAGAAAACACAAAAAATAATTTTTTTAGTCTGCCGCTCACAGAAAATAGTATATATCAAACATTCTATCTCAAATGATTACATCAACCCATAAATATAAAAAAAATTAATCAGCATTATGTGTCAAGTTTTCTAGAAAATTTTTATATATACGACATATCAAAAGACTATAAGTGATTGTCAGAAATATTTTACCAAATAAATAAAACAAACTATAAGCCACAATTTTGTGATAATGTCCTAAAATATCTAAACTATTCTCAAGATACAAATAAAGAAATAGAAAGCATACTAACTCAATGCGGAGATTCATATATATTATATTTCGACAAATTTAAATCATTTTTGGAAATACAAGATCAAGTAAATAAATGATATATCAACGAAAAAATATATACAGATACTATTTTAAATAACTATAAAC
>ERZ795053.2916-NODE-2916-length-20104-cov-5.369046_pt1 | contig 20104 bp, 13 predicted proteins | sample MGYA00375137_ERZ795053 | MGnify/ENA primary metagenome ERZ795053 (study PRJEB30182, sample SAMN05720284) | activated sludge metagenome | isolation source: Anaerobic digester | place: Hong Kong | collected 2014-12-17 ...
ATCTACACAACCGAACACACTCTTTCCCTACACGACGCTCTTCCGATCTGGGTCATTATCGCGAAGCGCTCACGCTCTTTCAGCAGGCGTTGCTTGCCTGGCAGGATTTGGGTCATCTAGCCGGTCAAGCGCTTGTCCTCAACAATATGGGCTATCTCTACCATCTGCAGGGTGACTACGAAGAAGCACTTTCGCATATGGAGCAAGCGCTGGATTGTGCCCGCCGCAGTGGCTCAACACGCTCAGAGGCCTATGCACTACTCAGCATGGGCGATCTCTTCACAGAGTTGGAGTTGTGGCAGGCTGCCCACAATGTCTACCAACAGGCGCGCCCCATCATTGCACAATTGAATGAACAGTATCTGATTCTCACTCTGGAGTTGGCAATGGTACGCCTGGCAAGTCTGCAGAATAACTGGGAAGCTGTCTACCACTATCTCGACGATGCCAGTCGGTTGGTGATCAACAAAAAATCGGGCTACGAATGGGGGCTCTATCGATTGGCGGTTGGGCGGTGCTACTTGATGCAAGAGCAAGCAGCGGAAGCCATCGAGCCCTTGCGTGATGCCAAACATTACTTTGAGGAGGGGAACCAACCAATCGAGCGAGCCAATGTATACTTTTTCTTAGCGGCAGCCACACAGCAGAGCAAACAGATTGCAGAGTCATTGTCACACCTCCAGGAAGGGCTTGCAACGCTGGCGGCAATGGAAAGTTACCACGCGCTGCTGCCCACACTTCGTCTCATTCGCCCCTATTTACAGAACAAGAAAAATCAGGCCGAATATCCTGCGCTGCGGGAACTGCTCGTTGAAATTGATCGCTTCGAGCAAGCCATTCCCAAAGAAAGTCGGCGTCTCCGCAAGAGTGCCTCACCGGCGATGGTGCCGGCCACTGCCCGCCAACCGCATTTCCACATTCGGACATTGGGGCAGGTGGCGGTGACAGTTGAAGGGAAATCGCTCACGACCAGCGACTGGCAAACCATCGTCTCACGCGACCTCTTCTTGTGTCTCTTGGCCCATCCCGAAGGGTTAAGAAAAGAAGAGATTGGGTTGCTTTTTTGGCCAGATGCCACGCCTTCTGAACTCAAGACCCGCTTTAAAAATGCAATTTACCGACTACGCAGTGCGCTTCGGCAAAACGTCGTGCTCTACACCGATGATATTTACCACTACAACTGGGCCATCGACTATCAGTACGATGTCGAAGATTTTCTACAGAAGATCGGTGAGGGCGACAAAACCCAGGAAAGGGCGCAGCGCATCGTTGCGTATCAGGCAGCCATTGAGCTCTATCACGGGCCATACCTTTCTGACGTTGACGCCAACTGGGCCACCGCGATGCGGCAACACCTGCAACAGCTCTTTCTCGACACAGCAATGGCATTGGCGGAAGAGTATTTCCTGGAAAAACAGTACACAGATGCCCTTGCCGTCTGTCAACGCATTTTCACTGTTGATAACTGTCTTGAAGATGCACACCGCCTGGCGATGCAAATTCATGCGGCGCAGGGCAATCGAGCAGCCGTTGCCCGGCAATTTGCGGCCTGCCAGCAGGCATTGTTGGAAGAGATTGATGTGCCCCCCTCACAACAGACGGAGGAACTTTACAGTTCGCTCATGCAGTAAAACCCTTCACCGACAGCAAATTTCAGTGGTGAGCCTACCTTGATGCCTACCTTGATGCCTGCCGTCATGCATACTGAGGTTCAGCAGTTGTTCGGATACAACTGCCATGGTCTGGTCAGAAGACCATGTTATACCACCATCACCTACATTGTTGAAGTCTGTTTATCACATCCAAAAGGAGACAGTATGATGAACTTCCGAAAACTCATGAGCAACGTCGGTATGATCAATGAGCAGCACATTCGCATTGCGCTTGCGATTGGCGCACTGGCACTCTTCGTTTTGGGGGCCGGCGCACCGGCGGGGCTCGACAACTAAGCACGATACAATCGCAGTTGTACCATCACAGGGGTGGTTGCGCCGGTACCAACGGAATCACTCCTGTGATGAACAGCAAACCGGGCACTGCTACATTTACGCAGCCTGTACTGAGGATATCAGGATGGATCTTACTATATAAGCCGCGAGATAAGCTGTGAGGTAGAATTTGTGATTCTTTTGTTCGCAGTGGCCGCAGGGCTAATTGCCGGCCTTGCACGTGTTGCAGTAGCGAATCGATATGCCACCGGAAAGAGAGCGAACGATCCTGGGCCCGACACGAGATCACACAGTCCCTATACGCTGCCGCCCATCGAGGGTGGTTGGCTTTTGATCATCGCCTTTGTGCCACAATTTTTGGCGTTCTATCTACCGCCGACCAGCCACCTGTTCACCGATGACATGGCCGCCATCGCGCTGACGATCTCACAAAGTCTGCTGCTCCTCTTTGGCTGGCAAAACCGCCACCAACCCGCCTTTTCGTTGTTGCTGCTGGGCCTCTTTGCAAATTACCTCGTGATTGTGAGCAATGGTGGTCTCATGCCAATGAGTCCAACAACATTGGCAGCGTTGGTATCAGCAGAACGGGCTACCACGTGGCAAAGTGGTGACCGAATTGCCCACACCAAAGATCGCCTTCTGCCCGAAGAGGAGACCCATTTTGCGATTCTTTCCGATCGCTTTGTTCTACCCAAATGGACGGGCTATACAGTTGCCTATAGCGTAGGTGATTGCATTATTGCCCTAGGTGCGTTCTGGTTTCTATGGGGTGCAGGTAAACCACAGCCCGTATAACGCGTAAACATCAGCCAATTAGGTATGTTCTACTTTAACGAAAACAGTCATAATGCCTCAATCAACAGAGTTACTTCAGCCAACCTCAGCTTTCAGTCTCCCGCCGATCAGCGCGGACATGGTGCTGCATGTGGAACAAAGGGTGCTATCATCCTGCGAAGCAAGTCGTGTATCTCAACAGATTGCCACAAACCACACGGCCACAAGAATCGATCCAGACGGTGCCCTTGGCCGCCTTTTAGCCGCCGCCGTAATCAATCGCAATGTTTGCCACCTCCTACTCACCAATCCGAGTGTCGCTGTGGCACGCGGCTATCAAGGAGAATCCTTTGCGCTCTCACCATCTGAATGGGAAGTACTGCTCAGCGTCAGGGCAACCTCACTGCGCGACTTTGCGCAGCGCTTATTGGCCATGATCGCGGCACACAATGCGGCACACAATGCGACACACAATGCGACACACAACGAATAGGTGACTGTCCATTGTGCCACCGAAATTTGACATGGACCTGACAATGGCATTATTGTACGGCTGTTAATGCCATCAACCGTGCGCTCGGCGAGTTTGGTCGGCTCGTCTTTGTGGGATTAAGTAAATAAACGGGTATTCGTAGGGAAACGGTATACCATTTCCCTACGAATACAGTACAACCGATTTATTTCTTAATCCGCTATAGACGAGTCGCGAAGACGCTGGTTAAGCGCACTAACATCCGTATGGTGAGCCAAGATGTTGCCACCCCCACCAACATTGCGCCTTGCTCGACAAGATAGCTTGCACAACAAAGATCATCACACCGAACTGAATTCAACCTTATTGGTTCTCCCGGCACCGAGCTATCGCCCAGATGCCGTTGCGGAAGATTCAATTCAACGACCGGCGGAGCCACCGGTCTACGTGAAGCTCCTGGAACAAGAGGAGGATTGGCGCGCGTCCGGCATTCTGCATGATTTTAACAATCAACTGGCGATCATTTTGAGCCATTGTTCGATCGCTTTGACCAAATTGCCGATAGATAGTAACGCGCGCTCCAATTTGGAGCGTTCCGTTCGTGCCACGAAACGCGCAGCCGATCTCTCCAGCCAACTCCAAATTGGCCGTGCAGCCCAGGCAGATGAATTCACGCCAGTCAATTTGAATGATGTTGTCCGCGAAGCAGTGGAAGATCTCGAGCCGTGGCTTTGCAGCCATGCGACGTTACAACAACACTACGCCACAGATCTCTCTCCGCTTTCCGGGAATCGCGCACTGCTGCAACGTATGTTGACCAATATTTTGGCCAACGCTACTGAGGCGACGCATGGCCAAGGCGGTCTGATTTCCTTAAAAACAGAAAAGCTCACAGTCAGCAATCATACGCCAGTAAAGGTTCCACAGGGACTACCAAGCGGTGACTACGTACTCCTTGAAGTGTGCGACGAAGGACAGGGGATGGACCAAGAGACCCTCGAGCACATCTTTGAACCCCATTTTTCCACCAAAGCTTTGGGCGCCGGCATTGGGCTAAACGTCGCGCTGCACATTATCCAACTCCACCAGGGTATCATTTATATCCGCAGCAAAGTCCACCAAGGAACGATCTTTCAGATCTTTTTCCCCCTACAACCAGATAAAGTTGCCAACAGAGCGCAGTAAAAATCGTCTGGCCAACGGTTGTGGATCTGCCGAATGTACGCCCTTCTATGCAAGCGCAGCAATGAACTGCTCAATCAGCATTGCAACGGTTGGGGGTTGTTTCACCAGCATGGCAAGCACCGCTTGCAATTGCCGGTGTCGCTCCGCCGTCGACAGATACTCCAGCGGCGACCGCCCCGCAACACGTGCTAGCAGACAGGCCATTGTATGGCGTACGACCCACGGCGCCAGATCAGCGGACCAAGGCTGATTCCCAATCGTTGTTCGGTAGGTGTCCCAATAGGTCAAGGCGGCGCTCGCAAAGTCATTTCGCATGGTCGACAGATGGTGGGCTTTGCTTAAAAGATGGGTCAGCGCAAAGCCCACATCAAAGGCCGGATCCCCCCAGTGAATCACTTCATAATCAAGCAGGACCAGTTGTTCGCGGTGTACCAAAATATTTTTGGGACTAAAATCACCGTGAACGATACAGTGACGTCGCTTGTCCGTTTCTGCGATGAGCTGTGTCAAAAACGGCGCGGCTTCGGGAATCTGGCTGGCTGAATAGGCATAGTAGGGTTCAAGCCGCAATGTTTCAAAGAAGGTGCGATCCGCAAACAGGCCGGCTAAGCTGCCGGCCTGTTCTGTACTTGCCCCATGCAGCTTGCCGAGCAATATGGCAAATTGCCGAACATGGTTGTCTTGTAGAGTCCCTTGTAACAACATGCTTTTCCAATTGGCATGTGGTTCCGGCACGGCACTCATGCCAAGCAGATGGTGATCCCAATCCTCAAAGATCAGTAGGGGTACGGTCCCGGCCGGCAACAATTGGGCGACGATACGCAGGGCCAATGCCTCGCGATGGATGCGGGTTGGCGAGCTGAACCAATCCACCGCCACGCGCAACTTTTCCAGCGCCTGTTTGACCACCCACGCTTCCCCATTGGCGCGCCGGATCAGCACCGTACGATTTGAGACACCCCCCGCCAGCGGAAGAGTGTCAACAGGTTCTTCCGGTAGAATGTAGTTGTTTTTTCGAAGATACGCTTCAAGACTTCCTGGCTGCTCAATATCAAGCGTCATACCACTCCTCCTTTTCCTGCGACAGCTACCATTGGTAGCTCCTTTTTCTAACCACGGACTCTCCCCATGCAACACACTTGACATTCAACCGGTCGTGGGCCACAATATACGCATACTGTCGTACTTAATGGCGGCAGGTTCAACTACGCCGCCACGACAAAATGAGGTCGACTTTGGCTAGAAAACAGATACAGCACTGGGGTAAGCACCCTCGCAATTGCCACTGCAAGCCCCAAATGTCAACAAACGTGCTCTTCCCAGCAACGTAGTCAGAACGCTGTTTACAGTAACGGTGATATGCCGAAACTTGTGGAAATAGCCAATCCGCGCTCTGCGCCAATCGCCATTTACACAATTCGTGCAATACCGCCACAAAAAAGAAAGAACGATTCGCATGGAAGCTGCCAATAAACCAAAGATTGTGATGCAATTTGAACTGCGCCTGGGGGCGTCCGATCGTCTACGCGAAATCGCAGAGGTGGTGGTCGATCCCAAGTTAGAAAACGCGGCGGGAGCAGATATTTTCATTCCCGGCGGCGTGCGCGTCGATGGCGCACTGATGGATCGGCTTGGGCCGAACCTGAAAGCTGTCTGCCGGCCGGGTATCGGCGTGGACACGGTCGATCTCGAAGCAGCCAAAGAACGCGGTATCCTTGTGATTAATACCCCGGATGCCCCCACTGAGTCCACCGCCGAACATGCCGTTGCCCTGCTGATGGCGGTTGCCAAACGGGTGATGACGGGCGATATGTATCTGCGTGGCAACAGCGCCATCACGCGCGAAGATATGCTCGGTACAGAACTCTTGGGTCGCACGCTGGGTGTTGTCGGCTACGGGCGTATTGGGCGTCGTGTGGCTGAAATTTGTGCGCTGGGCCTCCGCATGAACGTTATTGTCTACGATCCGTTTATTGATGTCAACCAACCGACGCCCGCAGGTATACAGTTAACGAGTGACGTAGAAGGCCTCCTCAAACAAGCCAATTTCGTCACGTTACACGTGCCCCTCTTCCCGGAAACGCGGCATTTTATGAATGCCGAGCGGTTACAACTGATGCAGCCAGGCTCATATCTCATCAACGCCAGCCGAGGACCGGTGGTTGACGAAGCGGCGCTGATTCAGGCGCTGGAGAGTGGTCATCTGGCCGGGGCCGCTTTGGACGTTTTTGATCCGGAACCACCATTGGCGGACAATCCATTGCTGAAAATGAAAAATGTAGTGGTGACGCCACACATCGCCTCGGGCACCGATCGAGGCGTGCATGCGATGATGCATGGGGTCGCCGATCAAATCATCCAGATCCTCAACGGCGAACGGCCTCCCCATATTGTCAACAATGTGTGGCCAGGACGTGTTCAGACCAACACCTAGTAGGCAGCCCAGCTCAAAGTTCAGCTGTTATGCCGCTTGATGAGCAATGACACTCGTTATAACGAGCTTGTGCGATCGCAATGGCGGTTGAACCGCTAACAGAAGTGGCCCAGACCAAATGGTCTGGGCCACTTCTGTTAATGCTCAAATTTTACACTGTAGCCACATTACACCGCTTACAAACATGGATGGTTATATGAATGAGCGTCGATACAGATGTTTGCGCTATGCGTGCTGTGCATCAGCCTCTTCACGCTTAAATTGCGCGATGACACTTTCTGCCAGATGCGCCGGCACCGGGTCGTAGTGATCAAAGAAGATCGAATAGAAGCCTCTACCTTGCGTCATAGAGCGCAACTCTGTACTGTAGTTCAAAATTTCCGCGAAGGGGACCAATGCTTTGATCACGGAGCGATTACCTTTCTGCTCCATTCCCTGCACGCGACCCCGCCGCGTGTTAAAGTCGCCCATGATATCGCCCATATACTCTTCGGGAACCGTCACTTCGACCAGATAGATGGGCTCCAACAGAACTGGCGCCGCCTGCTGCACAGCTAGCTTGAACACTTCACGGCCGGCAGTTTGGAACGCAATATCCTTGGAATCTACCGGGTGCTCTTTACCATCAAAGACAATTGCCTTGATGCCCACCACGGGGAAGCCGGCCACCACACCCTGCTCCATGACCTGGCGTATGCCCTTTTCAATCGAGGGCAGGAAGACGTTACTAATTGCGCCGCCAAAGACCTCACTTGTGTATTCAAAGCTACCGGCATCGGGGAGCGGCTCGACGCGCATGTGCACTTCGGCAAATTGACCGGCACCACCAGTCTGCTTCTTATGGCGATATTGCGCCGAGGCTGTACGGCTAATCGTCTCTTGGTAGGGTACTTTCGGGGGCGCGGTTTCTACCTTTACGCCATATTTGCTCTCCAGGTGGCGGATGGCAACGTCAACGTGGGTGTCCCCCATGCCCTGCAGCAACGTTTGCTTCGTGGCCATCACATTTTCAATGCGGATTGTGCGATCTTCATCCGTGAGGGCATGGAGCGAAGAACCGAGCTTGGCACTATCGGCTTGAGTCGCCGGGGAAACAGCTACGGCATAGAGAGGTTGTGGGTAGGCCGGCTCCGGCACAACGAGGGACGGCTCTTTGGCCAGTGTATCACCGGTGATGACATGTTCCAGCTTTGTCAGTACACCAATATCGCCGGCCACCAATTCGCTAATTGGTGACAGATCTTTGCCACGTACAGACATCAGGTTGCCAAGTTTGAGATGCTCGCCCGTCCGTGTGTTTGTCAACTGTTCATCCTTATGGAGTGAACCGGAGAAGACACGGACATAATTCATGCGCCCAACAAAGCGATCAATAATGGTCTTGAAGACCACGGCAGCCGGCTCACCGTCGGGATCGCTGGCCAAAGAGACTTCTTCATCGCCGCGCTTGGCGGGCATGGGATGGGCACTTGGTACGGGAACGTAACGGCCCAGTGCTTGCAGAAGGCGGTCCAAGCCGATAGCGGTTGTAGCGGTACCGCAGTAGATTGGCACAATCGACCCGTCCAAGACTCCTTTGCGTAGCCCGGCACGCACCTCTTCCGTTGTCAGCTCTTCACCCTCTAAATATTTCAAAATGAGCTCATCATCGGCCTCGGCCGCGGCCTCAATGGTGGCAATCCGTACAGCCTCAACCTCATCCAGCATATTATCTGGAATCGGTACCTCTTTTTCCTCTTTGCCGATATACGCTTTCATGGAGATCAAGCTCACAACGCCTTCAAGGGACTCTGCGGCGCCAAGGGGAAGCTGCATGGGAATGAAGGTGGAATTGGGGAATGCGGCTGACAAGTTGTCCACAACATGCTGAAAATTAGCGTTTTCTCGGTCCATCTTGTTGACAAAGACGATCCGTGGTTTCTTGTACTCGTCAAGATACCCCCACGCCAATTCTGTGCCAACTTCAACGCCCGCGACCGCATCAACCACAACGAGGGCAGCCTCGGCCACATGCAGTGCGCTGCGCACTTCCCCGACAAAGTCTTGATAGCCGGGGACATCGATCAAATTTACCTTGAGGTTATCGACCTCAATCGGAACGACAGATAAATTGATCGAAATCTGTCGCCGCTGTTCTTCATGATCCCAATCGGAGACGGTCGACCCATCTTCGACGCGGCCCATGCGATTGATTGCGCCCGTCTTAAAGAGCAACGCTTCAGTCAAGGATGTCTTTCCGGAACTTCCATGTCCAAGAATAGCCACGTTGCGAATTTGATCAGTGCGATACTTCGCCATGCGTCCTCCTTAACGAGATATTAAGCTTTCTACGACTATGCATGTATCAAAGGCACAAGCGATAGCAGCACAGAATTGCTCAACCGCTGCTGTGTAGGGAGCGCATCCTCACTGAGTTTTGATGAACAGCTCACACAACTATGTAGAGGAAACGGAGATATCACAACAAGATACAGCGGCAAACTTGTGCGATGAATTACAAATGAAGTCTAGCAAAGATTGTAATAGAAAATGTTCGGGCTGTCAAAGTATTAAAAAGAGGGGCCTTGTATGGACGGGGAACTGAAATTGCAGCCGTTTCCCAGGGAAAAAGGTTCATATGGGTGGAGAGGTGAAATTGGCGTGATTCTCTTCAAGAATTTATGCAATTTCGCCCGGAGCCCGATGTGATCCTCCAAAATCAATTTCAACCGCATACTTATTTGCGCCCAAAGTACCAGGGGCGGTAAACGTCGCCGATGTTTTGCGCGCTCTATCACCTACTTTTGTCGCATCTTCGTCGCACAAAAGGTTAAGATCGGGCGCGGTTTGCTGTGTCCGATTCAAGCCAAGTAACCCTTTAGCCAGCTAAAATAGTTGTCTGTGCTGTAAACGATTTGGTAACCGATTGCTCCATTTGGTATTATCACAGCACTCACTTTGTTACTTCGGGTTGAGCAGCTTATCTTCGGACTGCCCAGCAGCGTCTGCGAAGACGACCGTTCACTCACTTAATTTGGATTACTTTATTTGCTTTGTAAACCCGTCTACCGAAATGAATACATGCCGTGAATGAGACGAATCAAGTCACCATAGTTCCACCGGAAACGCAAGAGCAACCGACCAACCCCAAAGCACCGGAGGTTCGCTTGACTCTCGCCTGCCAGGCGGAAGGGTTGCAAAGCCGCTACAGTGAGCTGAACAGCGAAGATAGTGGCTTAACCGCGTTGGGTTGGGAGCAGACCAATTCACTGGCACGATGGATTGCAGCGCACGAAAAGGTTGATTTGCTTGTTAGCGCCCCCCAATTGCGCAGCCGATTAACCGCACAGCGCTTGGGACAGGTGTTGGGTAAAGCAGTCGTCATCGTGCCCGATCTCCCGTCACACAGTCGCACCGGTATTGAACAGAGCAGTGAACGACACCATCTCTTTGCCCCACTTCACGCCAGTGAGCAGTTCAACTCCCCAGCCGCCCATCTCCAATTCAAAACAAAGCTCGCCGACGCTTTGCAGCATATTTTGAATGAGCATTGGGGCAAGACCATCTGTGTGGTGTTGGACGGTAACGCCATCGCTACGGCACTGACGATCTTTACCAATGGCAGCAATTTTGCCTACTCGATCAACCATACCGCTCTATCGGAAATTGCCTGGCAAGGCGGCGAGTGGTGCATTGTTTATGTCAACCGCCTCGAACATCGGCTGGCGCCGGCGTTGCCCACCGCGGCCTTGGCCACCGCCACTGCGGAAGCCGCGCAAGCGGAGAAAGACGATGAAGACACAACATCGATCTTGAATGTCTACAACCGCATCCTCAGCACGGACACGGATTTAGAAGATCAAACTGTCGATCAACGCTTCCTGCATTTTCTCAAATTTGCGGCGTTGCCTTCCGGCCTGCGGGTATTGGATCTTGGCACAGGTACGGGCCGGTTGGCCCTTTTGGCAGCGGAGGAGGGTGCGCGCGAGGTGGTGGGGGTTGATGTGAGTCCTGCCATGTTGGAAATCGCCGAATACTTCCGCCTAAGTAGCCCCTCTCCCAAGGCCAAACAGGTCAGTTTTCGCCTGGCATCGGTGCAACGGATGCCATTTCGTAGTGAAAGCTTCGATGCCGTCCTCTGCCGTTTGGTCGTACACCATAGCAGCAAACCGGAGCGAATTTTGCAGGAGATATTGCGCCTGTTGAAACCGGGAGGAATTTTGGTCTTCGCCGATCTGGTGGGCCCCGACGATCCGGTCAAGCGCGCCACCCAAAATACCATTGAGTCACGTCGCAATCCCAGCCACGCGGCCGCCCTGAGTGCAGAGCAATATCGCAAATTATTAACGACGAGTGGATTTACCATCGAAGGGGAAACCGTTGCCGTCTTTGAACAGGATCTCGAAGAGTGGCTCTCCGAGTTGGGATCACTGCCGGCCAATCGAAGCGTCGTGCGTGAAATGATGGAAGCCGGGCTCGAAACCGACGCTGCAGGGCTCAATGTTCGCCGGCAGAGCGGCAAGTTAATTTTTGATCGGCGGCTCATCTATCTCAAAGCAACCAAACCGACGTAGGCGTCATGCCTCAGCGGCACCGCTAACCCTGATGACGTAAAAGCGTTTTCCCCCAGATTAACACAGATGGTTTGCGCCCTTCTTTGCGAGCCTTGCGCCTTTGCGTGAACCTATTGCCATAACAGCATCAATCGGCTTGCTTACCATATTGCGTATGCAGCCAACGCTCCTCCGGCTGCCATAGCGACGCCCAACCACTACCGAGATGGGCAACAATTACAGTTGCCACGAAGAGCCAACCATTTTCCTGCCAGATCAGACCAACAAGGCCCACGTGCAAGATAGCCAGAGTCATCACCACCAATGCACCAAGGCGCGCGCCCACACCAAACCCAACAAGCAGCGCAGCCACGCCCCAAACCACCAGCAGCAGAACGCGGATGGCCATCCCATCGGGAATGGACCAGCTCGTTTGCACAAGCTGCCAGTACCGATCGTCCACAACGAACTGCCACAGCAACAGTGCTGTATAGACAACGACGCCACAACGGGCAATGAGGGGCAACCATTGCTCAAAGATGAGCTTGAGCCCTCTGCGTACCCGTGCATAGCTTGACGACGCCGGATCAACAAAATGGCTCACCACCAGCCAATCGCGCCCAAAGCTAAAAATTAAGGGAATCGCAAAAAGATATGCGGCCAGATGAGTCAATGATGGCGTGAGAATCGGCCAGAGCATCACACTGAGAAAACCCGTCTGAAAACCGGCAATCACGCGGCGGTTATCACTCGGCGGCAACTCACGATTGGGCAATCCAGCACGGCGACGCACAGTCATCCCTGCGACGAAAAGCTGGCGACTGACGGCCAGCAATAAATACCAACTGGGCAACAGACCATACTGCACCCCCAAGATCACTGCCACAAGCAAGCCTAGCCCATCCAACTCAATATCCAGAATTGCCCCCAGTTTTGATTCCCGACTGGTGACACGGGCGAGGTAACCGTCAAAGAGATCCGTGATGCGATCAGCCGTGTAGAGCAGCGCCGGGAGCCAAGTCAGCGCAATCGTCGGGCGGGGGAGAAAGATAAACCCGGCGAGGAGGAAGAGTAGAATACCACGCACCAACGACAGCCAATTGGCGTGTCCCAATGTGGGCCAGAGACGACTTGCGTCGGTACGTCGATTGTGCGGCAGTCCACGCCATAGAATTGTCAACAGCACCAGTGCCATCGTCGCCGAAAAGTAGCGCCAGCGCTCAGCCAAATTATCGTACCACGTCCACTGCAACAATTGATACCCAAGCCACCACACCCCGGCATATAATAGTGCAACCATGCCCCAGCGCCGTCGCAAATTGCCCAACGCAGTAGATTCATTCGATGATGGTTGTGATGAGAGATGCATGTGTGAATCTTTCCGGCGATACACTGAAGTGGGGATCTGTTTGAATGACAATTGCTTTGGTCAGCGCGCACACTGTTTCACGTGCACGGAAGTCTGGCGGGGGATTATACCATAGTCCTGGTAAGATCTACGTAGAAGTAAGCCCATTTGGATTTTGGTTGTTTACCGAGATGGGGTTGTTCAGGTGTAAACATCGCGCGGATATGCTTAGCCGACTTTGCGCAGGATGAGAGAGTGAAAATGGTTGCCACTGCCGTGCCCGCTTCCACGATCGTTGGGGATCACACAGAAGGCTTCGGTCTGCAACAGGGATTGAGGCAACGCGCGGAACTGCTCGTCCGTGTAGCGGGCGAAAAAACGCTGGGGACGGTAGTGGTCGCCTTCCCATGCACCCTCTTGATCAACGCCCCCATACTGGCCCCAGTAAAAGAGACCATCGGGCGCAAGAATGGTATGGATTTTCTGCAGTATCAGGGGCAAGTCGGTCTTCGGCACATGGAGCAGACAGTTGACGGCGTAAATGGCGGGGAAAGTATCCGCTGCGAAATGCCGATCAAGCGACGCAAAGTCGACAACATGGGCATCCAGCCCTTTGCCACGACAGTGCGCCACCATCGCCGGTGACAGGTCGGCACAGGTCACCGTGATCCCTTGCTCTTGAAAGTAGAGGCTATCGCGCCCTGTGCCCATGCCAATTTCCAGAAGCGTCCGTTTTCCCTCGGCCTGGACCATTGCCAGAAAGCGCGCACGCTCGGCTGCTTTCCAGGAATGGAGAATCTTCCCCTCTCGTTCTGTGACCATCGCATCGTAGGCCGTACGAAGTTGCGCAAGGAACTGACTATCCACGGTAGCTTCCTTTCTCGTATGTGATCGCTTATCCCGCCCCACCTTGCACCGGTAGTGTCACAAGGAAGGTACTGCCCTGCCCAAGGCCGGCACTGCTGACTCCCACCTTGCCGCCATGCGCTTCCACAATCGCTTTGACAATGGCCAGGCCCAAGCCGCTTCCACCCGATTCGCGACTGCGTGAGGGATCGGTGCGATAGAAGCGATCAAAAATATGGCGCAACTGTTCCTCTTCCATGCCATCACCGGTATCTTGAATGGCAATCGTTATGCCGTCCATGGTATTGGCGCCGCGCACGGTGATTTGTCCGGATGTGGTGGTATGGCGTAGCGCGTTGGCCAACAAATTGTGCAACACTTGCCGTAACCGAGACCGATCACCGCGAACAGCGGACAAGCGCTCTTGAACAGCAGCCTCCAGGCGGATGCCTTTCTCTTCAGCCAACGGTTCAAAGACAGCGACCGTCTCGTGGATCAAATCGGTCAGATTGACTGGATCTTCATCGAGCGGCAATTGGGCGGCTTCAGCTAGCGCCAGTTCGCGCAACTCGTTGACAAGCCGGATGAGATGGCGCGTCTGCTCATAGAGATTGGCAATTTGTTCATCATCCAGCTCATAGACGTGGTCCAATGCCGCACGTAAATTGCCTTCCAACACAGTGAGGGGTGTACGCAGTTCATGGGAGACATCGGCCATCAAGTTGTTGCGCAGTTCGGCAGCATGCTCTAAATCGGCAGCCATCTTGTTAAAGGCAGCGGTCAACTCATCAATTTCACGGCTGTGTTCACCGATAGCAACGCGGGTCGAAAGATCACCGGCACCGATGGCTTGCACCGCATCGGCCAATTTGGTAATGGGTGCCGAAAGAACCCGACTGGCAACCACACCGCCGATGATACCAAAAAAGCTGGCCAATACAAAAGAGCGCAGCATGTTCTCCGGAATATCCCGCCACGGATCAAAGCGCCCACGCGGTGGACGGGGTGCGGGTTCGGTTGTACCGGCGCCGGTAGCGCCATCTCTGCTGTTGACGGAGGGGGTCGCTGCCGGCTGCTCAATCGCGGCCGGTGATGTTCGTTCATCAAAGAGATCTAGGTTGTGGCCCCAGGTGATGACCAAAAAAGTGATCAGGGGGAGCAGGGCGAAGATCAAGCCCATTCCACCAATAATGATACTCAGACGAATCCAAAGTCGATTCATCAATCCTCCTTGGCCATGCGATAACCAATCCCATAGACCGTTTGAATATAGGTGGGGCTGCCGGCATCCGGTTCAATTTTTTTGCGCAAATTGCTAATGTGCGTATCTAACGTCCGCCCCATGCCTTCATAGGCATAGCCCATGCTCTTTTCCAGCAACTCGTCGCGCGTAAAGGTATGGCCGGCATTGCCCATCAGAAGTTGCAGCAGTGTAAATTCGGTACGGGTGAGATCGACCGCTGTGCCGGCAACGGTGACAATACGTTGATCCGGATCCAACAGGATGGCGCCGTTGCGTAACACTTGGGCGGTTGTTTGATTCTGGCCATATTGGGCGCGGCGCAACAACGAACGGACGCGCGCCACAATCTCCCGTGCATTAAACGGTTTGGTAATGTAGTCGTCGGCGCCGAGTTCCAAACCAATGATCTTGTCGGTATCCTCCACCCGTGCCGTTAACATGATGATCGGCGTTTGTCCCAAGGTTTTGTCACCGCGGATGATCCGTGTGATCTCCCAGCCATCGCGATCGGGCAACATCAGATCCAACACGAGCAGATCGGGCCGCTCACTGCGCAACATGTGGAGGGCGCTTTCCCCATCATGGGCAGTGAGCACCTCAAACCCGGCCTGTTCCAAATAGCCGCGCACGACTTTGACAATCGACCGATCATCATCCACAACTAGGATCCGCTGTTTGGCCATCCCTTGGTTGCCTCTTTCTATAAATGTTCAGGAAAAGATCCGTGGCAGTAGGGGCAATCCCTTGCGGTGGCCCTACTCCCGGGCCACCGCAAGGGACGGGAACCCTTTGGGTGCCTACGACGAAACATTATCTGAACGTCTATATCTGCCCGTATGAGCGCCCGTGATTTATCCAGTAGAGCTTATTCCGATTTAATTTTGCCAGTGCGTGCAATGCCTTTAGTGTAAGGCGCGAATCTCAAGACTCTATGAAGATTTTATCAAATCACCGTCAAAATCCGACAATCATCAACCCCGGCACATTGGTCCCGACTCATTAGCCCCAACACCACTTGGTTGCCCCAACCCATTGCCCGGGCCTCGAAAGCTTACAGTTTTTTGTAAGCACGAAGGATTTGAATCGCAGCTGCGATTAACGATGTAGCAACGGCAGTACATTTGCTGTATCCATCTTAACCGTACTGTAACCCTCTGTGCGGCGGTTTGTGAGAAGCTGTTTGCTGTTGCCCAGTGCATTGCTAACCGAAGAGCCTGTTATCTTGCAACACCTTCCTTGCACAAGCGATTGTCCAAATTGCACGGTAACCTCTCCGCCAAGGGACCTCCAACACGCCGCGCCTGCAGGCCTGCTGGAAGTCTCCCTGACTGACTGACCATCCTCTCCGTGAGCCACTGATCACAACTGAATCGTGTACCCTTGTTTGTGTCTGTTTTTCCGTGTGCGCTAGGACATATGCCCTGAACACGGATACCCCGAACACGTCATCCAATGTGTTGTGACGCTTTGGGGATCTGCAAGCAGGTAGGTGCTTATGCCCAAACTTTCTGTGCTTGGGCTTAGTTTGCGTAGAACCAAGCCTTTTTTTGAAATTGAGGAATGTTCGTCTATGGATCACCCAATTTTGTCTGCGATCATCATTGGCACCAAAACTACCGCATCATTTCTAGCTTACCCAATCAACAAGTGGGGCACTGTTGCCCAAAACACAACGACAGCTGTTTGCCAGACAGTTCGGCAGTATGGCCGTGTCTTTCTGCTTTGTGCGCTTCTGGTCGGCTGTGCGCTTCTCACCACCCTTCAAGTGGGCGCCCAAGATCAAGCCCAAGCCCAGGGCAACGGCACCATTCCTGGTGCCATTCGCGTGATCAAAAAGACCGTGCCGGCCACCCCCGGTGTTCGCTTCTACTTCACGCTGCGCCGCAGCGGTCCCATCTTACATCTCTTTGCCTTGCGCCACCTTGGCCGCAAAACCTTCGACGGGCTGGAAGCAGGACACGGTTACAAGATCACGGAAGTAACCCCAGCCGGTTGGGCACAATCCTCGGCAACGTGTAACGATGGCAGTGCCGTGACTAATATTCATGTGCAAGACGGGGAAACGGTCACCTGCACGTTTGTTAACGTTCAACTCGGCAAGCTCATTGTCAAGCAACTGACGCTTCCCGATAGTGACAGCAACACAGCCTTTGCGCTAACCTCAGGTGGTGGTTTATCACCCGCAACCTTTACCCTGGGCAATGGCGAAACACGCACCTTTGCCAATCTCATGCCGGGCACCAACTATCGCCTCAGCGAGACAGCACTGCCCGGCTGGGCGATTGGCAGCGCTGCCTGTTCCAACGGCAGTTCGGTTGATCGCATCACCATTGAAGCGGGTCAGACCGTCACCTGTACCTTTACGGCCACACAACTGGGCAAGTTGATCGTGCGCAAAGCGACCACGCCCAACCCCGACTTCACCAACACTCAGTTTCAATTCAGTGCAGGTGGCGGTTTAACACCGACAACCTTTGCGCTACACAGCAACGAGTTGCAGAGCTTTGCCAATCTAGCGCCGCGCAGCGGCTACACCGTGGCGGAACAGAGCAACACCGATTGGCGTCTGGCCACAGCCACCTGTGACAACAACAGCAGCCCCACCAACATTCGTGTCGATCCGGGGCAAACCGTCACCTGTACCTTTACCAATGAGGCGACAGCCATACGGTTTGACCTCACGATGAGTGACAACGAGATCGTCGCGGAGCCCGGCGATACCATTGTCTACACGTTGCACTATCGGAACGGCGGCAATCAGGATGCCACTGGGGCTTTCATCCAGATGCAAGTGCCCCCATTTACAACCTTTGCCGGTCCAAGTCCCCTTTGGAGCTGCCCGCTGGGTGCAACCGCAGGGACCCAATGCACCTATACGATTGGCACCTTAAGTGGCGGCGTGACGGCAGGACAGGTACAGTTCAAAGCACGCGTGAATCAGACAGTGCCGGCCAATGTCAGCCAAATCGACAGCACGGCCACGCTGGGTTATAGTGCGATGGCCAATGCAGCAGTGAGCAGCGAACAGACACCGCTCAAAGCCATTGTCGGCCTCAGCCTGCAAAAGGATGACGGTGGTGTCAGTGTCAGCGCCACTGACTATGTTACCTACACATTGACCTATGGCAACAGCGGGACACAGGCCGCAGCCAACGTCACGATTTCCGAGACAGTCCCCGCCAACACCTCCTTCACCGGTCCAACCGGGCTGTGGAGTTGTGCCAGTGGCAGCCCAGCCGGAACCCATTGTTTTCACAATGTTGGCACAGTCAACGCCGGCAACGGTGGGACAGTACCTTTTGTGGTACAGGTGAATGAGAGTCTACCGACTGCTGTGGAAGCAATTGACAACAGCGCAACCATTGGTAGCAGCACTCAACCCAATAGCGACTTTGGCACCGAACGCACGGAACTGTTGGCCACACCGGATCTTGTCCTCCGGCTCGTTGCCATTGATGTTGCTGTGTCACCTGGTGAACTTCTCCACTATCGCATCAGCTACCTCAATCAAGGCAGCCAGGACGCCAGCGGCGTGGCGCTAACAGCACTGCTCCCGGAGCATGTGCAGTTTAGCGCCGCCAACAGTAGCGACGGCTGGCAATGTATCAACACAACCTGCCAGTTGGCCATTGGGACGTTGGCAAGTGGCAGCAGCGGTGTCGTGGATTTTGTCCTGTTGCTCGATCGTCCGATCCCTGCCGGCCTGACCGCCATCACACTCACAGCACAGGTGGGCGATGATGGCCTAAATGGCCCAGAAAGCGCGACAGAAAACAATCACGCATCGGTGGAAACAGCGGTGATCGCGCCGACAGACTTCTTTGTCACAAAGCAGGACAGCCTGGTGGTCGATGCCGATGGTGATGGCGTGGTCTCGCCGGGGGACACCATTGAGTACACCATCGTGCTGCGCAACAATAGCGGTGCTGGGTTACGTCAGATCGTCGTCACCGATCCGCTCGATGCGAATTTACAGCTCATTGGTTCCATTACCACGGACCACGGCACGATTGTCGAGGGCAATCACACAGCGGACCGTCGAGTCGTTGTTCAAGTGGGCGATCTGGCTGGAGCCGGGGGCAGTGCAACGATCCGTTTCCGCACGACAATCCGCACGCCCCTACCGATTGGGATTGACACCGTGCAGAATCAGGCAACGATTAGCAGTCCCGATTTCACCAATCGTCTCACCGATGATCCGGACACGGCTGATCGGCGCGATGCCACGGTTACCGCAGTCCATACCACAGTAGCCCTGCAAGCCACGCTGCGCGACACGTTGCTGGTCGATGCGGATCACAACGGCAAGGTGACGGTCGGCGACACCATTGTCTACGAGATCTTCTTGCAAAACCACAGCAATGTCGATGCCGATCTCCTTTCGCTTGTCGTGCCACTCGATGCCAATGTCGTGTTATTGCCACAGAGCGTCGCTACCTCCTACGGGGAAGTGGCGGAAGGCAGTGACGGGGAACATCAGATGGAAATTGTGATGGATGGTTTGGCGGCAACAGCGAGCGTTCAAGCTACCTTTCAGGTCAAAATCGTCAATCCGACAACCAGCATTCAGCATCAGGCGGTGATCTGGTCGTCGGGGGTTGGCGGGCAGGAAGCGGGCACTTCCGATGATCCCGATACCGACACTCCAGGCGATGCGACCGTGACCGTCGTCGAAAGCACTGACACGGGCACCTATCAGCTCTATCTTCCGGAAGTGCACCGCTAACCGTATTGGTAGCTCCGGCAAGAATTCCGTGAAGTACGTACCCTTGAACTATCTGTAGAGATAGCGCCAGAAAAGGAAGAACGCAGCCGCCGAAACAGAGTGGCTGCGTTCCTTGGCAATGAGCAATAATGGTCGTTACTTGGGCGGTATGCCGTCACTTGGCCCAATCATCTACCGTGACGATCGCCGGTGCGTTCGTTGCTTGTGAACTAGTCGTCTGTTGCACCGAGGAAGCCGGATGGGCCACATGCGCCGCCCGACGCTCATCTTTTTCGACCAGACCATCGCGCACATGGATCACTCGTTCGCAATAGGCTGCCGTCTCGGGATCATGCGTGACAAAGACAATAGTGATCTCCTGCTCGCGGTTGAGGCGTTGAAAGAGTTCCATGATCTCCACACTAGTCTTGGAATCCAAGTTGCCGGTGGGTTCGTCGGCCAAAATCATCGCCGGATGATTGGCAAGCGCGCGGGCGATGGCAACGCGCTGCTGCTGCCCCCCCGAAAGTTCGTTGGGACGGTGGTCGGCGCGTTCCCCAAGCCCCACCAGCGTTAACATTTCAAGCGCACGGTCGCGCCGGCGACGTCCACCCTG
>ERZ795053.2918-NODE-2918-length-20095-cov-10.249202_pt1 | contig 20095 bp, 18 predicted proteins | sample MGYA00375137_ERZ795053 | MGnify/ENA primary metagenome ERZ795053 (study PRJEB30182, sample SAMN05720284) | activated sludge metagenome | isolation source: Anaerobic digester | place: Hong Kong | collected 2014-12-17 ...
TGGTGGAGCTTACCGGATTCGAACCGGTGATCTCTACACTGCCAGTGTAGCGCGATAGCCAACTTCGCTAAAGCCCCGAGCCGCATGTGCTATTATAGTGGAAAGGAAGCGGTTTGTAAAGACCTAAATTTGACGCGGGGCGCGCTCGAATTCGTAACTTCTCCGGCTTCATAAAAGTGTATGTTTCGATGGACAAGTAAAAAAATTTTGATGGCGCAAGCGGGAAATATCGCAGAAAGTATGAACTTTTTGCGGCAAATGACAAAAGAGATTCAAGCGTATGCTATAATACCAACGATTTCATTGAGGTGTTAATAAGCATGGCAAAAAGCAATCCGTTCTTTCGGGTAGAGCCGAAGGACGCTCCGGAATTAAACGAATCCGCAGCCGAAGGGCATCAGCCGCTGCTGAAAAAGAGGGACAAACCGAACTCTTTTTTCCTGGCGGTGCTGTTTACGTCGCTCAAACTGATGGTGCTGGCGTTTATTGTCGTTTGCTTCATCGGTTTGGGGCTTGTTGTAGGCGTGGTCAAGGCGTACGTTGAAACGACGCCGTCGCTCGACGTTGCACAGCTGACCATCTCAGACCGCACCAGTTACCTCTATGACATGAACGGCGATTTGATCACGACCATTGCGGACGTGGAATACCGCGACTGGGTGGACATTGAGGATATCCCGGACATGCTCAAAAACGCGTTTATCGCGGTTGAGGACGTTCGCTTTTACAAGCATTCCGGCGTCGATTTCAAGCGCCTGTTTTCTGCTGCGCTGGAAATCCTTGGAAACAGCAATTCTTCCGGCGGCAGCACGATTACGCAGCAATTGATTAAGAATAAAATCCTCGGTACGCAGAGAAACTATAAGCGAAAGATTCAGGAAGCGTATCTTGCCCTGGAACTCGAAACGCTTATCAGCAAGGACGATATCCTGGAAGCATATCTCAACGACATCCACCTTGGCGAGTCCAACTACGGCGTGAAAACCGCTGCGATGGACTATTTTGGCAAAGAACTTTCCGAATTGACCATTCGCGAGTGCGCAATGCTGGCCGGGCTTCCGCAGGCGCCGTACCGCTACGACCCGCGTAAAAACATGTATCAGCGCGACCAAATGGAAGTCACCGACGAGCGTACGGACCACGTGCTGGCCTGCATGTATCAGGCCGGTTACATCACCAAGGAACAGTATGAATCCGCCCTGACGGAAACGGTCAACATCATTGAAGTCAGCGAACAGAAGCAGATGTACAGCATGGCGTATTTTGTCGAGTACTCCATCAGCGACGTCGTGACGCATCTGCTGGAAAAACGCGGTCTCAGCGACACGAGCGCCAACCGCAGCGCGGTTGAAAACGAACTGCGCACAAGCGGATACCATATTTACACGACGGTCGATCCTACAATTCAGAACACCGTGCAGACCACGCTGAGCGAGTGGGAAGACTATCCGTCGCTGGCGGACACATCCAAATCTTTGCTGGTGGAGACCAACGAAGACGGAACGGTCACGGAAACGGTGGAACCGCAGGCCGCCGCAGTCGTGTTCGACTATCACACGGGTGAACTGCGCGCAATCGTCGGCGGGAGGGACGAGCCAACGATTCGGAAAGGTCTCAACCGCGCTTCGCAGAGCTATACGGAGGTAGGCTCGGCCATCAAACCGCTTTCCGTCTACGGGCCTGCGCTCGATCTCGGGCTGTCCCCGGCGAGCATCATTGCGAATATGGATGGTGCAATCGAGGGCTGGAACACCGAAAAAGGGTACCCGTCCGGCGGGCTTGAGTCAAGATATGGCCCTGTGACGCTGCGCCGCGGTCTGATGAGTTCGCTCAACGTCGTAGCCGCACGTATCCTCATGGATTACGTTACGCCGGCCGTCGCCGCGCAATACCTCTACGAACTCGGCGCGACGGAGAGCAAAATCAACGTCGACGGCGCGGGACTCGCGCTCGGCACGTCCGGCCTGACGCCCATCCAGATGGCGGCTGCATACGGCGCGATTGCCAACGAGGGCGTCTATCAGGAGCCGCTGTCGTTTACCAAGGTACTCGATTCCGAAGGGAACGTAATATTGGACGCGGACGAGGTGCGTGACACGCACCGGGTCTATCAGGAAAGCACGGCGTATCTGCTGGTCGATATGCTCACCGACGCGGTGAAATCCGGTACGGGCACGAAGGCAAAGATTACCGATATGACGGTTGCGGGCAAGACCGGTACGAATTCCGACTACGCAAGCGTGTATTTTGCGGGCATTACGCCGTATTACACCTCCACGCTTTGGATCGGGCACGATTACCCGGCGAACAAGCTCAAAAAAGGTTCTTCCGGCGGAAACGCCGCCGCGCCGCTCTGGCAGGCATATATGTCCGAAATACATGAAGGGCTGGAGGACAAAGCGATCATAGATGTCGATCCGACGTCCCTCGGCCTTGTCAAGCGCACGGTAGACACCGTTTCGGGTCTGCTTGCAACGGACGCAAGCTATGACGATGAAGATCACAAGCCTGTTACGGACTGGTTTTTGGCCGAGAACGCGCCGACAACGTACGACGATATGCACGTGACGCTCAACATATGTTCGGCGGAGAACGCGATTGCGACCGAATTCTGTCCGGAAGAGATGGTGTCCGAGGTGAACTATGTGCTGATCCGGCCCGACTCGCAGTTTTATCAGTTTGACGACGAATACCTGCTCAAGGCGTTTCCCAATGCGGTCCGCACCGAACTTTCCATCGACGAGTTTATTGCGTCCATGAAGACCTGCACGGTGCATTCGGACGGTTCGCTCTCGATCTTTCAGCTCAAGCTGGATGCGCAGGACCTGATTCAGCAGGCGACCGATTACCTCAACACGGCGACCGGCGTCCCGCTTGAGCAAAGCGATCAGCTCAAGGATGATATCGCCGCGCTCGAAGTTGCGCTTACGGGATATGAATACTCCGTGATCGAACCGCTGTACGAAACGCTGCAAACAGACTTTCTGGCGCTGCAGAGCATGATGGCCGCGGCGACGGAAGGCGGCAACGGAGGATAAGATGCCGGGAGCGAAACGGGGGGACGAAACGCGCGCGTTACTGGACGCGGCCTACCGCACCGAGCGTGATCGGCTTTTACTGCTGGCGGAGCGGGACGACCCGCAGGGAGAGTATGCTTCGCCGGTGTTCGGCGAAGGAGCGCTGCCGGCGCGCGTTCTGCTGATTGGCGAAGCGCCCGGCGCGGAGGAAACGAAACAGGGCAGGCCGTTTGTCGGCAGGGCCGGCAGACAGCTCGACGCGCTGTTCGGTTCTTTTGGGATCACGAGAGAAGCGGCATATATCACAAATACCGTAAAATACCGCCCGGTCGTCCGAACGGAACGGTCCGTGCGCAACCGTACGCCAAAGCCGCGCGAAGTGGAAGAAGCGCTGCCGGTGCTGCTCTGCGAAATCGAGAGTATCCGGCCTGCATTCGTGCTCACACTCGGCAATACGCCACTGAAGGCCGTATACTGCCTCTGCGGGCAGAAGCCGGACGTGGTGGGCGCGCTGCATGGCGAGAGAATCCCGCTGATCGCAGACTCGGTGAAATTCGAGCTGATCCCGCTGTACCATCCCGCAAGCGGCATCTATAACCGTGCGCTCGTAGAAGTAATGAAACAGGACGCACAAAAAGTCGGGCTCGCGCTGCGCCGATAAACGCGGCGCTGTACGGCGTGAACATACATATGGTATACTGTTAACGAATTCTTGACAGCAAGGAGCAGGCTATGGCGCAGAAAGTATTAATTGCGGACGACGATCCCGTCGTACACGAGTCGCTGGGCATCTATTTAAAAGCGGAAGGGTTTGAGGTTGTGGACGCTTACGACGGCGCACAGGCGTTGCAGAGCATCACGCCCGAAGTCGTTCTGTGCGTGCTCGATATCATGATGCCGAAAATGTCCGGTATCGAGGTATGCCGCGAGATCCGCAAAACGTCCCAGCTTCCGATTCTGATGCTGACCGCAAAGGGTGAAGAGATCGACCGCATCGTCGGGCTGGAGCTCGGCGCGGACGACTACATTGTAAAGCCCTTCAGCCCGCGCGAAGTGGTAGCCCGCATCAAGGCGGTGCTGCGGCGCGCGACAGAGCAGCCGAAGAACGATTCTTCGGTGATTACCTACAACGGTCTTACGATCGATTTAAAGAGCTACACGGTGACCCTGCGCGGCAAGCCCGTTATCTGTACGCCGAAGGAGATCGAAATTCTGCACATGCTCGCGTCGAATCCCGGCCAGGTGTTCACGCGCGAACAGTTGCTTTCACGCGTGTGGGGATACGATTTTGCGGGGGAAACGCGCACGGTGGACACCCATATTAAGCGCATCCGCGCAAAACTTGATTCCACAGGGCTTGGCTGGAGCATTAAAACGATTTACGGCGTCGGCTACAAATTTGAAACCGAGTAAAGCAGATTCATGCGCAGCGTATTCTATTGGCGAATCCTAATTGTATCGATCATCGCTCTGCTGCTGGCAAACATCGTTTTGCTGGCGGCTTATGCGTATATCGGCAAAAAAACCTACGTTTCGATCGAGATGTCGAACCTCGAGCCGGAAGCCGAGGTCACGCGGCAGATTTACGAGGAATATAAGAACGGCTACATGACCGAAGAGGCGTTTCAGCGCCTCATCGAAAAGCAGACGCTCGCCAGCGAATCCGCCATCTTTATTGTAGACGCAGTGGGCAAAGTGCTGCTTCTGCGCAACCTTGGCAACACGGTGGACACAAAGGATTTCGGCGAATATTACCGCGCGGAGATGCAAAACGTCCTGGAAGGCGAAACCGTTCAAAACAACGATATGAAGCTGCTCAACGGCGAGTCGGCGGTCGCTGTCGGCATTCCGGTACGCGATGCGGACGGCAACGTAACCGGCGGGATATTGATCATCAAGCAGATCAACCGCATCCAGTCCGCCTTCAACCAGCTCAACAATGCGCTTGCAGGCACAATTCTGGTCATTCTGCCGATCGTGATGCTGCTGGTCGCGTTCAGCACCAACCGGGTTTCGAGGCCGATTCACGAAATGTCGAACGTTGCCATCGAAATGTCGAAGGGGCGCTTCGACGCCCGCGCAAACGAGCGCGCATCCGGCGAAATCGGAATCCTTGCGCGCGCACTCAACACGCTCTGCGACAACCTTTCTCAAACGATCTATCAGCTGCGAAGTGAAAAACGTCAGCTCAACCAGATTCTGTCCAGTTTTACAGACGGCGTGGCCGCAATCGACAACATCGGCTGCCTGACGCACTATAATCCGGCGCTGATGAAGATGTTCGGCGCGGTCGACGTAAAAACGCCGGCGGACCTTGTACCTGACGAATCGGTCTGGGATATGTTCCATTCGGTCTACGATTCCCGCGAACCCGTAACAATGCATTACGAACTGCCCAACGACCGCACGCTTTGGATTACGATTGTACCCGTCATGGCGGACGACGGCGATTGCACGGGCGTTGTCGGGTTATTCCGGGACGTGACCGACCTGGAGCGGCTGGAAAAGACCCGGCGCGACTATGTGGCCAACGTCAGCCATGAACTGCGTACGCCGCTGACCGCCGTGCGCGGCCTGCTGGAGCCGCTTTCCGACGGGATGATCCAGGACGAGGAGACGCGCCAGCGCTACTACCGGATTATGCTGCACGAGGTAATCCGTCTTTCGCGGCTGATTACGGACATGCTGGAGCTTTCCCGCCTGCAGGCAGGCACCGAACACATGGAAGTCGCCGCCGTCAACCTTGAAGAACTGCTGCAGGACACCCGGCAGAGCTACCTCAACGAAGCGGCACAGCGCGGGATCGATCTGCGCCTGGACGCGGCGCATGTTCCGTACGCAATGACGGACGAAGACCGTGTGGAACAGTTGCTGGTCATCCTGCTCGACAACGCAATGCACTATACGCCGCAGGGCGGCAGCATCACCATCAGCGCGGCGGAGACCACTGGCGACCGCATCCTTGTGAGCGTTTCAGACACCGGCTGCGGCATTGCGGCGGAAGACCTGCCGCATATCTTCGAGCGGTTCTATAAAACGGACAAGTCCCGCAGAGAAGGCGGAACAGGCCTCGGCCTTTCCATTGCGAAACAGATTATCGACAAACTCGGCGAGAACATCTATGTGGAAAGCAAGGCGGACGAAGGCACGAGTTTCCACTTTACACTGAAAAAATATATCAGCAACGCCATTGCGCTCGGCCCCAGTTCTACGCCCAGCATCGTGCAGGAAGAGCCCGAGCCGGCAAAAGAAAAGAGCGGGAAAGCGTCCCAGGACGCGCCGTACGAAGTCATCCCGCCGAAGCAGAAGGAAAAACGGCCGAAAAAGAAAACGTAACCAGCGTATTCGATGCGGCGGTCGCAGGAATAAAAATCTCTGCGGCCGCTGTTTTTTATGTAAAAGCAACGTCAATTGTGGCAGAAACCCGGTAATTTGGCGAAAGGCATATGCGCAGCGCCCGATCTTGTACGAATGATGTACAATTTTGACAAGGCGACCAATAGGATTGAATTGTGGCAGAGCGGATATTATAATTTAATCAAAAGGGGGTGCCGACATGCAGAAAACGGCGCATATTCTGATCTGTGACGATCAGCCGATTATACACGAATCGCTCGGCGTATATCTGGAGAGCGAGGGTTTTACGCACGCTTCCGCGTACAACGGCGTGCAGGCCGTCCAGATGGCCGAAAGCGAATCTCCCGACCTGATCTTGCTGGACCTGATGATGCCGGAAAAATCCGGGACCGACGCCTGCCGTGAAATCCGGCAAAAAAGCTCGGTGCCGATCATCATGCTCACCGCCAAAGGCGAGGAAATCGACCGCGTGGTCGGGCTGGAACTCGGCGCGGACGATTATATCGTCAAGCCGTTTTCCACGCGGGAAGTCGTTGCGCGCATCAAGGCGGTGCTGCGCCGCACGTCCGCCGAGCCGGAAGCCGAAAAGAAAACCATCCGTATGGAAGACCTTGAAATCAGTCTCTCCAACTACGAAGTGAAAATCAAGGGCAAGCCGGTGGACTTCACGCCGAAAGAAGTGGAGATTCTCTATCTGCTCGCGTCCCATCCGGGCAGGGTGTTCGACCGTGAACAGATTCTTTCGAAAATCTGGGGATACGATTATTTCGGCGACACGCGCGCAGTCGATACGCAGATCAAGCGCATCCGGCAGAAAATCCCGGACGAGGGTTTGAGCTGGGGAATCCGTACGGTCTACGGAGTCGGTTACAAGTTCGGCGCGAGCGACTGAGGCTACCGCGGCTGCAATGAAAAAAGGTTCCATCTTCCAAAAATTTCTGTTTTTTCTGATCTTCGGCTGCGTGCTGACATCCGTGCTTGCGGTGTTTGTGTACATTGTTACGGGCGCCGGCGTGCATGCGAGCCGCATTGCCGAGGAGATGCTGCCGCGCGCGCAGTCGATGGCGCGGCTTGCAACGCGCCTGCAGTCCGGCCAGGTGTCCTATGACTCCTTTCTCGATTTTTCGCTGAAAGGGCAGCAGGGCACGCGCGTGTATATCTTTGACGAAGATGCGAACCTGATTGCGTATACCACGGAGGACCTTGCCGACGACAGCACGGTGAGCGATACCATCCTCGAGTACGGTCAGCAGGTTGTCGACACCGGCGAAGAGCTTGTTTCAACCAAGTGGCGCTCGGACGACGGCATTGTGGTCGGCGTGGCTATAACGGACAACATGCAGCGCATTGTCGGCGCAATTCTGATGTCACGGCCAACCTATGAAGTCTACAGCTCGCTGATGGGCTTCGTGCGTGCGCTGATTCTCAGCTCGGTGATCGCCGCAGTATTTATGGTGATCCCGGCTTACTTCATTTCGCGCCGCATGACAAACCCGATCCGACGGATGACGCACGCTTCCGCGGCGATGGCCGGCGGGGATTTTTCCGTTCGCGCGGAAGAAAACCGCGGAGACGAAATCGGTCAGCTCGGCATTGCGCTCAACCATCTTTCTGACCAGATACGCCGCAACATCAGCGATCTTGTGCTGGCGAGGAACCGCCTGCACATGATTCTGGACGGTCTGCAGGAAGGCGTTATTGCGCTGGAAGCGGACAACACGCTCATCTACAAGAATCAGGCGGCGTGTCAGCTGCTTGGCGTATGCGCAGAGCAGGAACTGCTGAGTGTGCTTGCGCCCGTGCTGCCGCTCTGCGAAAAGGTGCTGCTGGGCGAAAACGCGCAGTCCGTGATGCTTGACGTCGGCGAAAAGAAACTGCTGATGGTCGTGTCTCTTTCGCAGGAGACAAGCGAGGTTGCACCCGGCACAGTGATTGTCGTGCAGGACGTGACGGCGGCGGAACGCCTTGAGCAGACGCGCAGGGATTACGTGGCGAATGTCAGCCACGAACTGCGTACACCGATCGCTTCCATACGAAGCCTTGCGGAAACGCTCAACGACGGGCTTGTTAAATCTGCGGACGACCGCTCGCGTTACTATGGCTACATCCTGCGAGAATCGCTGCGGCTTTCGCGGCTGATCAACGATCTGCTGGAGCTTTCGCGCCTGCAGTCGGGGGCGATTGCACTCGAAAAGAAACCGTTTGATCTCGGCGGCGTTGTTTCCGAAGTGACCGAACAGATGGGTCTGGTCGCTTCTTACAGCGGTATTCGCATCGAAACGGAATGGGACTGCGAGCAGCCCGTTACGGTCAACTCCAACCGCGACCGTATCGAGCAGGTGCTCATCGCTCTGGTCGATAACGCGATTAAATTCGCCAGCGACGACGGGTTGATCACGCTGGAATTTTCCATGCCGGAAAACGGCGAAAAGGTGCTTGTTGCGGTAAAGAACACCGGGCATATCGGCGAAGCGGATATTTCGCACCTGTTCGAGCGGTTCTACAAGGCGGACACATCGCATTCCGACGGCGGCACGGGGCTGGGACTTGCGATTGTGCACGAAATCCTCACGCACCTCGGCGAAACGATCGAGGCGAAAAACGAGGACGGCAACGCCGTATTCCGCTTCACGATCGGGCTTTGAGGAACTACGCGGCGTTTTGCCGCAAGTGTTAATTTTTGAAAAACAACCATTCCATACAGTGGAAGAAGCAATGCAATCGCATTGTTTCTTTTTTTGTTTCGTGGTATATTGTCAGGGATGTAAAAAGGTTACGGAGGGGTAATTTTATGGAGCGGAACGTATACGACATTTTGGAAGAACGCGGCTTTTTAAAGCAGTGCTCGCATCCCGAGGAACTGCGCGAACTGCTGGGCAAAGAGAAGGTCACGTTTTACATCGGGTTCGACCCGACGGCGGACAGCCTGCATGTCGGCCACTACGTTGCGCTCATGTCGATGGCGCATATGCAGCGCGCAGGGCACAAACCGATTGTGCTGCTCGGTAACGGCACCGCCTTTATCGGCGACCCTTCCGGCAAGACGGACCTTCGCCAGATGATGTCCAAAGAACAGCTTGCCTACAACGCTTCCTGCTTCAAAACGCAGATGTCCCGCCTGATTGACTTTTCGGACGGCAAAGCGCAGATCGTCTATAACGGGGACTGGCTCTATCCGCTCAACTTTCTGGATTTCATGCGCGACATCGGCGTATACTTTTCGGTCAACCGCATGCTGACCGCGGAGTGCTACCGCCAGCGCATGGAACGCGGGCTGACCTTCTTTGAAATGAGCTACATGCTCATGCAGAGCTACGATTTCCTTGAACTCAACCGCCGCTACGGCTGTGTGCTGCAGATGGGCGGGGATGACCAATGGAGCAACATCCTTAACGGCGCGGACCTCATCCGCCGCAAAGAACAGAAGCCCGCCTATGCGCTCACCAACGCGCTGCTCACAACCAGTGAAGGCAAAAAGATGGGTAAAACGGAAAAGGGCGCGGTGTGGCTCGACAAGGAAAAGTGCAGCGTGTACGATTTCTATCAGTACTGGCGCAACGTGGACGATCAGGATGTTGAAAAATGCCTGGCGCTTTTAACGTTTTTGCCGATGGACGAAGTGCGCCGCCTCGGCTCCCTGCCGGGCGAAAAGATCAACGAAGCAAAACGCGTACTGGCGTACACGCTGACCGAACAGGTACACGGCACGGAAGAAGCAAAGAAAGCGCAGGCCGCTGCGGAAGCGCTTTTTGCGGGCGGTTCCGACCAGAGCAGCATTCCTACCTGCGAACTGACCAAAGAACAGATCGATTCGACCGGACTGCGCCTGCCGGACGTGCTCGTTCTCGCAAAGCTCGCTTCGAGCAAGAGCGACGCGCGCAGACTGATTGAAGGCGGCGGCGTATTTGTAAACGACGAGAAAATAACGTCCGTCGGAATGGCGCTAAAGCCGGAGGACGTCGCCGGGGACGGCGTAATCGTCAGAAAGGGCAAGAAGAGCTATTGCCGGATACGCAGGGGATAAAACCGTATAACACCATCGCCGGGACGGGAGAAAGCGAGATTGTGATCAGCAAATCCCGCTTTCTTGGCTATTGCATGCCGGTTTCGTCCGAGTCGGAAGCGCAGGCGCGCATTGTCGAAATCCGTAAAAAACACTGGGATGCCCGGCATGTATGCTATGCGTTTTGCATTGCGGACGGGCCGACACGCTCGACGGACGACGGCGAACCCTCCGGCACGGCGGGCGCGCCGATTCTGAACGTTTTGACGCAAAACGAAATCCGGAACGCGCTCTGCGCGGTCGTGCGGTACTTCGGCGGTGTGCTGCTCGGCACGGGCGGGCTCGTGCGTGCGTACGGCAGGGCGGCCTCCTGCGCGCTCAGCGCCGCCGGGCCTGTGCGGATGGAAGCATGTGCAAAAGTTGGCATAACGCTGTCATACGCGGCCTATGCGTCGCTTGAGCCGGCGTTTAAGGCGCTTGCTTACCCCGTTCAGGCGGAATTTGCCGAAAACGTAAAGCTGAAGTGCACCCTGCCACTGGAGCAGGAGGAAACTTTTATCCGAACCATAACGGACAGGACGGGCGGAAGCGCGGCGGTGAAGACGGAGACGCGCCTGCTTTGTCCGGTGAAACTTCCCGAAAGGCGGGAAGACGACACACACGGAAAACAAGGAGCAAACGGATCATGAAACGATTTCTGGGCGCGTGCGTCGTAGCTTTGTGCATGCTGCTGTTCATTCCCGGCGCGCACGCGGAAGAAGTGAACGTGGACATAACCGCAACGCCGACGGAACTGACCGAAGGCGGAACGGTCGAGTTTTCGTTTGAAATCGCCAACTACAACGCGGACTATCCGCTGCAGGACCTTACGATCACGTACCTCGACACGGCGTACGACGTCATGCACGGCGCGGAAATCCCGCCGAGCGGGAGCGTGCGGGATATCGTGCTTTCGCTTGAGGTGAGCGATTCGCAGCTTGGAAGTCCGATCGTGTTCACCATTGCATGGACGCGCAACGGCGAACCCATGAGCGAGGAAGCGTCCATAACGATCGCACGCGCGGAAAACCCCGTAATCAGTGTTACGCGCACGGTCGACAAGGAAAACGCGAAGCCCGGCGAAGAAGTCGTTTTGAAATACACAATTCAAAACGACACGAAATTCGACATGTCGGACATCATGCTGATCGACGAAAACATCAGCGACGACCCGATTCTCCAGCATGACACGCTGCGCGCAAGCAGTTCCTATTCGATCGACTACCGCTACACGATGGGCGACGAGAGCGTAGTCAGTTCGCCGGTCGTAACCTACAGCGTAAACGGCAAAACGAAAACGTATACGTCCATCGAACCGCTGACGCTGACGATGGTGCTCATCCAGCTCGATATGGACGTTGAGATGGGCACGCCCACGCCGTCCGGCGTGAATTTTACAATCGTGGTTACAAACACAGGCAGCCAGACCATCAGCGGCATTTCGATTTCGGACGAGCGGGCAAACCTGGTCAACGAGGAGACGTTTTCGCTTGAACCCGGTGAAAGCAATACGCTTTCATTCCTTGTCGTGCCGCTGATGACGGAACCGCTGCGAAACGTGAAATTTAAGCTGACGGGTACCGACCCGTTCAGCGAAACATACACGCTGGAGACGGAAAACTCCTATGAGGTCTATCCGTTCGTGGACGAATCCCAGATCAGCGTAACCGTGACGGCGGAAACAGTCACGCAGTGGACGTCCGAAACAGGCTCCGTTACCGCAAGGATCGTCATCACCAATCACAGCACGGTTGAGCTCACGAACATCACCATTTCGGAAACCAGCATCGGCGTAATTAAAAACTATGAAGTGCTTTCCGCCGGGGAAACGACGTTCGATCAGGAAATCGAACTGGGTTCGCCGCGAAATCTTTCCTTTACGGTGAAGGGTTACGATCCGACCGGCACGAACCGCACGCTTGCGAGCTGTCTGATGCCCGTTGCATACGGAACCGAAACCGCCACTGCGGAACCGACGGCTACGCCCGTGCAGAATACGGGCAGCCTGACGCTTTTCAACAACCTGAGCGCAGGCATCAGCAAGGTGCTGATCGTGCTGGGCGCGCTCATGGTGCTTTCGTTTATCGTGCTGATTGTGCTCACCGCAATAGAACACGCAAAAACGCCATATCGCTTCGACGACGATGAGGAGGACGATCTGGACGATTTTGACGACTACTTTGCCGAGCCGGAAAATCCGGCCCCGAAAAGGGACGCCTACCGCGGAGAGCCAAACCAGGAAGAGATAAGCTACACAAAACGGATGCTTGCGGCCAAGGACGAAGGACAGGCAGGCACCGTCAATAATGGCGCGGCACCCATATCGCTGCCGCCCGCGCCAAAACCCGACACACAGCGCGTCCGGCGGGACGAGGAACCGGAAACGGCGGCGCCAACGGCAAGGCGCACTGCGGAATCCGCAGGCTCGCACAGTGGGCAGGCGGCGCAGTCGACGGCTGAACGGCTGGTCACGACCGCGCGGACGCGATATGTGGACGCGGACAATTCCGCTACCTACCGTCCCGCAGGCATACCCGTACAGCCCGCGCGGCAGCCACGGCAAACCCAGCCGCAGGAACCACCGGCAGCGCCGGCGCCGCTGCAAAAAAAACAGTCTGCACCGCCGCGTGTGTTTGAAAATAAAAAACAGGCAAAACGACGGCCGGCGCGTCAGCAGACCGTTACCCGCGTGGAAAAACGGAGCGGCGCATACAGAGAAGACGACGAGGAGTAAAATATGTTTCAGGGTCTGACGGAGGACGCGTATCAGTTCTTTTGGGAGCTTGCGTTCCATAACGACAGCGTTTTTTTTGAAGCGAACCGGGAACGGTATCAGGCGAACGTCTATAAGCCGATGAAGGAACTGGCGGTACTGCTGACCCCGCTGGCGCAGCAGATCGACGCGGAGTTCAACGTGCGTCCGGCTTCGATTGTATCGCGCATCCGCAGGGACACGCGTTATTCGCACGACAAATCGATGTACCGCGATCACGTCTGGCTCGGCTTTCGCCGGCCGGGCGGCATGATCAGCGAAAGTTTTGTGCTGTATGCCGAATTCGAGCGGGAGAGCTATGGCTACGGCATGGGCATGTACGGCCCGAACGCGTCGATGATGCGGCAGCTGCGTGAGCGGATGCTGGCAAAACCGCAGAAGTTTTTGTCTCTGGTGACCGATAAGGCGTTCACGGACCGGTTTACCGTGTTCGGCGACGAGTTCAAACGCCCGCGGTACAAAGACGCGCCGGAAGGACTGCTGCCGTATTTGAACCGGAAAAGCCTTGCGTTCTGCTTTTCGTCCGGCGATTTAAAAAGGACGATGTCTCCCGCTATTGTGGATGAAATTCAGGAAGCGTTTGAAATGCTTAAACCCGTTTACCGGTTTTTAATGGGGCTTGAATTCTGAAAAAATCGCTCAAAAACGGGAAACGGAGAAAGAAGAGCAGCTATGAAAAACAATTCTAAATCCGCATGGATTGCGGTGCTGGTCGTTTTGTTCGCTGCGGGTATCGTTCTTGTGCTTTGTGCCGCACAAATCGGTATGACGGCTGGAAGCGCCGCAATTACAAGAAATGGTGGAAGCATGGATACAACACTGTATCAGTTTGTCATTCAAAGTTCGGCTGCGAGCGCGCAGATTGCGGGCGGGATACTCGCCGGCGTTTCCGGCCTCGGCGCGGTGCTCCTCGGCTGCTCCGGCAAGCGGCAGCAAAACGGCATGCCGGAACACAAAGACGACAAGCCTGAGGAATAAACGTCGAAGATCAACAAGGCCACCCGATTTCGGGCGGCCTTGCTTTGCCGTATTGCAAAAGTATTTTGAATCGTCAAGAGAGACGGTTCCGACACGGCGGCTTGTCAGTCGACGCTGTAGATAATCACCGAATCGTTCTGATAGAACACCGTGAAATTTTCACTGAAATATTCATAGTCGATATCATAGTTCGCTCGCTCATAATTGCCTATCAGCACATAGTCGACGCCGAATTTTTCGCTCAGCGAATCGAAATACAGGCTCGGCTGTTCATACATCAGCGGCAGCGCGGCTTCGTGCTCGGAATAGTCCACACCATGGAAATAGAGGTATGAACCACTGCCGCAGACGATATTCCGCCCGGTAAGGGCGGCGATGCAGTTATTGTGGTTGTTATAGGTCAGAAACGTTGCGTCGGGCGCGGCGTTTTCTTCGACATACTCCGCGGCGAGCACTTCGTCGCTGCCGATGAGCTGATATTCCGAAACGTATTCACGGCCAAGCGTGAGCACACCGGAAAGGAACAGCACCAAGCAGACCACCGCAGAAAGCACGGCGATGCTGACGCGGTTACGCACCGGACCTTTCATCAGGCGGTCCTTTGTGTCGATCAGCCAGGAGCCGACCAATCCGCAGGCAAACGCGAACGTGATGAAAAGCAGTTTGTTGTTGTCGTAGGTATTCGGCTGAAACTGAATGAATTCCGCGACGGCCCAGACGAGCAACCCGCCGCCGACCACGCCGCGTTCCTCCTTGTTTGCCGCAATGAAGGCGACGGGGAAGAGCAGCGCGATGAGGCCGAAGTTTTTGATATAGAACCAGAAATAGTTGTCCGATTCATTTGCCCAGTTAAAGTGAAACTTCAAAAAACCGCCGGTCTGCCGGAACGTAAACGCGATCAGCTGCGGTAATGCCAGCGCCAGCACGATGACGAGATAGCGCAGGTAGCCGTAATACTGTTTTTTGCCTTCCCTGCGGGCAAACGAACGCAAAAGATAAAACGCGCTGACGAGACCGAGCGCAAGGAACGAATGCGTGTGGATCAGCGGGAGCCCGCCGGCCAGCACCGCGAGCGGCACGAATGCTTCCGTTTGGCGTTTGATTGCGGCCCGGTAGAGCAAAAACAGGCAGGGAAACAGCAGCGACCAGCCGAACAGCAGCGCGCGCTGCGGAATCATCATGTCCGCGATGGGATTGACCCAGCGCAGCCCGTTGCTCACAAAGTTGGTCGGCGTCTCGTAAAACGCGGTGAACAGGCGCGTCAGGTTGTCCGGGTTCGCCTTGAGCAGGTCGAAAAAGTACCAGAATCCGAACCCGCCTCCAACAAAGAAAAGCAGCATGGCGAACACCGCTTTCCGCTTCTGCCGCAGCCATTCTTCAAAGAAACAGTACACGCCGAGGATTACAAGCAGAAATGCGAACGCGGACGTAAAAATCACCGCAAAACGCAGGCTCGTGCCGAACAGGTAAAACGTCGAACCGACGCTTTCGCTTAAAAACGGATAACAGACCGCCTTGTCCGCGCAGATGGAATACATCGGCGGGAACGTGCCCTGCACGGCGATGCTGCTGATGAAGCCCAGGTGCATGGCCAGATCGCCGTAGGTCGACTGCCCGACATACAGCGCGCCGTCACGCTCAACGATGGTATGGCTCGAAAGAAGGACAAGACTCAAAAGGAACAGCGCGCCGCCCGCAATCAGGAACGGGAGTTCCTTTTTGAGCGGCGACACGGAAAGCGACTTTTTACTGGAAACCAGCCAGCAAACGCCGCCGATGAGCGCGGCGGCGGCAGCGCCGAGCAACTGCGAAAGCATTACAAAGCCAAAGATGAAGGAAAACAGCGCCGGCAGCCAAATCAGCATCAGCATGCCGAACGCAAGCCCGAGCCAGACACGCACGAGCGGCCTGTCCTTATAAAACAGCACGCGGGACACGCCGAGCCCGGAAAAAATGAACAGCGCGAGGTACAAAAAAGAAAATACGACAGCCATAAATCGAAACAAACTCCTTACATGCCGAAACGGCGGAAAAGCGGCGGCGGACCGAAATGCCGCCGCCGGATACCGCCTTAAAACAAATTAGCCTTTGCCGAAGAAACGCGCGAACGGTTCCACTGTGTCGTTGAGGTTCTGGATTGCTTCATTCAGAGCTTCGACGTCGATTTGAGAAAAATTGTCCACGGCCGATTTGAGCTCAATAATCGTATCGTTCAGCGAATCCATGTCCAGTTCGTTAAGCACGGCGGCGGACTCACTCACCGAGGCGAACGTTTCGCCCGCCTGCGTGGTAAACGCGTCGACGTCCGTCATGATCGCGTCCACGTCGACCTTTTGCAGCACTTCCAGCGTGTCGCTGGCCTCCTGCGCAACATCCAGCGCGGCGGGAACGACGACGATGCACGATATAACGATCGCAACCGTAAGCACGCTTAAAAGCACAACGCATGCGCGCAGCAAACCGAGGCGTTTGCGCTCCGATTTTTTCTGTTCCTCGGAGTTGAGGAACAGTTCCCGCACATAATCGACGGTTTCGAATTTTTCTTCCGGGTTTTCCGTTTCCGCCTGCGGTTCGCCGGTTTCCAAAGCGAGTTCTTCACGAGGTTCTTCCATGACTGCAAACCCCCTTGTTTTTTGTCAGTATACCACACATAGGGTATAATAAAAAGAAAAGCGCCGCTGCGCAGGCAAGGGGAACAGTTATGAAACAGAGCCGGAAAAACGCCGCCTTACAAAAGGTCCGCGTTGCTTCACCCGTTGGGGATTTGATCATTTCCGCAGATGGAAAAGCGGTGTGTGCAATCACAAACGCATCGCCGGAGGACGCGGTGGTGCCGGAGCGCACGGAAAGCGTACTTCTGGCAAAGGCCGCGCAGCAAATGCAGGAGTACTTTGCGGGAAAGCGTAAGACGTTTACTTTTCCAATGTCGCCGCGCGGCACCGCGTTTCAGAAAGCCGTCTGGGACGAACTGCTGAAAATCCCGTACGGCACGACGGCGACCTACGGTCAGATTGCCGCGGCGGTCGGCAACCCGAAGGCGGCAAGAGCGGTCGGTATGGCCTGCAACAGAAACCCAATCTGGATCGCTGTGCCGTGCCACCGCGTGGTGGGCGCAAACTGCGCTCTGGTCGGCTATGCGCTCGGCACGGGGATGAAGCGTGCGCTGCTCGACCTTGAATCGAATGAAAAACCGATGTAAACACATCGCAATATTGTGCAAAACCGCTTGACAATCGAACGATGGAATGCTATGCTTTGCACGTAATACAAGTATTTTACTAGGGTATGGTGCTATGAAACTGTCCACGAGAAGCAGATACGGGTTAAAAGCGGTGGTCGACCTGGCCGTCTATTACGGCGCGGGTCCGGTCTCGCTGCCGACGCTCGCGGGCGCGCAGGGGATATCGGAAGGATATCTCGAGCAGCTGCTTCGGGAATTGAAAAAAGGTGGCGTCGTTGCGACCGTGCGCGGCGCACAGGGCGGGTACGAACTCACCTGCGACCCCGCCGAGCTTTCGGTGCAGCGCGTGCTGGAGCTTCTGGAGGGTTCGACCGCGGTTGTGGACTGTGTCGGTACGGAACCATACGACTGCAAGAGCGCATGCACCTGCTCGGCAAGGCCGTTGTTTTTAAAACTTCAGTCGAAAATCAACGACGTGCTGGAGCAAACCACGATCCGCGATCTTGCGGACGACTATATTCAGCAGAAAAGGCGGCTTCTGCACATGCAGGACTGCGCAGAAGAATAAACGCCCTTTTAGGAAACAGACGATCTAGAGAGGACTAGTACGGCATGCAGAGAGTATATTTGGACAACGCCGCAACCACGATGGTTCGGCAGGAAGTCGTGGACGCGATGATTCCCGCGTTCACAACGTATTACGGGAATCCTTCCAGCCTGCACGAATACGCGCGGGAAGCGGGCAAGCTCGCCGACGAGGCGCGCGCAAAGGTTGCGGCGGTCATCGGCGCAAAGCCGGAAGAAATCGTATTCACCGGCGGCGGCTCGGAGAGCGACAATATGGTGCTGCGCGGCGCGGCCGCGGCGAACCGCAAAAAAGGCAAACATATCATCACCTCGGCGGTCGAGCATCACGCCGTTTTATACACGCTCAAGGCGATGGAGCGCGAAGGCGTCGCCGAAGTAACGGTGCTCCCGGTCGATGAATACGGCCTGGTCACGGCCCAGCAGGTGAAAGACGCAATCCGGGACGACACCGTGCTCGTTTCGATTATGTTTGCAAACAACGAGGTCGGCACGATTATGCCGATTGCGGAAATCGGCGAGGTCTGCCGCGAAAAGGGCGTTTGGTTCCATACGGACGCGGTGCAGGCCACGGGACACGTCCCCATCGACGTGGAAGGAATGAAGATCGACATGCTCTCCATGTCCGCGCATAAGTTTCACGGGCCGAAGGGCATCGGCGCACTCTACATCCGCAAAGGAATTCGCATTCCCTCGCTGATCATCGGCGGCGGACAGGAAAAGAAACGCCGCGCAGGCACCGAAAACGTGCCCGGCATGGTCGGCATGGGCGTCGCCATCGAACTGGCCGCGCAGCATATGGCGGAAAACGCGTCGCGCGTCGGCGCGCTGCGCGACAAGCTCATCAAGGGCATTTCATCCTCCATTCCGGACGTGAAGCTCAACGGTCACCCGTCGCTGCGGCTGCCGAACAATGTGAATTTCAGCATCCGCTTCATCGAGGGAGAATCGATTCTGCTCATGCTGGACATCAACGGCATCGCCGCTTCCAGCGGCTCCGCCTGCACGAGCGGATCGCTGGACCCGTCGCATGTTTTGCTGGCGATGGGACTGCCGCATGAAATTGCGCACGGCTCGCTGCGGCTCACGCTGTCCGAGTTTACGACCGAGCAGGAGATCGACTATGTGCTGGACATCCTGCCGCAGATCGTGCAGCGTCTGCGGGACATGTCCCCGCTTTACCACAAAGCGAACTGAACGGCAAATAAAACGCCCCGGCGCAGAGTCGCCGCTTGAAGATAAGGAGAAGGACCTATGTATACGGAAAAAGTGATGGACCATTTTAAAAATCCGCGCAACGTCGGGGAAATTGAAGACGCAAGCGGCGTCGGCACCGTCGGCAACCCCAAGTGCGGGGACATCATGCAGATATCCTTAAAGGTGAACGACGACGGCATCATCGAGGACGTGAAGTTCAAAACGTTCGGCTGCGGCGCCGCGGTTGCGACGAGTTCCATGGCAACCGAGATGATTAAGGGCAAGAGCATTGACGAAGCGCTGCAGATTACCAACGCAGCCGTTGTTGAAGCGCTGGAAGGACTGCCGCCGCAGAAGATACACTGTTCGGTGCTGGCCGAGGAAGCGGTGAAAGCCGCGATCGAGGACTATAAAAAGAAGATGGCGGAAAAGGCGGGCCAGGCCTGACAGGTGCAGGCCGTAAAACAGCGTAAATCCGCCGTTTTTGCGTGTTTCTTCCCCGAATTGACACATTGTGATACTTGACGCAGTTTCGCGAATCATATACACTTATCTTAATTTCAGGAAGGGAACAGGAATGTACATATGAGCTCAAGTTTTACTGAAGGCATTTCAAGCTTCTTCAGCAGCTACGGTTTGTTGATTGTTTTGATGGTCGCTATGTTTGCCATCATGATCATCCCCCAGCGTCGCCGCGACAAGAAGGTTAAAGATATGCTCTCGTCGCTGAAGGCGGGCGACCGCGTCCGCACCATCGGCGGTATCTATGGCACGATTGCAACGATCAAGGACGACACGGTCATCCTGCTGGTCGGGCCGGACAAAGTGAAACTGGTATTTGCGCGCGGTGCGATTGCGCAGGTGGAAGACGTCGGCGTCGAAAATGAAATGACGCAGGAAGTCATGAAATAGTCCGCAAAACGTCTGAAAAAGCGCTCCGCAGAAAATCTGCGGAGCCTTTTTAT
>ERZ795053.2920-NODE-2920-length-20091-cov-5.094380_pt1 | contig 20091 bp, 13 predicted proteins | sample MGYA00375137_ERZ795053 | MGnify/ENA primary metagenome ERZ795053 (study PRJEB30182, sample SAMN05720284) | activated sludge metagenome | isolation source: Anaerobic digester | place: Hong Kong | collected 2014-12-17 ...
AGTAGTTTCCAGGCTTATTGGAGATATTATCATCATAGCTCACAATTTTACCCATTAAACGAATGCTGTTGACTTTTTGCTCTTTATAAAAGTCTTTTATATCTTTGTCGGGATGGAAAGAAGCCCAGGATTGGTAAAGATCTGCTTCATGTTTTTCCCAAAGATTTTTTGCATTAATAATTTTGGAAACTTCTTTAGTATCAAGATTGACATCTTTAGGCATATGGAAAGGTGCTAATTTTGCTAAAAGCTGTTTCTTTTCAGATTCCATTAAATTTGCCTTGCTTTCAAGAAAAGCAATTTTCTTTTGCAAATATTGATCCTGCAATAAGGCAAGGCCTTCTTTTGCTTGAACAACATAGTCAGAAAATTCAGCATAATCTTTGATGACTTTGTCAAATTGATTGATCGCTTCCTGAGGTTCCATTTTTTCAAATGGTTTTTTTGTTTCCTGTTGAACGATGAAATATGCGGAATTGATTAAATTTTCTGCTTCTATTCTTTTCTGATTGATTTGAGCAATATATTTTTCATCACCGGCATAGGTAACATAGTCTTTTGAAATATAGAATTTTACATTTTCTGGAGGAGTTACCTGTATCCACTTGTGATTGGTGGGGCAGATGATCCCTGAAATGTGATCACCTTTTTTAAGTTGTCCGATAATTGGAGCATCAACATCGGGAGTTAAACGGATGTTGACACGGTTGGCTTCGACAATATTGTCTAAAATATAACTTCTATAAACGTATGCTTTTGTGCCAACAGGTGGCTTTACAGCCCAAAATTCATTTTCATCTTGTGTAATCAAAAGCAATTCATTTTTATTTAATTCCTTCAGGATATGGCTCTCAAGATCAGGAGAGGTTCTCATTCGAACTTTATTTCCTGTAATTTTGCCTGTGAAGGGTTGGAACTTGTCTTTGGCATTAGCGCTCATAAAAAATAATGAAGCGGCTGCTGCAAGAAAAAACAATTTGCGCATAAGTTTTCTCCTAAAATCTAATATAACTACTTAATAAAATACTAGAGATCATAGAATTTTAAAGCCACATATTTTCCTTTTTAAAAAATATGTGGCGTATATTGAGAAATAAAGGAGTTAAAAACTTTTCAAAAATTAGGTGTCTAATACCGCTTTAATGTGTTCGCAGTTTTTCTTTCCACAGGTGCATCCTAAAGGTGTTCCTAAAAAAACCTTATATTCTTCGTTGGGATCTAGTGGGTTAGAGACTTTGTATAATTTGTCATCGATTTCTTCAACATTCCAATCACGGAATTTTAAATCTTCATCGGAAACTTCTTCTTCAATTGTATTATCGGATATGTCTGTTGCCCCCATAGCTTTTTGAATTGCTTTAGCAAATTGACAATGCATACAATTGCAGTGTGGTTCAGGTTTTGGTAATTCTTGTGGATCTACAGGGCCGATGACTTTAACGATTTGAGCAATTTTTTCTAAAATTTCTGGTGGTAAATCTGGTGCATTGGATTGGGATGGATTGTGCTGCATCATGGATCCCATGTTTTCAATTCCCTCCGGTCCGATTTTTAAAGGAATTCCAAGTCCTGGAGGGGGAAGAAATGGGCTTGGTTGATTTTTTTTCGATGTTTCTTCTTTATGAAGTGTTTTTTCATGAAAATCGAAGATTTCTGTGATTTCTTCTCCCTTTAGATTAGGGATTGAAATAATACGACCATTTTTTAGCTCGATAAGCAAAATGGATTGATTGTTTTGATAATCTGCTGAAAGAGTTTGGATATTTTTCCAGGATGTGGAAATGAAGGGAGGGATCGATAAGATTTTTTCATCAATTTTCATAGAATAACCTTATTATAAACTTATTTAACCCTATTATACATTACTTCAGGAAAAATGTCAATTTTTTAGCAGTCTTGATTTTTGAGTGCTAATCGTTGATGGCTTTAATATGAAGTGTGTTCTTTAAGATCTTAATTTTTATCTGCTTAGGTGTGTTTTTATGTTTTTATCTGAAAAAAAGGTTGTGCTATCAACCTTTTTTTTATATTGTCCGGTTAGGTGCGGTAGTAATAAGGCACCAAGGTATAATAATATGGTTGAAGCCTTTATAGTTATTTATAACAAAAAACAGCGACTTTAAATAAGTTTGCTGTTTTTTTTATTTGGGGAGGTCCAATGAATAAAAAAACTTTTGTCGTAGATACGAATGTCTTTTTGTATGATCCTTATGCCATACGTAAATTTAAAGAAAATGATTTGATAATACCTTTATCAGTTTTAGAGGAACTGGATAAATATAAGAAAAAACCTAATGAGCTAGGGAAAAATGCAAGAGAAGTACTGCGATATATTGATAGTTTGGCATCAGATGAAAAAACACTTGCTGAAGGAATTACAATTCCAGAAGGTACCACGATTCGGATATATCTAGATCAGCAAGAAGAAAAAAATCATTATTTTCCTTTGCCTCTTGATCGGCATGCGAATCAGATTCTTTATGTTGCATTTAATTTAAAGCAGGAAAATGAAAATGTTGTTTTTGTTTCTAAAGATTTCATTACGCGTGTAAAAGCGGAAGCCATGGGATTGGAAGTAGAGGATTATGAAAACCTGAAAGTCTCTACGGATAATGTATTTCAAAAAATACGCACCATTCATGTAGAAAAAAGAATCATTGATATGTTCTACAAGGATGGATCGGTGGTTTTAGAAGGAGAGTCCTTCCGTCCTAATGAATATTGTATTTTACAAAGTTTGGAAAATTCATCCGCAGTCTGTACTTACAATAAGAAAAAAGGGAGATTGGAATCGTTGATCAATGCCAATAAAGGAGTTTGGGGAGTGCATCCTTTGAATGTTGAGCAAAAATGCGTATTGGATCTTTTGCTAAGGGATGATGTACATCTTATTTCTTTGATGGGGCCTGCCGGAACCGGAAAAACCTTGCTTGCCTTGGCATGCGGACTTATGAAAGTATTCGATGAAAATGAATATACAAAGATTTTAGTTTCAAGACCGATTATTCCTCTTGGAAAAGATATCGGATTCTTGCCGGGAACGAAAGAAGAGAAATTGCAGCATTGGATGCAACCGATATATGATAACTTAGAAGTGGTTTGTCAAATGTCCAATGGCGAAGCCAATGCGCAATCAGCTTTGGATTTTGTGATGTCGAGTAATAAAATTGAAGTGGAAGCGGTGACATATATTCGCGGAAGAACTTTGCCCAAAGTATATATGATTATAGATGAGGCGCAAAACTTAACACCTCATGAAATGAAAACTATTATTTCAAGAGCTGGAAAAGGAACGAAAGTTATTTTAACAGGAGACGTGTCGCAGATTGACAATCCTTATTTGGATATCGATACAAATGGTCTTAGTTATGTAGCTTCTTGTTTTAAGGATCAGCCAATTTACGGGCAGATCTTTTTACATAAGACGGAAAGATCAGAACTTGCAGCTATTGCAGCTGAAGTAATGTGATTTAATTTATTATTAAATAAATATTGCTTTTTCTTATTTAATTAACTAGTTTAACAATTAGAGGATTATTATGAGAAAAAGCATTTTAATTTTATTTCTTATTTCTTCGTCTCTTGTTGCCAATCCTACAGAAATGGATGTGCAGCATGGGAATGTGTCTATTTCTCATAAATCTTTGAATACTTTAGAGGTGACAGCCTCTGATTCATCCATTATTCATTGGAAAAGTTTTTCTATTGAAAAAGGAGAGGTGACACGCTTTATTCTTCCAAGTGAGACGTCTGCTATATTGAATCGTGTAACGGGTCAGGAAATGAGCAGGATTTCTGGTCTTTTGCAGTCTAATGGACAGATTTATCTATTGAATGAAAATGGTATTTATATCGATGGGAAAATTCAAGCAGCTGGATTTATAGCTTCCTGTTTGAAACTTACAGATGATGGTTTTCTGAATCAGTCCTATTTATTTAAAGGGGAAAATAGTTCTTCAATTATCAATACCGGTGAAATAAAAGCATCAGATGGTGGTGTTTATCTTTTTGCTCATCATATTGAAAATGTTGGAAATATTGAAACTTCGGGAACATGTGGAATGGGCTCGGGTAGCGAAATTTATTTTCAGCCACAAGGAAAAGAACAAATCATTATAAAAGCGCATCTTGAAAATCAAAATGATCCGGAACAGATTGTTCATGAAGGAACGATTAAAGCATCCGTTGTTGAAATGAGAGCAAAAAGTAATCCCTATGCACTTGCAATTCATAATAAAGGATATATTGAAGCGAAAGGTTTTAAAAAAGAGGAAGGCAAAGTTTTTCTTATAGTAGAGCAAGGGAATCTTGAAAATGCCGGAACAATTACAGCCAAACAATCTGAAGATATCGGAGGAGAAGTTAGGCTTATTGGAGAAAAAGTCAGACTTTATGAAGAGGCGAAAATCGATGTCAGCGCAGATACTCAAGGTGGAACTGTATTAATCGGTGGAGATTATCAAGGTAAAAATCTAGATGTGATGAATGCGGATTATACCCTTATTGAAAAAGATGTACAAATTTTAGCCAGTGCCAATATTCAAGGTGATGGCGGAAAAGTTATCATTTGGGGAAATGATGCTTGCGGCATGTATGGCTCTATCGAAGCTTGTGGTGGTCCATTATTAGGAAATGGCGGATTTGTTGAAATTTCCAGTAAAGGTATCTTGGCACCGGTGGGGATTGTTTCAACTTTGGCTTCGAACGGGATAAATGGAGTTTTGCTTCTCGACCCGATCAATATTACAATTAGTAATGGAGCTGACAGTAATTTGAGTTGGAATGCAGGAACTACAGCTTATGAAGCAGATCCAATTACTTCTCAGACTGGAACTTTGAATATTACAACGATGCTAACACAGCTCCAATCAACTAGCGTGATAGTTGATGCAACGTCTGGAACTGCCAACCGTGCCGGAGATATTTCTGTTGAAGATAGCATCGCGATTACAAGTGCTCATGATGGCAATGTATTATATCTGAAGGCTTATAACGATATTACTATTAGTGCTGCAATTACTGTAACCGGAAGTTCCGCTAATGTGGCGATGGGCTCAGGTTTTGATGGGGATGGAGAGATTATTGTAGATTCATCTGGAAGTATTACATTTGACGCAACCTCAACCGGTAATTTAATTATGGCAGCGCAAGGAGGTTCTGGGGGTGATATCACTTTGGATAATACAACTCCTACCAAATCAATTTCTTTTAAATCATCTGGGACGTGCTATTTATCTACAAAAGGTGAAGCAATTGATTTAGGGGGATCAATTGGTTCTGTGACCTTTGCTTCCGGTGATCAAATTATTGTATCTGGTGACATTGAGGTGGAAAATGGAACTCTTAAATTATATAGTTACGATACGGTTATTATAAATGATCCTGTTGATTTAACAGGTCCAGGTCTTCATGAATTCACCTCTTCTACTGCAAATATCAGCATAAGCGATGAGGTAACCATCACTGGCACAGGTTCTGGTTCGTTGACTCTTTTAGGTTATCAAAATGTGAATGTTGATCAACCTATAACAGTTGATGGTAGTGCATCACTTGTCTTAGAAACTACTATTAGTAATGTGAATATTGCAGAATCTATTACGATGAATACAACCGGAGAATTGACGATTACTACAGGAGATACTCTTTTAGTACAGGATTTGGTTTTGAATTCGAATGCTTCTTCCGGTGATATGAATATCACAGTTGGAGGGGATTTTCTGATCAATCCAACATTAACAGATACGCCTGCAGGAATTGGAGCGGTTGCAGGTACTTTGACTGCGTCTGTTTTCGGAAACTTAACTTTGACAGGTGGTGATGTGACCTCCGCTTATGTGCAAATAGGTTATCCGACAGCTAGTAGTTCTCAGGATATTGTCATTACAAGTGTTGGGGGGGATGTTTTATTGCAAGGAGGTCTTCTAGGTGAGAGCGCTTGTTATGCGGTGATAGGACATGGCTTGGGACTCTCTTTAGGCGCACCTGCTGTTTTTTCCGGAGATATTACAATATCCAGTATAACGGGAGATTTGAATGTTTATGGTGGAAGTTCGGATCTTTGTTTTGCACAGATAGGACATATAAGGGGAACAGGTGAAAGTGTAACGGCAACAGGTGACATATCGATTCCATCGATAGGAGATGGTTTGTCGGTTGTTGGAGGAACGGGACTTGTTTGTTATGCTTTGATTGGGCATGGGGGTAGAAGTGCTGAAACAGCTGATACCTATAGTGGAAGTGTTACAGTTGCTTTGAAGAGCACTTCTCCACAAGACATTATCATCACCTCTGGAACCCAGAGACAAAGTTTTGCAGGTGTTGGGCATATCGGTTTGAAATCGGGAACAAGTGGTGGTGATTTAACGATCAATAATGTTCCACAGATTCAGGTAACTTCTGCTAATGGTATTATGATAAGAGCTCGCAGCTCTGCTGAATCTTTTATCGGAGCGCGTTTTATGGGAACTGCCGGGGCGACTGGAAGTATTGACGTAACAAGTATTGAAGTGATTACTCAAAATAATGGTCCTTTAAGAATGGAAAGTATTTCAGACACAGAAGATTTTCATGGGAACGTAATAGGAGCATATGCCAATATTAATCAAGTATTTCCTTTGACTTCTGCAGGAAATGCAAAAGCAGATCTGACTTTGACAATCGATGGAAATTTAACTTTGGATGCAGGTTTGCAAACCAATGCTGCACAAGTTTATAATTTGATTACAAATTATTCCGGTACTCCTGATGGCGCTTCTACCATTACAGCGAACATTGCCAAAAACGTGACTTTTCGCGGTGGTGGAGGGTTTGTTGGGATGACTTCTGGAGGCCCTTTTTCTTTTATGATTAATAATGGAGGCATTCTTCTATCGAATCCAGTTGGAACGGATGCGAATAGACGAGCATTGATTGCAGCTAATGGAACCCTTGATATTTCAGCAAATATTTTAGCATTAAATGGAATTCTTTCAGGGCCTACAACAGATATTGAGAATGCTTTGGGAAATACGACGATTACAACGAAAAGCGATATGATTCTTTTAGGGGGGGCTACAATTAATAACTTGTCAGGTTCAGGAAGTTTAAGTTTGAATGTTGCAGCTGGCTCGGGTCAAATCGGGGATCTTTCTATTACTGGAGGGGCTTACGTGAAGGATCAGGGATCCGGGGCTGCCGATATCAATGTGGGTTCTAATTTATTTATTGAAGCGCGTGCCGGAGGAAATTCCTATATTTCAAGCGCTCAAGGGATTTCTGTTGATGTAGGAGAGCAGATTCATTTAGCAGGTAGTTCGATGGGTTCTGCTGAAATTATTGGAGGAGCGGTAACTACTGTCAATGCTGATAAAATCTTTTTAGTTGATGAAAGCGATATTTTAACATCTTCGGGAGCTTTATCTGTTACAACGCAAGATCAGATTAGCTTGAATGTGAATAGCTCTATTCAAATTACTGGAGGGATAGGAGATTTAACTGTGATAGCAGGTACCGGTGGCTCTGGGGATTTATCGATTATCAATAACTCTGAAATTTCCAATAGTGGAACCGGAAATATTTCTTTATCCACTCCTAATAATTTCAATCTTTTGGGAGGGAATGCTGGAAATGCATCATTGACTGCATTAGGGGGGATAACTGTAAATGCAAGTTCTGATATTTCAATGAAAGGAGCGAGTGGAGGAGCTACAATTATTTCAGCTGGGGATGATTTGGTATTATCTTCTGAAAATGTCTTTATGGCAGGTCTTCAAGCATATCCTTCGACAATCACAACTAGCTCAGGTGATTTAACAATTGCTGTGGAAGATTTTTTCTCAGCGGATAGCCATGGAAGGATTTCGATAACAGGTGGAACCGGAAATGTTAGTGTGGTTATTGGACTCAGCGGTTCTTCAGATTCTTATTTAAGTCATAATAGTAGTATTTCGAATTTAGGATCGGGAAGCATTTCTTTTACCACTCCGAATAACTTTATTATGATGTCGGGAAGAGATGGTTCGACTTATTTACAGACAGCTTCAGGAGATATTGTTGTAACGGCTGAGGATGTCATTAGTATTGAATCCATTGCAGGATCTGATGCCTATATTAGCTCTGGCGGAGATGTAACGCTGACATCCGATAAGATTTCTATTGATGGTGAAGGAAATGATGCTTATGTCACTTCAACAGGTGGGGATGTTTTATTGCTTGCTTCTTCAAGCGTAGATATTATTGATCAAGGATCTGTTTCTAATTCAGGGTCGGGTTCTGTAACTATCGTAGTGGATCAGGCAACACCATTAGTAGCTGGCACTGGTCGTTTTACGATGACTTATGGAAGTACTGTAACAGCAGCTTCTGGTGATCTTAGGGTTTTTTCAGCAGTTCCTGATCAAAATGAAATCGGGGGAACATTGAATGGTTATTCTGTTACTGATAATACTACTTATCAAGTTTATGATGTTGCTTATCAAACATATACAGGGGATGCAGGCGATCCATATGTGATTTTTTATAAGGTCCCAGGTGTTGGTGATCAAACAATTCGATTAGTCGGGGATAAGTCTTCTGAATTGAATCAGATCATAGACCGGGAAATGAATAAAATTCCAAAAGATGAATCTTTTGAACTCTTTGTAAATACAGCCAATTCTCGATTAGAAAAAGTTTATACGCCTGCCTATTCAAAATATCCCTTTGAAAAAAATGTTATATTCCTTAAAAGGTATATAGGATTTTTTGCAAATTATGATAAAAAATATATCAATGATCACGAATAAAAAAATTATCTTTATTTCGCTTTTTTCAATCAGATTTTTGTTTGGAAATGATTTGTCATCTCCTGAAATTAATCAAGCAAGTATCGATTCTATTGAAGTGGAAAAAAATGAAGAGAAAATAGAGGCTTCTTTAAGTGTCTCCATAGAGAGACAAGAAGATTCAAACGATGTGGATAATGTAATTAAAGATGAAGTGAAAGCGCGTGAAATAGCTGATGAAAAAGAAGAAGGAATTTCTTTGCCAATAGATCTACAAAATGAAAAGTTATCCGTAAATGAAGAAAATCAGCTATTAGAAAAAAATGAATCTGAAGAAATTTCAAAATCTTTGGAGACTCCGAAGACAAAAGAAGAAATTGAAAAGAAAGTCATTATTGATAAGTTGAAAGGTCTTTTACTTGTAGGTTCTGCTAATTTGATGGAGCAAGATGCTGGAAGTATTGAGGGTGTTTGTTATAAAGGGCTGGATGTTCCAGGTGCAAAAGAGGATCTAAATGCTAAATTGATTCCTATATTTATGGGAAAAGATCTTACTTATGAATTGATAGAAGATTTAAAACAGACGATTATCAATTATTACAAAAGTAAAAATCATCCTTTTGTTACGGTGCTTGTTTTAGAACAAGAAGTGTCATCGCATGTATTGCAGATGGTTGTAATAGAGGGAAAAATTGAGGCTATTACCGTTAAAAATAACCGTTATGTGCCTACAGATAAGATTTTAGCGTCTATTCATGCAAGGCCTGGCGAGCATATTGATGAAGATCAACTTCTAACAGATATTGCTTGGATCAATCGTAATCCGTTTCAAAATGCGAATATTATCTTTTCTGAAGGAAACCGTGAGATGATGACAGATATTGATGTTGTTATTCAGGATCGTTTTCCTTTAAGGGTTTATACGGGTGCAGATAATTCGGGCAGTGAATTTACAGGACTCAACCGTTGGATTATCGGACTTAATTGGGGGAATCTATTTAGTGAGAATCATATTTTTTCCTATCAATTCAATAGCTCTTTTGATTTTCATAAATTTATGTCTCATACTTTGAGCTATACAGCGCATTTATTTTTTCATCAGACTTTGTCTTTTTTTGGAGGTTATGCGATTGCAAAACCGGATTTAGTGGGTTTTAATAGTACCGGTCGCTCTTTTCAAGGTAGTTTCCGCTATGATGTTCCAATAGGTAAATTATATACCTTTTTCCAGCAGGGATTTGTGGTGGGGGCGGATTATAAAGATACAAACAACAATATTGCGACAGTCGATACTGCAAGCAGTGTAACGGTATCCGATTATGCAGCGCTATTTCAAATGCTTTTCAACTATTATTTTTCATTGGAATCCAATAAATATAAGTTGTATTTTTCAGGCGATTTTTTTGTTTCTCCTTTTAAGTTTTTAAAGAATCAAACAGAAACAAATTATAACGCTTTTCATGCGGGTGCTAAACCGCAATATTTTTATATTCGTCTGCTGCTCGATCAAAAAATCAGGATTCCCTGGGATTTTAGAGTGCATTGGAAGATGCTTGGACAAGCCGCTTATCGCAATCTATTGCCATCGGAACAAATTGATTTGGGTGGCCAAACGACTGTTCGAGGTTATGATAACAGGGTGGTGATTCGGGATAATGCTTTTTTAACCAATTTGGAATTGCAGACATTTGATATTCATCTGATGAAACATTTGAATCCACATGTTAATGATCGATTGAAATTTTTAGGCTTCATAGATTTTGCAGCTGCCAAGGATCATACGGCAACACCCGGCATCAAGGATAACCAGATCCTTTGCGGTGTTGGAGCGGGACTTCGTTATTATGTGGGGAATAATCTTTCTTTTGATTTTGACTGGGGTTATCCGTTGAAAAAAATGTCTGATAATCACTCTTCAAAATTATATTTTCAGGGACTTATTAGTTTTTAAAATGATCCAAGCTTAAAAGCTTGGACCATTTAAGAAATTTTAAGATTTATGATTTTTATATATCGAAGTTGCAGTAGCAATCACAGATGAGATATCGGATAAGTTTGAGGGGATAATCATCGTATTGTTTTCTTTGGCAAGATTGCCAAATTCTTTTACATACTGCTCGGCAACTCTTAAAGCAACAGCTTCTTTTCCACCTTCATGTTGGATAGCTTCTGCGATAGCTAAAATACCTTTTGCGGTTGCATTGGAAATGCTTTCAATTTCTTGAGCTTTACCGGCCGCTTCATTGATTCTTTTTTCCCTTTCTCCTTCAGAAATTGCAATAAGCTCTTGTCTTTCTCCTTCCGCGCGGTTGATTAGCGCTTGCTTTTCCCCTTGTGATTGGGCGATCAGAGCTCTTTTCTCACGTTCGGCTCTCATCTGTTTTTCCATGGCATCTTTGATGGATTGAGGAGGTTTGATATCTTTGATTTCATATCTTTCTACCTTGATACCCCAAGGATCGGAGGCTTTATCCGCGGCTTGCACGATTTGGGCATTGATCCGATCTCTTTCTTCAAAAGTTTGATCAAGATCCAACTTTCCGATAACGGATCTCATGGTTGTTTGAGCGATTTGTGTAGTCGCAAATAGATAGTCGTTAATTCCATAAGAGGCTTTTTGAGGATCCATGACGCGTAGATAAAGAATTCCATCCACTTCAACGGAAATGTTGTCTTTTGTGATACAAACCTGTTTGGGAACGTCGATAGCTGTTTCTTTCAAAGAATGTTTATAAGAGATTCTTTCTATGGCCGGGATGATGAAATGAAATCCTGCATAAAGCGATCGATGGTATTTTCCAAGTCTTTCTACGATGAAAACTTGCTTTTGAGGAACGATGCGAAATCCTTTTAAAATAATAATTAGTAAAATTAATGGAATGGTAATGAAATATAGGCTCATATTCTGTCTCCTTAAATTATTGTAAAAAATATTATACGGATTTTTCTCTTTGAGAAGCTAGAAAAATGTTTTTATTGGAAAATTCATTTAATCTTAATACTAATTTAATTACAATGATCCGCTATTTTATTTCAAAAAAGAGGTTGAAAATGGCTGCTGTTTATTTGAGTGGATTCAGTAATAAGATGGGGCTTGTTCGCTCTGAAGCTAATGATAAATCTATGGAAGCGGGGAATAACCGCGTACAGTTGGCGATAATGCGAACTTTTAGTCTCCTAAGTTTTTCTTTTTATTGGAATGCTTCAAAACCTCCTATAAAAATTAAGCATTCTTATTCTTTTGTACCGGTAGGGTTGGAAGCTGTACATTATTTTCTAAGTAAAGGAAAGAATTCAAAAGTAAAAAAAGTTTTGGGAAAACCCATTGGATTGGCAAATAAGTGTTTACCCAAGGTCATAGACGTAGCGAATAAAGTATCCATATTGGCTTTTTTCTATTTTGGAGCATATGTTTATGCAGCAGGTGCTGTTACAGCAGAAATTATAGATTTTATCATTCAAAGTCCTCATGTACCTGTAAAGTTGCAAAATTTCATGCAACGCTATTTGTCGAAAGTCTTTTTGGGAATCGATTTATGTTATGGAAATCTTTTTTCAAAGATTCGTATAGTTTTTTCTCTTTCAACTAAGGCTTTTGCTCGCAAAAGCTATTTAGGGCGTTTTAGAAAAGGTTTGTCGACAGATGAGATGAAAAAGATGTTAACAGAAAAAGGTTTTTCAAAAAGATGTGAAATTCAACCTTCCTATATAGCTCAAAAAGAGTTTCAATCAGAACTGCCTTGTACGAATCCTATTGCATCTCCTGAATATTTTTATGAAAAATTTGCTCAAGTGGACTGGCATTCGCAAATTCATGTAATAAGAAATAAATTAAAAGGTGATGAACGATTGAATCTGATAATCAATCGAGAAGAGATCGAAGGGGATTGTTCCATTGTTGCAGAAAATACTGAAGAAGAAATAACAGAGATTATCGGTTCTGGTAAGTGGAGATTGCAGCTTGATATTGAAACTCTTAAAAGGGATTGTTCTATTGTTGCAAAAAATACTGATGAAGATCTTCAAGAGCTTATCGATTCCCGTCAATTGCAGTTGATGTTTGATGTAGAAACGCTTAAAGAAATTAGCTCTATTCTGGATCAAAATGAACAAATTGATGGTCAGGTATTAAAGTCTATTATGGATAAGTTATCTGAAGAACAATTTTTAAAACTTGCGATTGATTCGATGCCGGAAGATCAATTAATAGTTTTGGTGGATGGTTTGTTGCATGAATGTTTGGGTCCTTTGGTTGCCAAAAGAGTTGTCAGCGGTATTATTAAAGATTATGATACGCCTTTATCGATGCTTAGTGCTATCGAAACCTTTTTGAAAAATTCAGAGAATCAGGTAGATATTTCCGATATTTTATTGCGATTAGCAATTGATGGAGGAGGATATTGTGGCCCAAGAAAACTTGATGTTATTGAGGAAATTTATTTAGGTATTACAGAAGGGACTTTGGAAAATGGTTCACCAATGAAAGTGCTTGCTCAGAAATTAAAAATTGATCGAACAACATTGTTGAAGAAATCTTATGGAAATATTTTGAAAACTAGTTCTTCCCAGATAAAGAAAATTTTCGCACTGGATGATTTGCATACTTATAATGCTTTTTCTCATATATTTGGGAAAATTTTTCATACATATAATATTTCAGCAGAGCAAGATCTACTTGCGTTAGATGAAGGTAGCGATCTTTCGGATAGATTTTTTGAATTCTGTTTTTATAATCAAATCAAGCAACAGATTTTCCCTTATCATGGAGAAAATATCATTCCGATCGTTCAACAATTGATAGGAGAAGATTACTTCCCTAAATCAGAATTTTATAATTGGCTTTTTGGATGGGTAGAAAAACAAAAGGACTTAAATGAAGAGGAGAAAAACAAGTTAAGGATTTCTTTAGGTATTATGGGGACCTCTCCTGCTACTTTATTCGAAGTTCCTGTTGAAGATGAAAATGGAAAGATCAATCCTGTTTTTATAAAAGCATATTTAGTGGATATCGGAGTAATGCGTATCGGTTCTAAATACCATTTGGATCTAGGTGATGGTGTTCTTGGATTAGTAGATGCATCTTAGATTCTTTTGTGTTATATTAAATATAAAAAAGGACTTTGATTATGGAAAATCTTCCCCCGTGCCCGAAATGTAATTGTGAATATGTTTATGAAAATGGACAATTGCTTGTGTGTCCCGAATGTGGACATGAATGGATTCCTTCAAATGAACAAAAAGAAGAGTCAGTTTTAATTGTTAAAGATGCACATGGGAATCAATTGCAGGATGGGGATAGCGTCACTGTCATCAAGGATGTAAAGGTGAAAGGTGCTTCAGCTCCACTCAAAATCGGTACGAAAATCAAAGATATCCATATAGTTGAACCGGTCAATGGTCATAATCTGGATGTCAGAGTGAAGGGGTTTGGCTCCATCATGCTGAAATCGGAATTTGTGAAAAAATCCAATTAAAAAGATTTTTAGCTAGGTTGCAGTGACAGGTCTACTTCGATCATGGAAGAGGGGTATTTTTCATTTAAAATATCTTGCAGATGGCTTTTTAAGATGAGGGGATAGATAACATCTTCGCAATTGCAAATCTCTTCGTAGGAAAACCAGGCAAGATTCAGTGCATGCTGTTTTTCCCATTCACATAGTGCATGCAACCTCACTTCTTTTTCTTTTGTCTTCATGACAATGAAAGTTTGATCCAATTGCGTAAGGACATTGTTGATGTTGAGTTCGAAAGCTCCATGCCAGACAATAGGCCCTATTGTTACATGCTTTTCTAAAAGACCTGTTTCTTCATAAAGTTCGCGAATGGCTGCTTGTTTAATTGTTTCATTTTCTTCAAGACCACCTCCGACTGGGAACCAGAATCTGCCATGATAGTTACCCTCTTTGGAGGTAATTTTAGGATCTTCTGCCTGCATTAATAAAATTTTATTATCAGGATTGATCAATAGGATTTTAACGCTTTTACGAGTTGAAAGAGGTTTTGTCATAGTAATTTAAACCTTTTCTGGATAATTTGATGAATGAATATAAATGGAAGGAAATAGCATGTCAATGATTTGGATTGCAGCAGGTGGGGCACTTGGGGCTTGCATGCGCATGTTTTTAATGCGTTTTTTGCCTGAGAAAATTGTGTCTATTCCTCTTAAGATTATGGTTGTGAACATTATTGGATGTTTTTTGATAGGAGCTCTTACAAGTATTTTTCTTCGTTTTGATGGTGTTTCACATAATGTGAAGCAATTTTTAATACCTGGCTTTTTAGGTGGTTTAACAACTTTTTCAGCTTTTTCTTTAGAGTATGCTCTTTTATTTCAAAAAGGACTTCATTTTCAAGGGATTGTTTATGTCTTATTAAGTGTTTCATTAGGGGTTTTGAGCCTTTTCCTAGGAATGAAAATCATGAGGCTTCTTTTAATTTAAGAATCTTTGAATTAAATAATTCTTATGTTATTTTATTTCACCTAAAATAACCCAGAGGAATTATGAAAAAAAATATTTTTATTTTTTTATCCTTTTTGACTGTCTCCGTGTTTGCGAATAGTGAATCTTATGTAGCGCAGATAGAAGGTAGAATTATTATTGATAAAGAAGGGTATTATATCACAGATGATGGTTCTTGTTGGACTGTGAGACCTTTGAAAAAACGCTGGAGAACTCCTTTGGAATGGTGGAAAGGTGTTCAGATTGCAGCGGAAAATTTCGATTGTAAACCCGAAGATTGGCACTCAGGCTCTTCTATAGAAATTTATAGCAAAAGTGATTTTGTTATATATGATGTAGAGAATGCTTCTAATAAAAAAGAACTTAAAAGATGTACGCATATTTTTGTGAATACCTATAACGATCAAATTCTTTTTGCAACAAAACTTGGCGCGGATTTCTTTATGAGCAAGCTTGTTGATGATGCATCTTGTTTAGCATATAAACAAGGCTTTTCTTCAGGGTATTCTCTTGGTTATTTAACAGGATATTCATCTGCTAAAAAAGGGGAAGAGTCAGAAAGAAAAGAAGCTCTTTTATCTTATGAGCTTCAAAGACTTGATGAAGAAAGAAAAGCAAAAGATGATCAGTTGATGGATCAATATCTTGAAAGAGAAAAAAAGAAGGTCAATAATCTGCCTAATAATATGAATCAGCCTATAAAACCAAATAATTTACCTAATAATACTAAGCCAAATAATACTGACATAGAGCTATATCTTCCTAATAGTACACAAAATTAGTATTTGATTTTTTTGCATCTTAAGCACAAGTTTTATAGGGAACTTGTGCTTTTTTTTATTTCTGACAGTTTTCCCAGTTGCTTCCACCGAGCACTTTATAAACTGCGATGAGATTGTTTAATAAATTTCTTTTTGAATCAATTTCTTGCAATTGTGTATCTAGGAGTATCTTTTTTTGTTTCAGATACTTTGGATAGCTAATCAGTCCGCTTGCATATTGATCATGGAGAAGTGTTGTTGATTTTTCTATAGCGGTAACTTCTTGCTCAATTTCACTTAATTTTATTTTTTCATTGTAATAGGCGACAAGTGCTCCCTCTACATCTTGGAGAGCTTCGATAATGGTATTTTCATAAGTGAGTAGAGCTTGCTTTTGAATTGATTTTTGTACATCGACATTGGCTCTGATACGTCCAAAATGAATGATAGGCCATTTCAAAAAGGAGCCGAGTGACCAGTTGAAACTGTTTTTTTCAAAAAGGTTATTTAAAGTCTTGGAGTCATAAAGGCTATCTCCGGTAAGTGAAAAGCGAGGAAAAAAATCTGCGATAGCTGAACCTACTTGAGCGGTTGCTTGAGCTAAATTTCTTTCTGCCATACGAATATCGGGACGGTTTTGCAAAAGGGTCGAAGGCATTCCAGGTTGAATCTTTTGAGTGGCATCAGGAAGGGTAAGCTCATTATATTCTTGTATCTGTATCTTTTCAGGTTGCATCCCTAAAAGATAGGCTAGACGGTAGGCAGTTTGTTTGAAAAGCGTTTGATAAGCTTTGATTCTAGCTTGAGAAAGCTTGAGGGAAGCTAGTTCATTTTCTTCTGCAATGGAACTGTCGATTCCGGTTTGTTTCAGGTCTTTGGTTAAGTTATAGATTGTTTGTTGCAATTGAATCTTTTCCTCTTCTAATTTGATTGTTTGATTCAGTGCGATCAGATCCATATGGTTTTTTGAGATTTCACTTAGAAGAGAAATATAGACATTGCGCATGTTTTCTTGTTTGGATTGCATGGAGAAAAGAGCGCTTTGTTTTTCTCTTCTGATTTTTCCAAAGATGTCTATTTCCCAAAGGGCATCAAATCCAATTTGGAAATTATTATAAATTGTTAAGGGGATGTAGGAAGAGATCGCTTCATTACGACTGAGTTTTTGCCTGATAGCGGCAGCATTCATATTGATTTCAGGAAAAAGATCAGCTCGTTTTAAGCGATAAAAAGAGCGAGCTTGTTCAATTTTTTCGATTGCAATTTTCAGGTTGTAGTTGTTTTTGATTCCAATTTCTATGAGACTGTTGAGTTTTTCATCATTAAAGGTTGTCCACCAATCCTGTAAAGAAGAGTTTTCTTTAGCATCCAATGGGCTTTCAGTATAATTTTCGGATACAGCAACTTTCGGCGTATGATAATTAGGACCTACCATGCAACTAGTGGTTGTAAATCCTAGAAGAGCAAAAAATAGTCTATAGGTATTTCTTTTGAATTTTTTCATCATTATTCCAGCCTTTTTTTGAAAAACCATTGCGCTATAAAAAGATTGATAAAAGCGCAGATAGTGATAGGTATTAAATTTTGTAAAACAAGTCTTATCGGCATCGCTTTTAGGAAAAGAGCGCGACAGATGATAAGAAAGTACTTTAAAGGATTGATAACGGTCATTTTTTGTAGCCAAAGCGGCATATTGTCGATAGGGGTGGCAAAACCGGAAAGGATGACAGCTGTCACCATAAAGACAAAAGCTCCCAGTAAAGCTTGCTGTTGCGTGCTGCATAAAGAAGAGATAAAAAGGCCGATACCGATGATGGAAAGAATAAAAAAGATCATCGCAAAGTATAGGGCGATTATAGAACCGGTAAACGGAATCCCGAAGAAAAAGATGGCGATAATCAAAATAAGGGTTCCCTCAATCATGCTGATGACAAGACCTGGAATAGTTTTTCCAATTAAAATGGCGACAGGTGTTAAGGGAGAGACCAGAAGTTGGTCGAAGGTTCCAAGTTCTCTTTCCCTTGCTACGGATAGCGCTGAGACAAGCAGGCTGATGACCATCGTTAAAACGGCAACAAGACCCGGGACGGTAAACCAGGTATAGACAAGGTTGGGATTGAACCAATTTCTCGAGATAATTTCTGTAGTGGGGATGGGGAGATTCTGCTGTACGGGTTTCATCTCTTTGGCAAAGTCGTAGTAATAACGTAAAATAATTCGATTGGCATATCCTTGAATAATTTGGGCGGTATTGGATTTCCTTCCATCTAAGATCAATTGAACTTTGGCTTCATTGCCTGAGAGAAGCTGTTTGGAAAATTGTTCATCGATATGAAGAGCTGCCATCGCCTCTTGGTTGTCGATCGCTTTTTGAATTTCATCCAAACTATTCACATAGCGAATATGTTTGAAATAGGGGGCTCCCTGGAAGCGTTGGGTGAGTTCATAGGCTTGTTTTCCATAATCTCTGTTTAGGATGACCATTGAGATATTGGTGACATCCAAAGTAGCAGCAAAGGCAAAGAGAAAAAGCTGTATAAGTGGTGGCAGTATGAGAACAAGGCGGCTTTTTTTATCTTGCCACACCGCTAGAAATTCTTTGATGATGAGTGCATAAAGTCTTTTACTATTCATCTTTTAATCCAGCCTTTTTCTTGTGGTAAGTAAAATGATGGCAAATAGGATTGTTATGATGAAAAGCATGATGCCGATATTGATAAAAAGTAGCCTTAGTACATTCCCTGCTAAAAAAAGTGTCTGCATGCTAGAAACCATGTACCTTGCAGGCATCAGGTAGGTGAGCCATTGAATGAATTTAGGCATGGAAGAGATTTCGAAAATAAAGCCCGATAGCATAAAAGCGGGTAGGAAGGAAGAGACGATGGATATTTGGGCGGCAAGAAACTGTGAGCGTGTCAACGATGAAATTAAAAGACCTGTGCCAAGAGCTGTAAGTAAAAAAGTAGAAGAGACAATGACAAGCATCAGATAGGATCCAACAAAAGGTACATTGAATACGACAATGGAAAAAAAGGCGCAAATCACCATGGAAATCATTCCCATGAAAAAATAGGAGATCAATTTTGCCAGGTAGATTTCCCAAATGGAGATAGGCATCGCCATCAAAGATTCGATAGAGCCTCTTTCCCATTCTCTTGCGATTACAAGAGCTGTTAGAAGACTTCCGATTAGCGTCATAATAATAGCAATAGCTCCCGGAAGGATGAAATTACGACTTTCCAAACTTTCGTTAAACCAAAAGCGTTGCTCTATATCAATATTGGCAAGTCTTGGAGATTTGGTGCTAATATTTTCCTGGATGATCCATTTCGACCAAGCGCCCATCACATAGTTCTGTACGAAGTTGGCGGTATTCGGATCGCTGCCATCGGCTACAACATAAAGAGGCCCTTTTTCAGCTGTCTGTTTTTCATACTCTGAAAAATAGAAGGGAAGGTTGACGTATCCATGTAATTTTCCAGATGTGATTTCATCTTGAAAATCATTTGTATGTTTATAAAGTTTTGGATCCAAAAAAGGAGAGTTTCGCATGGCTAGATAAAAACTTTGTGCATCCGAATTCATCTCTTCTAGTACCACGCCTATTTTCAAATCCTTCATATCTAAAGAAATGCCGACAGCATAGATGAAGAGAAGGAAAAATGGAAAAAATACAGAGATTAGCCAACTACTGGGATCACGTATAATCTGATAAAATTCTTTGATGACAAGAGCATGGATTTTACGGAGGCTGTTCACTTGGCCTCCTCATCATTTTTACTGCTGATGGCTATAAAGGCATCTTCGAGCGTTGGTGAGGGGATTTGCTCGGATTGGACGGATTTCTTTAAATTGTCGGGAGTGTCGATTATCATCAGCTTCCCTTTGTTAATCAGTCCAATGCGATCGCAATATTCTGCTTCATCCATGAAATGGGTTGTGATAATGATCGAGATTCCTTTGCTGACAAGGGCGTTGATATGGTTCCAAAATTCCCTACGAGTGATGGGATCAACTCCCGATGTAGGTTCGTCTAGGAAAAGGACTTCCGGTTGATGCATGATGGAACAGGATAAAGCAAGTCTTTGTTTATATCCTAAAGGGAGATTGAAGGTGCTGGTATTGATA
>ERZ795053.2921-NODE-2921-length-20088-cov-20.407378_pt1 | contig 20088 bp, 18 predicted proteins | sample MGYA00375137_ERZ795053 | MGnify/ENA primary metagenome ERZ795053 (study PRJEB30182, sample SAMN05720284) | activated sludge metagenome | isolation source: Anaerobic digester | place: Hong Kong | collected 2014-12-17 ...
TTCTGGCCCAGGTTTGATGGGCAACCGCGGTCGTTCGGGTGAAATGGGGTTTATGTGCCATCAATTCTGGGCCGGTTCTGTGCGTTGACGGTTGCGATGGCCCTCGTTTGATGGACCGTGCCTGGGCGAGCTGATCTAAACCGCGAGCGACCCCAGCACTCCGGAATGCGCTGTCGCACCCCCCGGTTAGCCTTGTGTGGTGCAGGACAAACTGATCGTGCGGGGTGCCCGTGAGCACAATCTGAAGGACATCCACGTGGAGTTGCCGCGGGATGCCCTGATTGTGTTCACCGGTCTGTCCGGTTCCGGCAAATCCAGCCTCGCGTTCGACACCATTTTCGCCGAGGGTCAGCGCCGGTACGTGGAATCCCTGTCGGCGTACGCACGGCAGTTCCTCGGCCAGCTCGACAAGCCGGATGTCGATTTCATCGAAGGCCTGAGCCCAGCGGTATCCATCGATCAGAAGTCGACCAACCGCAACCCGCGATCCACAGTGGGAACCATCACGGAGGTCTACGACTACCTGCGCCTGTTGTACGCCCGGATCGGCGAACCGCATTGCCCGAAATGTGGCAAGCCGGTGTCACGCCAGACCCCGCAGCAAATAGTGGACCAGATCCTGCAGATGCCCGAGGGCACCCGCTTCCAGGTGCTGGCGCCCGTGGTCCGGGAGCGCAAGGGGGAGTTCGTCGACTTGTTCCGCTCGCTGCAGACACAAGGCTTTGCCAGGGTCGAGGTGGACGGCACGACGTACGCCTTGGACGAGGTGCCCAAACTCCGCAAGCAGGTCAAACACTCGATCTCGGTGGTCGTCGACCGACTGGTGGCCAAGAAGTCCGGCAAACGTCGCCTGACCGACACCGTGGAGACGGCATTACGGCTCGGGGGTGGGGTGGTCGTGATCGACCTGGTCGACCTGGAGCCGGACGATCCACAGCGGCAGTCGACCTTCAGCGAACACCTCGCGTGCATGGATGACGGGCTGAGTTTCGAAGAGCTCGAACCTCGCAGTTTCTCGTTCAACTCCCCGTTCGGTGCCTGTGCTGAGTGCGACGGGCTCGGTACCCGCATGGAGGTCGATCCGGAACTGGTGATTCCCGATCCCGGCCGCTCACTGGCCGAAAGTGCGATCGCTCCCATGACCGGGAGCAGTTCATCGGAGTACTTCCAGCGGTTGATGACCGCTCTGGCCGAGGAACTGCATTTCTCGATGGATACGCCGTATGTCGACCTCCCGACTGACATTCAGCACGTGCTGCTGCACGGTCGCGGCGAGCAGGTCGTTGTCCGCTATCGGAACCGGTATGGACGCGAGCGGACCTATGCCACTGGGTGGGAGGGTGTAATCCCGTTCGTCGAGCGTCGTCACGCTTCCTCGGAGTCCGACACGATGCGGGAACGCTTCGCGGGCTATATGCGAGACACGCCGTGTCCGGCCTGCCAGGGCGCTCGCCTGAAGCCGCTGAGCCTGGCGGTGACGATCGGTGGCCGCAACATCGCCGAGATCGCGGCGCTGCCGATCGCCGAGTGCGCCGCATTCCTGGACGATGTGGAACTCGACGACCGGGAGGCGCAGATCGCCGAACGGGTTCTCAAGGAGGTGAACGCCCGACTGCGGTTCCTGATCGACGTCGGGTTGCACTATCTGACCCTGGACCGGGCGGCCGGCACCCTGGCCGGGGGAGAGGCGCAGCGCATTCGCTTGGCCACCCAGATCGGCAGCGGACTGGTCGGAGTGCTGTACGTCTTGGACGAACCCAGCATCGGCCTGCACCAGCGCGACAATCACCGGTTGATCGAGACGTTGGTCCGCCTTCGGGATCTCGGCAACACGTTGATCGTGGTGGAGCACGACGAGGACACGATCAGAGCCTCGGACTGGGTCGTGGACATCGGCCCGGCAGCCGGCGAGCACGGTGGTCAGGTCGTCGTGTCGGGCCCGCTGAAGGAGCTGCTCAAGAGCAAGGACTCCATCACCGGGGCCTACTTGGCCGGACGACGCAGCATCGAGGTGCCGCCCATCCGCCGTGCGATCGACTCGGGACGCAAGCTGACGGTGCACGACGCCCGGGAACACAATCTGCGCAACGTCACCGTTGACTTCCCGCTGGGTGTCCTGGTGGCGGTCACGGGTGTGTCCGGGTCCGGCAAGTCGACCTTGGTCAACGATGTGCTCTACACCGTCTTGGCCCGGGAACTGCACTCCGCGCGGCGCGTACCCGGCCGGCATCGCACGGTGACCGGTGTGGACAACCTCGACAAGGTCGTGCATGTCGACCAAGGCCCCATCGGGCGGACACCGCGCTCGAACCCTGCGACCTACACCGGCGTCTTCGATCACATCCGGCGCTTGTTCGCCGAGACCGAGGAGGCAAAGATCCGCGGCTACGCCCCCGGCCGGTTCTCGTTCAATGTCAAGGGTGGCCGGTGTGAGGCGTGCACGGGCGACGGGACTCTGCGGATCGAGATGAACTTCCTGCCCGACGTCTACGTGCCGTGTGCGGAATGCCACGGCGCGAGGTACAACCGGGAGACCCTGGAGGTCCACTACAAAGGCAAGACCATCGCAGAGGTGCTGGACCTGCCCATCGAGGACGCGGCTGATTTCTTCGCGGCCATCCCGGCCATCGCCCGCCATCTCAACACGCTGGTCGACGTCGGGCTCGGGTATGTGCGGCTGGGTCAACCCGCTCCGACGCTGTCCGGTGGTGAGGCACAGCGGGTCAAACTCGCCAGCGAGCTGCAGCGCCGGTCCACCGGCCGGACGGTCTATGTTCTGGACGAACCCACGACCGGTCTGCACTTCGAAGACGTCCGGCGACTTCTCGGGGTCCTGCACTCACTGGTGGACAAGGGAAACACCGTGATCGTGATCGAGCACAACCTCGATGTGATCAAGACCGTCGACTGGATAATCGACCTGGGACCCGAAGGAGGCAGCGGTGGTGGTCAAGTCGTCTCCCAGGGGATCCCTGAGGACGTTGCCGAGGACCCGAACAGTCATACCGGGGCATTTCTGGCACCGATGCTCAAGAAGTGATGTGCCGGTCCCCGGCCGACGCGCGCGGCCTGCGCTGCGAATCCGTGCCCATCGCTTAGGCTCGGAGCGGGGAATAGGAGATGACCATGTCGCAGATGTCTCGTCGTAATGTGCTCGCCGCGGGTGCGGTGGGAGTCGCCGGAGTCGCCTTGGTGGGATGTTCGTCGGGGGACGACACATCCACGAGCGAACCCACGGATCAGGCCACCGAGCCCGCCCAGACGTCACCGGCCGCCGCCGGCGAAGCGCTCGTCGCCACGGCTGACGTCCCGGTGGACTCCGGGGTCATCGTGGACGCGGGGGAGACCAAGGTGGTTGTGACCCAGCCGCAGGCGGAGCAGTACGTCGGGCTCAGCGCTGTATGTCCGCACCAGGGCTGTCTGGTCAACGAGGTGGCCGACCAGGTCATCGTGTGCCCGTGCCACGGCTCGCAGTTCTCGATCACCGATGGCTCGGTGGTGCAGGGCCCGGCCATGACAGGTCTGTCCCCGGTGCCGGTCGTGGTCGACGGCGACCAGATCGTGCTGGGCTGACCCCGCGACTGTGCCAGACCACGATGAGGATCCCCTCAGCACCCGACTGCCCACTGTCCTCGGGGGGGTACTGGCAACGCTCGCGATCGTGATCGCGGGGATCTGGGTCAGCGGAAAGGCGGGTCTACCGTCTCCCGACGCCGTCCTGTCATTGGCCAATCCGAATACTGGATCGGCGCTGACTGGTCCGGTGTACGCCATCGGTGACTCGGTGTTGCTGGGCGCCAAGTCATGTCTGGCCAAGACCGATGTCAAGGTGCACGCACGTGAGAATCGCACGATGCGCGCGGGCGCCTCGCGGATCGAGAAGAAGGCCGCCGCCGGCAAGCTGCCACCCCGGGTCGTGGTGGCGCTCGGAACGAACGGGCCGTTCGGCTACAAGGCACTGGACCGCATCATGCGAGCCAGTGGCCCTGATCGGGCGGTGTACTGGGTGACCACCGAACTCCCCGAGATCGATCGATACGCGTATGAGGACAAGGTCAACCAGCGACTGCGGGCGATGCCCGGTCGTTGGCCGAACGCCCACGTGATCGACTGGAACGCCAGCGTCCTGGCGGCCGGTCTGTATCCCGATGGGATTCATCTGAACCCAGCTGGATGCCAGGCTTACGCAAATCTCGTCCTGCAGGGCGTTGCCAAGGGCTGATCCCGGCTCGTGAGACGTGTGCCGACTGACGCGGACGTCTGCGGAAGGGCGAGGTCATATGTGAGGCCTCGGACTATTCAAGGGTTCGTTTGGCGGCGCGCCGTTCGGCGAAGAATCGAGTGACTGGTCGCCGAAAGGCTCCGGATCAACGCATCAAGAGGTGGAGTTCTCCAACGTCGTTGAGAACCGCGCACCGTGATCGTTCAAGGTCGCCGACTGGTGATGAGCCACCGTCACCTGGTGCTTGCGGGGTGTCCATGGTGCCAGGCCTCGACACGAGACTGTGCGCTTCGGTTGCCTCGCACGGAGCCCGGCGACTGGCGAACAACCACGCGATGCTGCACACCACGAGCGCGTTCAGCGTCCGCCGACGATTTCCCGCACCGCCTCAGCGATCATCCGCCCCCGGACCTGGTAGCCCGCGGGAGTCAGGTGGATGCGGTCAGACGCCAACAGGCGCGGGTGGTCCTTGATGAAGAGATCCCATCGCAGCACCGACAACTGGGTGTACTTACGGTCAAGCCGGCTCAGCATGCGGTTGACCTTCCCGTAGGCGGAGGAGCGCCAGACCGACACCCACAGCACCGGTCGCTCGCCCGCCCGTCGAAGAACAGTCTTGACATGGCGTTTCATGGTGCGACGGTCCGGGGCGTCATTGGTGCCCAGAGCCACAACCCAGGCCTTCGCCTTGCGGCCGGCCGACATCCGGCTGATGCCGGTGGGGGTGTTGCGTCCAACCTGCGCGTCCACTTTGATCCGGCGGAAGTCGCCGCGCAATGAGGACTTGATCGCCGAGGACGATCCGACCGTGAGGGAATCGCCTTCCACGAACAACATTCCGCGTGGCGCCGGTGCAGCGGAGACGCCGGCGGGTCCTGTGGCGGTGGCCAGCGTGGCCAACACCACGGCACCTGCCGCTACCCGTGCCCTCACGACCAACTCCTCAACGTGTCCTAGATTTGAATGCGTGGCTGACCCGATGTCGTACCGTCCGCCCGCTGGCAGCATTCCGCCCTTACCAGGTGTCTACCGTTTCAGGGATTCCGACACACGTGTTGTTTATGTGGGAAAGGCCACAAATCTACGAAGCCGGTTGTCCAGCTACTTCCAGAGCCCGGCCGGCATGCATCCCCGTACCGCTGCCATGGTGCAGACCGCGAGTTCGGTCGACTGGGTGGTCGTCGATTCCGAGACCGAGGCGCTGCAGCTCGAATACCAATGGATCAAGCAGTTCGCGCCCCGCTTCAACGTCAAATACCGCGACGACAAGTCATATCCCTACTTGGCGATCACGATGAACGAGCAGTATCCGCGGGTGCTGGTCATGCGCGGCGACAAGCGCAAGGGGGTCAAATACTTCGGCCCCTATGCCCAGGCGTGGGCGATCCGTGAGACTGTCGACCAGGTCCTTCGGGTCTTCCCGGTACGTACGTGCAGCAACGGCGTTTTCCGTCGCTCGGCGCAGATGGGCCGACCGTGCCTGTTGGGATACATCGGCAAGTGCAGCGCCCCGTGTGTCGGGCGGATCTCCGAGGAGGACCACCGGGAGCTGGCCGGCGACCTGGTGTCCTTTCTGGGCACTGGTACCGACCGCTTCATGAAGGACCTTGAGAACCGCATGCGGGCGTCGTCGCAGGAACAGGACTACGAGACGGCCGCCCGACTGCGCGACGACCTGGGCGCGCTGCGCAAGGCCATGGAACGCTCTGCGCTCGTGCTGCCCGGCGACACCAACGCTGATCTGGTGGGACACGTCGAGGACGATCTCGAGGCCGCTTTCCAGGTCTTCCACGTACGGGCCGGGCGGGTTCGTGGCCAGCATGCCTTCGTCCTCGAGAAGGTGGCCGACGAGAGCCCGACCACGCTCATGACCGGGGTCATGCAGCAGTTGTACGGCGATGACGATTCCGATATTCCCGTAGAGGTCCTCGTCACCGAACTGCCCGAAGCCGCGGTGGCAACCTGGCTGACGGACAAATCCGGGCGCCGGGTCCAGGTGCGGATTCCGCAACGGGGACGCAAGCGGGCACTGCTGGAAACGGTCACGAACAACGCGAAGCAGACCTTGCAGGCACACAAGCTGCGGCGTGCCGGCGACCTGAGTGTCCGGGCTGCCGCCCTGGAGGAGATCGCCGAGGCTCTGGAGATGAGCCAAGCCCCACTGCGCATCGAGTGTGTGGATATCTCGAATCTGCAAGGCAGCGACGTCGTCGCATCCATGGTCGTCTTCGAGGACGGACTGCCGCGCAAATCCGACTACCGGCGTTTCGCCATCCGGGGGGTCGCCGGACAAGACGATGTGGCCAGTGTGGCCGAGGTGGTCCGTCGGCGCTTCACCCGTTATCTGGCGGAGCGGGCCGAGGCCACGGACATTGAGTTCGGCCCCAGCGGGACCGCCAACGACGAACGTAAGGCCTTCCGGTACCCGCCGCAGTTGCTGCTCATCGACGGCGGCAAGCCCCAGGTCGCAGCCGCCGAGCAGGCACTGCGTGACCTGGGGATCGACGACCTCGCGGTGGCGGGGCTGGCAAAAAGGCTCGAGGAAGTGTGGGTCCCTGGCCAGGACGATCCGGTGATCCTCTCCCGGCGAAGCCAAGGGCTGTACCTGTTGCAGCGGATCCGCGATGAGGCGCACCGTTTCGCGATCACGTACCACCGGCAGAAGCGCAGTCGTCGGCTGTCGACCAGTGTCGTCGAAGACATTCCCGGGGTCGGTCCCAACCGGCGTAAGGCGCTGATGCGGGCCTTCGGGTCGCTGACCCGGCTGCGCAAGGCATCCGTGGAGGAACTGGCAGCAGTACCGGGGATCAGCGCCGAACTGGCCAGTGCCATCCACCAGCATCTGGCCAGCGAAAAGGTCACGCCTGCGGTCAATGTGACGACCGGCGAGGTGATTGGGGAAGATGGCCTGTAGGAGGCCGCCATGAACACCCCCCAGTTCGAGGTTCTGATTGTCACGGGCATGTCCGGGGCGGGCCGTAGCACCGCGGCTCGTGCGTTGGAAGATGCCGGTTGGTTCGTGGTCGACAATCTGCCTCCCTCGCTGTTGCAGTCCACGATCGACCTGCTGCAACCGCGCCCAGATGTCCAGCGACTGGCCGTGGTCGTCGACGTGCGGGGCGGCCCGCTGTTCTCCAATCTCGTCGATGTCACCCAGGCGTTGCGTGAGACGCAGGCCAACGTCGGGATCCTGTTCCTGGAGGCCTCGGAGGAAGTACTGGTGCGCCGGTTCGAGTCCTCTCGCCGACCGCATCCACTGCAGGAGGATGGCACCCTGCTCGACGCGCTGCGCGAAGAAAGGCTGCGACTGCAGGAATTCCGGGCCGGAGCGGACATGGTGGTGGACACCTCGATGAAGTCGGTGCACGACCTGCGCCGGGTGATCGATGCGAACTACCGCGGTGAGGGGCCGCAGACCATTCGGGTCTCCGTGCTCAGTTTCGGGTTCAAATACGGAATTCCGGTCGATGCCGACATGGTCGCCGACGTGCGGTTCCTGCCGAACCCGTTCTGGGTTCCCGACCTGCGCGATCAAACCGGCCGGGACGCCGAGGTCAGCGATTACGTCCTGAGTCGGGAGGGCGCGCTGGACGTGCTGGAGCACTATTCCGCGATCGTCAACCTGGTGGCCGACGGCTACGTGCGGGAGGGCAAGCGCTACGTCACGATCGGAATCGGCTGCACAGGCGGCAAGCACCGCAGCGTGGCAACGGCCGAGCGCCTGGCCCGCATGCTCAGCGAGCAGGGCCACCAGGTCGTCGTTCAGCACCGGGATCTGGGCAGGGAATGAATCCGCTGTCGCGTCACGCCAATTGGACGACCGGGCCGTCGATCGTCGCGCTGGGCGGTGGCCATGGGCTGGCGGCGAGTCTGCGGGCACTGCGCAGGATCACCGACTCGGTCACCGCGGTTGTCGGGGTGTCCGACGACGGGGGCTCATCTGGACGCATCCGCCGCGAGTTGGGACTCATCCCGCCGGGTGACCTTCGGATGGCCCTGGCCGCGCTGTGTGGTGACGACACGTGGGGGCGGACGTGGTCGCGGGTGTTGCAGCACCGTTTCGAGGGAAGCGGCGAACTGGCCGGACACGCGGTCGGAAACCTCTTGATCTCCGCGTTGTGGGAAGAGACCGACGACCCCGTGGCCGGTCTGGATTGGGTGGCCGCGCTGCTCGAAGCTCAGGGCCGGGTGCTGCCGGTCGCCTGCGAACCGGTTGACTTGATCGCGCAGGTGCGGGGCATCGATGGCGATGACGCCGTCACGACGCTTCGCGGTCAGGTGGATATCGCCACCACCGACGGCGAGGTACTGTCCCTGCGTATCGAACCCGCAGCACCCACCCCCTGCCTGCCGGTGATCGAGGCGATCGACAACGCCGCGATGGTTGTGCTCGGCCCAGGGAGTTGGTTCACCTCGGTGCTGCCGCATCTGTACGTCAAGCAGGTGCATGACGCGCTGGTCGCCACCGCGGCCCGACGCGTGCTTGTGGTGAACGTGACCCCTCAGATGGGGGAGACCAGCGGGTTCACCCCGTCCATGTACCTGCACAATCTGGCTACGACGTTCCCTGATGTCCGTCTGGACTGGGTGGTGGTGGACCCCAGTTCGTTGGCCGAGGAAGAGGCCCTGCGCGATGCCTGCCGCCTGGTGGGGGCGGAGTTGGTCATTGAGGAAGTCCGCGCCATGGAAGGTGGCCGGCCCACCGCCGTGCACGACACGTTGCTCCTGGCCTCGGTCTTCCAGAGGCTGCTCGACTAGGGCGGCGCGGCCTTCGCGGGGTCAGCACCCCGCCGACGTGCGTGGGCTGGTCTCTGCAATGTTGGCAGCCCTGATGTGCGCTCATATTTCAGCAGAGTCTCCGAAATCCCCTTGGAGGGGATGCTCCGCCAAGAGCCTGGCGTGGCAGGATACAGCGCTGCCAAATGCAGGCCGCCGACGCTGCCGCCCTGAGGAGAAGCGGGCCCTGCCGATGCCGATTCGCGCAGGCCTCCAGCGGTGGGCAAACCGGCGACTGGGTTCCCCGTCACGCCGAACAAGCGAAGGGCCTGGTCGTCGGAAAAGAGGCCGCGGCATGGTCGGTCCCCATCCGCGATACACCCTGTCTGGCTCTGTGTCTATCTGCCGGTTCGGCCAATACGTCCTTGCCACGCGTGTGAGAATCGGCGCATGGCGATGACTGCAGCCGTGAAGGACGAACTGAACCAACTCGAGATCACGCGACCCTGCTGCCGGAAGGCGGAAACCTCCGCGATGTTGCGATTCGGGGGAGCCCTGCACATCGTGAGCGGCAAGATCGTCGTGGAGGCCGAGTTCGACACCGGATCGGCGGCCCGACGACTTCGCACGAACCTGGCGGAGATCTTCGGACAGCAGGCGGACTTCGCGGTGGTTCACAAGGGAGGCCTGCGCAAGGGAACCCGATACATGGTGAGGGTCGTCTCCGGCGGCGAACAACTGGCCCGGCAAGCCGGCCTCGTGGATGGTTCGGGTCGGCCCGTGCGCGGCCTGCCACCACACGTGGTCACTGCCGGGATCTGCGACTCGGAGGCCGCCTGGCGGGGGGCCTTCCTCGCCCATGGTTCCTTGACCGAACCCGGGCGGTCCTCGGCCCTGGAGATCACCTGTCCCGGGCCGGAGTCGGCCCTGGCGCTGGTGGGAGCGGCCCGACGGATGGGCATTCCCGCCAAGAGCCGGGAGGTACGCGGGGTGGAACGGGTCGTGATCCGCGACGGCGATGCGATCAGCCAGATGTTGGCCAGGATGGGCGCCCACGCGTCGGTTCTGGTCTGGGAGGAGCGGCGCACTCGCAGAGAGGTCCGGGCCACCGCCAACCGGTTGGCCAACTTCGACGACGCCAACCTGCGTCGATCAGCCCGAGCCGCAGTAGCGGCCAGCCAAAGGGTCGAACGGGCGCTCGAGATCCTCGGTGACGACGTCCCCGATCACTTGGCGGCAGCAGGACGTCTGCGGATGGAGCACCGGCAGTCATCACTCGAGGAACTCGGGGCGCTGGCGAACCCGCCGATGACCAAAGACGCCATCGCCGGACGGATTCGGCGACTGCTGGGCCTGGCCGACCGGCGCGCGCGCGAACTGGGCATCCCGGACACCGAGGTCGGTCTTGCCCCCGACGACGAACTCGTGTGACCCGATAGGATTGAGGTGCTCATCTCATCGAAGGAGTAATCAGTGGCAATTCGCGTCGGCATCAACGGATTTGGTCGTATCGGTCGTAACTTCTACCGCGCGGTGGAAGCTCTGGGCGACTCACAGACCGCATTCGGCAACGAGCCCATCGAAATCGTCGCCGTCAACGACCTGACGGACAACGCAACCCTGGCCCACCTGCTCAAGTACGACAGCGTCCTGGGTCGGCTGCCCGGCACGGTCACCTCCACGGACAGCGAGATCCTCGTCGACGGAGTGGCCATGAAGGCGCTCGGCGAACGCGACCCCGCCGCCCTCGGCTGGGGCGACCTCGGAGTCGACTACGTCATCGAGTCGACCGGCCACTTCACAAAGGCCGAGGACGCCAAGAAGCACATGGACGCCGGGGCCAAGAAGGTCATCATCTCCGCGCCCGCCAAGGGTGAGGACGCCACCTTCGTGATGGGTGTGAACCACACCGACTACGACCCGGCCACCGACAACATCGTCTCCAACGCGTCCTGCACGACCAACTGCCTGGCCCCGATGGCCAAGGTCCTGCTGGACAATTTCGGGATCGAGAACGGTCTCATGACCACGATCCACGCCTACACCAATGACCAGGTGATCCTGGACTTCCCGCACAAGGACCTGCGTCGTGCTCGTGCCGGGGCCATCAACATGATTCCGACGACCACAGGTGCCGCCAAGGCCATCTCGCTGGTCATCCCGGAGCTCAAGGGCAAGCTCGACGGCTACGCGATGCGCGTGCCGGTGCCGACCGGTTCGGCGACCGACCTCAGCCTCAACATGGGCAAGGCTGCCTCCAAGGAAGAGATCAACGCCGCCATGAAGGCAGCTGCCGAAGGCCCCATGGCCGGCATCCTGCGCTACACCGAGGACCCGATCGTCTCCAGCGACATCGTGACGGATCCGGCGAGCTGCATCTTCGACGCTTCTCTGACCATCTCGCAGGGGCAGTCGGCCAAGGTGCTCGGCTGGTACGACAACGAGTGGGGTTACTCCAACCGGCTCATTGACCTGCTGCGCTACATGGCGTCGGTCGACTGAGGCGGACGATGCGCACCCTGAGCGATCTCGACCTGCAGGACGCCTCGGTGTTGGTGCGCCTGGATCTCAACGTCCCGCTGGCCGATGGCCAGATCACTGACGACGGACGGATCCAGGCGGCACTGCCGACGCTCAAGGAACTGCTCGCCGCGGGAGCCAAACCTGTGGTCGTGGCCCACCTGGGCCGACCCAAAGGTGAGGTGAAGGCTGAGCTTTCACTGGCCCCGGTGGCCACCCGCATGGCCGAGTTGCTCGGGGCGCCGGTCGATCTTGCGCCAGCCGGTGCGATCCTGCCCGGCGCACCGGGCCGGGTGGTGCTCCTGGAGAACATCCGGTTCGATGCGCGTGAGACGAGCAAGGATCCGGCCGAGCGGGGCGCTCTGGCTGCCGAACTGGCCAACGGCATGGATGCCTACGTCAGCGATGGCTTCGGGGTGCTTCATCGGGAGCAGGCCAGTGTGACCGATGTCGCGAAGCTGCTGCCCAACGCCGCGGGTCGACTCGTCGAGAAGGAGATCCGGTCTTTCGCCGCGGTCCTGCAGAATCCCGCCCGTCCCTACAGCGTGGTGCTGGGTGGGTCGAAGGTCTCCGACAAACTCGGCGTGATCGACAACTTGCTGGCCTCGGTGGACCGGCTCGTGATCGGCGGGGGTATGTGCTTCACGTTCCTCGCCGCGCAGGGCCACCGCATCGGCGATTCGCTGTTCGAAGCCGACTGGGTGGACCGGTGCCGGGAGATCCTGGCCAGCGCTGATGAACGTGATGTCGCCGTCATGCTGCCCACCGACGTGGTCATCGCCCAAGATCTCGACGCGGGCGCGCCGACCCAGGTGGTATCGGTCGACGACGGCATCCCGGACGGATGGAAGGGTCTGGACATTGGTCCACAGACGGCTCGGGCCTACGCCCAAGCCGTGCTTGATTCGGCCACGGTGGTGTGGAACGGGCCGATGGGAGTGTTCGAGCTGGAACCCTTCGCGGCGGGAACCCTAGCTGTGGCCGAGGCCTTGGCCGCAACGGACGGCTTCACCGTCGTCGGAGGCGGGGATTCCGCTGCTGCTGTCCGCCTGCTGGGCATCGACGCCGATGCGATCGACCACATCTCGACCGGTGGCGGCGCAAGTCTGGAACTACTCGAAGGCAAGACCTTGCCGGGAATCGCCGTACTGGAGGACGTATGAACCGCAAACCGCTGATGGCGGGCAACTGGAAGATGCACCTGAACCACCTCGAGGCCATCGCCCTGGTGCAGAAAGTGGCCTTCCTGCTCAAGGATGAGGACTATGCCGCCTGCGACGCGGCCGTTCTGCCGCCGTTCACCGACCTGCGCAGTGTGCAGACGCTGGTCGAGGGCGACAAGCTCAAGATCCAGTACGGGGCCCAGGATGTGTCCGAGCACGCTGCGGGCGCTTACACCGGCGAGGTCGCTGCTCACATGCTGTCCAAACTCGGCTGCACGTATGTGACCGTCGGTCACAGCGAGCGCCGGACGTACCACCACGAGAGCGACGAGGTGGTGAACACCAAGGCGAAAGCAGCTCTGGACAACAGTCTGATTCCGATCGTGTGCGTCGGAGAGCACCTCGACGTCCGCCAGGCCGGCAATCACGTCGAGCACGTGCGTGAGCAGTTGGTGGGCAGCCTTGCCGGACTCTCGGAGGAGCAGATGTTGTCGGTGGTGATCGCCTATGAGCCTGTGTGGGCAATCGGTACCGGCGAGGTCGCCTCTCCGGAAGACGCCCAGGAGGTGTGCGGAGTCATCCGTGAATGGATCGGGCAGCACCACGGCCCCGGAGTCGCCGAGCAGACTCGGATCCTCTACGGTGGCTCGGTGAAGTCCACGAACATCGCGGGCATCATGGCCAAACCGGACGTGGATGGCGCCTTGATCGGCGGGGCGAGCCTCGACGCGGAGGAATTCGCATCGATCGTGCGGCACCGCCTGCACCCACAGGTCGCCACCTGAGGTTACGCTGGTGTTTGCCGTACCGGAAGAAGGGAGCTCCAGGTGATCCTTGCGCTCGAAATCACGTTGCTTGTCACCAGTGTGCTCCTGATCGCATTGGTGCTGCTGCACAAAGGCAAGGGTGGCGGGCTGTCGGACTTGTTCGGCGGCGGCGTCAGCACCTCGCTGGGGGGATCGAGTGTTGCTGAACGCAACCTCGACCGGGTGACCGTCGGGGTGGGCCTTATCTGGGCGGCCACGATTCTGGCACTCGGACTGATCACACGCTCCTGAACTGAGAGGTTTCACCGTGGCCGGTGGTAGTGCTATTCGAGGTAGTCGTGTCGGGGCCGGACCCATGGGCGAGGCCGAGCGGGGTGAGGCCGCTCCCCGTAAGCAGATCTCGTTCTACTGCTCCAATGGACATGAGAGTCGCCCGAGTTTCGCTCGCGACGCCGCAGCCCCTACCGAGTGGGACTGCCCGCGCTGCGGGCTGCCGGCTGGCACCGATCAGGAGAACCCGCCGGCTGCTCCCAAGGTTGAGCCGTACAAGACGCACCTGGCCTATGTGAAGGAGCGACGCTCCGGTGGCGAGGCCGATGCTCTGCTCGACGAGGCCATGAAGAACCTGCCCGAGGTCTGAGAACGCAGGCGGTAAATTCTTGGGCCTTCGTTGCTGCTGTCACGGTCCCAGAGGCGTGAGACTTGGGTACGGGCGTTGGAGATCGGTACATCCGTGAGACGTGGGCGGGCCGCTCTTCTCCAACGCCTGTGCGTTTGTCCAACGCCGGTACCTAACTCCAACGGCTGCTGGCCCCGGGTCAGGCCGTAGGTGCTCCTCGGCCGCGTGCACTGCAATCAGCGAGACAACCCCGGGGGCAGATGTGCGGCGGCGGCTTCGTCGACTTCCAAGACCGTGAGGTGCTTGCCGTGCACCCCCGCGGCGGGCACCGCCAGCGGACCCGGATCGTTGATCAACAATCCCACCGCGTCGGCCTTGCCCGCCCCGGATGCGATGAGTACCACTTCCGCGGCCGCGTTGATCGTAGAAAAGGACATCGAAATGCGCACCGGGGGAGGCTTCGGGGAATCAGTCACCGCGAACGCGACCCGCTCGTCGGCCAGTCCGGCATGTTCCGGGAAAAGGGATGCCACATGCCCGTCCTCGCCCATTCCGAGAACGCTGATGCAGAACGCCGGACACGGATCCCCGAACGCGGCGAGTTCGCGCACATAGGCACGGGCGGCCTCCCCGACGTCGGCGTACTGGTCAGGACTGGGCATGGAATGAACGTTCGCGACTGGAACCCCGACCACGTCCAGCAGGACCGCATGCGCCATGGTGTCGTTGCGCTGTTCGTCACCCATCGCCAGGAAACGCTCGTCCGACCACCACACATGGACTCGCGACCAGTCGATTCCGGCATCCTGCGCGAGGTTGGCAAGGGCCCCATGGCCGCCTCGTCCGCCGGTGATGCAGATGTGGGCGTAATCGCTTTTCGACAGGGTCCGAATGATCGCTGCGGCCATACGATTCGCGACCGCCTCGGAGACGGCGTCGGCGTCGGGGTGCACCCCGACCAGCAACTGCGTCACGTCTGCTCTTCCGCGTCGGCGGGGTCCGGTGTCCTGCGTCGGCTCTTGGGCTGTTCGAGTCGCACGGCGGCCAACGCTTCGGCATAGGTCTCGTCCGGATCCAAGCGGCGCAACTCCTCGCCGATCAGGTCCTTGAGATCGCGACGGGGCAGGGGTACATCGTGCGAAGCCACATTGGGCCTCGACAGTCGACCGGTACGTCCGTCCGGGCGTGACAGGTCGATCGGCCCGTTGTCGGTATTGATCGTGACGTCGGTGATGCCCGGGCCCTGACTGCGGTGCATGTCGACCGGCACGTCGAGGCAATTGTGCAGCCACGCCTGCAGCAAGGCACCCGATGGGTTGGAGCGCTCGCACCGGACGTCGACCGAGGTGATCGGGGCGAAGGGCAGGTCGAGGGACGCAGCGAGCATCGAACGCCAAACGGTCGTCCGCGTCCATGCCAGATCTGTATCTCCGGCCGTGTAGCCCTTCTGGCGCTCGATCAGGGTGTGCATCGGGTGCATGTCGGCAGCCGCGTCGGTGATGCGGCGCTGTGCAAGGGCGCCCACCGGATCCTGGGAAGGAACGCTGGGGGCCTGTGTGGGCCACCACACCACGACCGGGGTGTCCGGCAGCAGCAAAGGTAACGCGACGGATGCCGCGTGCTCGGACAGTTCCCCGCGCAGTCGCAGTCGGACCGTTTCGCCGGGCCCCATCGTGTCACCGACATCGATGTTGGCGTCCAACTGCGGATCCACCCGTCCGGGCCGCGGAATCAGGGTGACGATGCGACAGGGGTGCTCCATGGCCGAGTACGAGGCCGCGCGGGTGGCGTCGGACTGGTTCTCCTCGTCGGTGACGATGACCAATGTCAGCACCATGCCGGTCGCGGTGGCGCCGATGCGGTGCCGCTCGGCGTTGATCGTGCGGACGATCTCTCCGGCGGACGTGTTCTCCAGGCGGGTAGTCATGGCCGCCGCCACACGCGACCGTCGCGGGCAAGCATCTCGTCGGAACTGGCCGGTCCCCAGGTGCCGGGGTCGTATTGTTCCGGCTTTCCGTCGGACGCCCAGTGCTCCAGGATCGGATCCAGGATGCGCCAGGACATCTCCACCTCCTCGTGTCGCGGGAACAGCGGAGGATCACCGAGCAGGACGTCCAGGATCAGCCGTTCGTAGGCTTCAGGGCTCGATTCGGTGAAGGAATCGCCGTAGGCGAAGTCCATGGTGACATCGCGCACCTCCATCTGGGTGCCCGGCACCTTCGAGCCGAACTTCATCGAGATCCCCTCGTCGGGCTGCACCCGGATCACCAGCGTGTTGGAACCAAGCTCCTGGGTGTCGGTGGTGGCGAACGGGAGATGCGGGGCGCGTTTGAAGACCACCGCGATCTCAGACACCCGCCGTCCGAGACGCTTTCCGGTGCGCAAGTAGAAAGGCACTCCGGCCCACCTGCGGGTATCCACATGCAAGGTGATGGCCGCGTAGGTCTCGGTACAGGAGGTCGGGGGGATGTTTGCTTCCTGCATGTAACCGATGACCTCCTCGCCGCCCTGCCAGCCAGGGCCGTATTGGCCCCGCGCGGTATGTGCATCGAGATCGTCGGGGAGTACGACAGAGGCGAGCACCTTCTCCTTCTCCACCCGAACGTGCTGTGCCCCGAAAGACACTGGTTCCTCCATGGCGGTGAGCGCCATGAGCTGCAACAGGTGGTTCTGGATCACGTCGCGGGCGGCTCCGATGCCGTCGTAGTACCCAGCGCGGCTTCCGATGCCGATGTCCTCGGCCATGGTGATCTGGACATGATCGATGTAGTTGCTGTTCCAGATCGGTTCGAACAGCGTATTCGCGAAGCGCAGTGCCAGCAGGTTCTGCACTGTTTCCTTGCCCAAGTAGTGGTCGATCCGGAAGATCGAACCGCTCGGAAACACGTCGTCGAGAACCTGGTTGAGTTCCTGGGCGCTCTGCAAGTCGTGCCCAAAAGGCTTCTCCACGACGACCCGGCGCCAGCCGCCCCGCGCGTCGGAGGCGAGGCCGGAACGTTTGAGTTGCTGAACCACCAGCGGGAACATGCTCGGTGGAATCGACAGGTAGAACGCAGTGTTGCCACCCGTGCCCTGTTCGTTGGCAAGGGCCGTCACGGTGGCGGCCAGGGCATCGAACGCGGTGTCATCGGTGAAGTCGCCGGCCACGAACCGGAAGCCCTGCGAGAGTTGGGCCCACACGTCCTCGCGGAACTCGGTGCGGGAGTGCTCGCGCACCGCGTCGTGGACTTCTTTGGCGAAGTCCTGATCGCTGTAGTCCCGGCGGGCGAAACCGACCAGTGCGAACGACGGCGGGAGCAGTCCCCGATTGGCCAGGTCGTACACGGCTGGCATCAGCTTCTTGCGGGACAGATCACCGGTAACACCGAATATGACCAAAGCGCACGGACCCGCCACGCGCGGCAGTCGGCGGTCGACCGGGCTGCGCAGCGGATTCTGGCTCTTGAACTCGGCCTGTCTCATCTGCTGCCCCTGTCCGCTGCCAGGGCTGCATCCACTGTGGCCAGAAGTTCCTCCCAGGCGACCTTGAACTTGTCGACGCCTTCGGTTTCCAACTGTTCGAACACCGCGTCCATGTCGACACCGAGTGCCGCGAGATCGTCGAACACCTGCTGACTGGCTTCTGCCTGCCCGGACAGCGTGTCACCGCGGAGATCGCCATGGTCGGCTACGGCCCGCAGTGTCGGCTCGGGCATGGTGTTGACACATCCTGGGCCGGCTAGCCCGACCACGTACATGTCGTCGGGGTAAGCCGGATCCTTCACCCCGGTCGACGCCCACAAGGGACGCTGAGGGTGCGCTCCAGCAGCCGACAGATTCTTCCAGCGCGTTGTCTGGTGGAACATCTGATGCGCCTGCCACGCCAGGCGAGCGTTGGCAAGCCCCGCTCGCCCGCGCAGATCTGCTGCATCGGTGGAGGTGAGCTTGTCGAGCAGATCGTCCACTGCGGTGTCCACGCGGCTGACGAAGAACGAGGCCACGGAGTGGATGTCGTCCACCGGCTTGCCTGCGTTCAGCCGGCGCTCCAGACCACTGGCCCAGGCATCGATGACCCGCTTGTAACGCGCCACACTGAAGATCAACGTGACGTTGACACTGATCCCCTCGGAGATCGCTTGCGTGATGGCCGGCAACCCTTCGACGGTCCCGGGGATCTTGATGAGCAAGTTGGGGCGGTCGACCTCCGACCACAGTGCGCGGGCTTGCTCGATTGTGGCGTCAGTGTCGCGGGCAAGGCGGGGATCCACCTCGATCGATACGCGGCCGTCGACCCCGTCGCTGCGTGCCGCCACGTCTGAGAAGACGTCGCATGCGTCACGGACGTCCTGGCTGGTCATCTCGCGCACCGCCAACTCGCGGTCGCCCTGACCACTGGCCAGACTGGCGACCTGCGCTGCGTATGCCGCTGCACCAGTGGAGATGGCTTTGGAGAAGATCGAGGGATTGGTGGTCACTCCCACCACATGGTCCTCGGAGATCATTCTGGCGAGCCCACCGGTGGTGAGGCGACTGCGGTCCAGATCGTCAAGCCAGATGGACACCCCGAGGTCGGACAACTCCTGCAGACGATCAGTCATGACTCCTCCTTAGGTGCTGACGCTACCCATCAGCACATCGGTTCGCCGTATGAAGCGGGGGCGCTCACACGGCCGTGACACTGCGGTCAGGCAGCGTTCATTCCGAGGATGCCCACCAGAACCAGCATCATGCCGAAAGCGGCCATCGCGATCAGAGGTGCCGGGGAGCGACGTTTTCCGCCAGGGCTCACGACCTGCATGCCCACGACGCCCAGCAGGTAGATCCCGAAGATGAGGAACGTGGTGGCCTCAGCAGCCAGGCCCCAGTCGAGCAGCACCGCGAGGATGGCGACCAGTCCCCATGCCAGGTTGGCCAACCCTACTTCGATCTGGAAGTTGTTGCGCACGCCCAGATCCCAATGCATGCGGGCAGCATCCGAGCGGTGGAAGACCGAATGACGAACGAAGGAAACAATCCCGGATACGCCGACGGCCAACAGGCAGCCCCAATCTAAAGTGGCCGGGGTGTCGCCCAGTGTCGAGAACGCGATGGCAATGCCGACGCCGCCGGCCAGGTAGGTGGCCCACATGAGCCACAGCGATATCCTTGGATCAGCCGAGGCTGGTGTTCGGTCGGTGGTCACCGCTACGACAGACACTGCTTCGCTGCGTCGACAACAGCTTCGGCGGTGATGCCGAACTCCTCGAACAAGGTCTCGTAGGCCGCGGAGGCGCCGAAGTGCTCCAGGCTGACGCAACGCCCAGCTGTACCCACGTACTTGTACCAAGGCATCGCACGCCCGGCTTCGACCGAGACGCGTGCCGTGACCGCCGCAGGCAGGACCTCGTCGCGATACGCGAGCGGCTGCTCATCGAACCACTCCGTGCAGGGCATGGACACGACCCGGGTGCCGACCCCTTGCTCCTGCAGGGTGTCCCGGGCGGACAGTGCCAACTGCACCTCAGAACCGGTGGCAATCAGGATCACCTGCAGCTCACCATCTGCTTCGGCCAGCACGTAGCCGCCTTTGATCGCGCCAGCCACCTGTCCGGCCGGCAGAGTGGGGACATTCTGCCGGGTCAGTGCAAGAGCCGCCGGGCGTCGGTCGCGCAGCACCTTCAGCCAGCACACCGATGTCTCGTTGGGGTCGGCTGGTCGCACAACGTCCAGACCCGGGATGGCCCGCAACGCAGTGAGGTGTTCGACGGGCTGGTGGGTCGGACCGTCCTCCCCGAGCCCGATCGAGTCGTGGGTCCAGACGTAGGTGACCGGAGCCTGCATGAGCGCGGCGATGCGCACTGCGCCGCGCATGTAGTCGGAAAACACCAGGAAGGTTCCGCCGAACGGTCTGGTCAAGCCCCCGACCGCGATGCCGTTGAGGATCGCGCCCATCGCATGCTCGCGGATGCCGAAGTGCAGGATGCGTCCGTAGGGCGTCGCGGCGGGTGCCCGGGAGTCGGCCGGCAAGAAGGAGCCGCCGCCCTCGATCGTTGTCAGATTGCTCTCGGCCAGATCCGCGGATCCTCCCCAGAACTCCGGCATCACCTCTGCGATGGCGTTGAT
>ERZ795053.2926-NODE-2926-length-20066-cov-6.297237_pt1 | contig 20066 bp, 19 predicted proteins | sample MGYA00375137_ERZ795053 | MGnify/ENA primary metagenome ERZ795053 (study PRJEB30182, sample SAMN05720284) | activated sludge metagenome | isolation source: Anaerobic digester | place: Hong Kong | collected 2014-12-17 ...
GGATCAGGTAGCCGTTCTCGACCAGCTTCTTCACGTTGTAGGAGACGTTGGAGCCGAGATAGTACCCGCGGACGGTGAGCTCGCCCACGGTGAGCTGGTCGGCGTTGATGTTCGAGAGGATCAACGTCTGCACGTTGTTGATATCCTCGATGCCGAGCCGATCGAGCTCGGCCTTGATGACGTCGAGGAAGCGCCGGTGCAGACGCTCGATCAGGCGGATGGTGACGAGATAGTGGTCTTTCACTCAGCCCTCGGCGCGCGATTGCATCATGCGTCCCCTTTTCCCCGCAGCCGGACCACCCCGCCTAGGTCAACCGGGAGTTCCTCTAATCATCTTGATAATTGCTGAAAAATCTAGTCCCTCGTTCTCCTCGCGGGCGAACTTGGCGTAGAGTTGCGTCGCGGCGGCACCCATCGGCGTCGCCGCCCCGGCCATCTCCGCCGCGCCCATCGCGAGCTTCAGGTCCTTGAGCATCATCGCCGCGGTGAAGCCGGGCCGGTAGTCGCGATTGGCGGGTGTGGTCGGCACCGGACCCGGCACCGGGCAATAGGAGGTGAGCGACCAGCACTGGCCGGACGACCGGCTGCTGATGTCGAAGAGCTTCTGGTGCGCGAGCCCGAGCTTCTCGGCCAGCACCATGGCCTCGCAGACCGAGATCATCTGGATGCCGAGCATCAGGTTGTTGCAGATCTTGGCCGCCTGGCCGGTGCCGGCGTCACCGGCATGGACGATCGTCTGGCCCATTGCTTCGAGGAAGGGGGCGGCGCGGCCGAACGCCTCCACCGTGCCGCCGACCATGAAGGTGAGCGACGCGGCAGCGGCCCCGGTCACCCCGCCGGAGACGGGTGCGTCGACCATGTCGTGGCCGCGGGCAGCCGCGGCCCTGGCCACCGCCCGCGCGGTCTCGACGTCGATGGTCGAGCAGTCGATGAGGAGCGCCTGCGGCATCGCATGGGTGAGGACGCCGGCGGGCCCCTCGTAGGCGTCACGGACATGCGGCCCGGCCGGCAGCATGCTGATCACGACCTCGGCCCCGACCACCGCACCGGCGAGGTCGTCCGCCAGGCGCAGCCCCGCTTCCCCGGCCGCCCGGCGGGCTGGGTCTCCGGGATCGAAACCCGTCACCGCGTGCCCGGCCCGACGCAGGTTCGAGGCCATTGGCAGGCCCATGTTGCCGAGCCCGAGAAAGCCGATCCGTGCCATCAGTCGTCCTCCCCTCGCGGCTGCCAGTCGAACTCGAGATCACCCCCGACGAGCGGTGCGAAGCAGGCCGCGATCTCCGCCTCGTTCACCGCCTCGATCGTCGCGTGCTGCCAGCGCGGCTGCTTGTCCCGATCGACCAGGAGGGCGCGGACACCTTCGGGAAAGTCGTGGCCCTCGAGGAAGCGGTGCACCAGGCGATACTCCATGGCGAGGCAGCCGGCGAGATCGAGCCCGGCGCCGCGCCGCAGCTCCTCGAAGGTCACGGCCACGCTGAGCGGCGATTTTTGCCGGAGCGTCTCGAGCGTCCCGGTGGCGAAGGCACCGCCGTCGCGGGCGAGGCCGGCGAGCAACTCGTCGAGGCTGGCCGCGGCGAAGAGCCGGTCGATGGCCACGGCATCCAGCCCGCCGGGCACCGGCTCGTCGGCGAAGCGGGCCAGGGCCGCATCGATGCCCTCGCCGTCGACCAGCGCCGCCTCGAGGGCCGGCAGGGACGCGGCCGGCACGAAATGCGTGGCGATGCCGAGCCGCGTCGCGGTCGCCCCGTCCACCCGCTCGCCGGTGAGCCCGAGATAGAGGCCGGCATGGGCCGGCAGGCGCGGGAGAAAGTGGCTGCCGCCGACGTCCGGGAAGAAGCCGATGCCGGTCTCGGGCATGGCGAGGAGCGTGTTCTCCGTCGCGATCCGGTGCGAGCCGTGCACCGAGATGCCGACCCCGCCGCCCATGGTGATGCCGTCCAGAAGGGCGATGAAGGGCTTGCCCAGATTGCCGATCCGCCAGTTCATCCGGTATTCGTCGAAGAAGAAGGGTGCGGCGGCCGCAGCTCCCTCCGTCTTCGCCGTCTCGACCACGCCGACGATGTCCCCGCCGGCGCAGAAGGCCCGCCCCGGCACGGCCCTGATCAGCACCGCCCGGATCCCGTCGTCGTCGCGCCAGCGCCGAAGTGCTTTGGAGACGCTCCGCACCATGCCGCGGTCCAGCGCGTTGAGCGCCCGCGGCCGGTCCAGCGTCAGGATGCCGAGCCCGCCCTGCACCTCGACATGCACGGTGCCGCTCATGGCCGGAGCAGCCGGCGGGCGATGATCAGCCGCATGATCTGGTTCGTTCCCTCGAGGATCTGGTGGACCCACGCGTCCCGAAAGAAGCGCTCGATGCCGTGGTCGCGCAGATAGCCGTAGCCGCCGAAAAGCTGCAAGGCCCGGTCGATCACCGCGAAGCCCGTTTCGGTGTCGAGCCGCTTGGCCAAGGCGATGAGGGACCGGAGTCCATCGCTGCCCCGCATCCCCGTCCAGGCCGTTCCGATTGCCCGGCGGCCCCGAGAGATATAAAGATTCCAGCTTCACGACCAGTGGACGAACATTTTGAGCCAGCCCTGCCATCTGCCGCCGCTCCCGCCCTTCCCGCATTCGCGCCCGCGCCGCCTGCGCCGCGCCGCCTGGAGCCGGCGGCTGGTCGCCGAGCACTGCCTCCGGCCCGCGGACCTGATCCTGCCGGTCTTCGTCATGGACGGCAGCGATTGCGAGGTGAGCATCGGCGCCATGCCGGGGGTGGTGCGCCACAGCCCCGACCGGGTGCTGCGCGTCGCCGAGCGGGCGCTCGAGGCCGGCATCCCGGCCCTGGCCCTCTTCCCGGCGACCCCGCTCGAGGCCAAGACCGAGGATGGGAGGGAGGCCTGGAACCCGGAGAACCTCGTCTGCCGCACGCTCCGGCTACTCAAGCGCCAGCTCCCGGAGCTCGGCCTGATCGCGGACGTGGCGCTCGATCCCTACACCACGCACGGCCAGGACGGCCTGGTCGACGGTGGTGTCGTGCTCAACGACGAGACGCTCGAGGCCCTCTGTCGCCAGGCGCTCTGTCAGGCCGAGGCGGGCTGCGACGTCATCGCCCCCTCCGACATGATGGATGGCCGCATCCGCGCCGTGCGCGAGGCGCTCGATGCGGCCGGGCACCAGGAGACGCTGATCCTCTCCTACGCCGCCAAGTTCGCCTCGGCCTTCTACGGCCCGTTCCGCGCCGCGGTCGGCTCGGCCACGGCGCTGGGTGCTGCCGACAAGAAGACCTACCAGATGGACCCGGCCAACAGCAGCGAGGCGATCCGCGAGGCCTCGCTCGACATCGCCGAGAGCGCCGACATGCTGATGGTCAAGCCCGGCATGCCCTATCTGGACGTCATCCGCACGCTGAAGGACGCCTTCCATTTGCCGACGCTCGCCTATCAGGTCTCCGGCGAGTACGCGATGCTCAAGGCCGCCGGCCAGAACGGCTGGCTCGACGGCGACGCGGCGCTCCTCGAAAGCCTCCTCTGCTTCAAGCGCGCCGGCGCCGACGCCATCCTCACCTACGCCGCGCTGGAGGTGGCGGGCCGGCTGGGGCGGTAGGCGCGGCCTGTCTCGAACGAGCGCAGGGATGAGCCTGATCGACACCACCCACCGCCGTTGACATCGTCCCTGCAATCCCCGGTTATGGCATCAGCGATCCCCGCTTCCCGGAGGAAGTGATCGATGCCCGAGCCGACGCCCGACGAGCCCATGCGCCGCGCCATCGTGCTCGTGCCCGGCATCCAGCGGGTCGAGCGCTTCGTGCGGCGCGATCGGCTGGTCGACAACCTCGCCACCGTCGAGCGCCACCCCCTGGCGGCTGGCGGCGAGGTGGAGCTCGCGGGCGAGATCGGCCGGCGGCTCTTGCCGGGCAGCTTGCGCGGCGTTGCGGCACGACCGGTGGAAACCGACGTCTTCGAGGCCTACTGGGGCGACATGGTCGACGACCCGGTGGAGACCGGTCCCTGGGGCAAGCTCTGGAGCGGCTTCGAGCTGGTCGCCTACTGGGTATTCAGCCGTGGCACCTGGCGGGCCTTCGCTCTTTCCCGCTTCATCACCATCGGCCTGCTGTTCAGCGGCCTGCTTTTGATCCTCTGGTACGTGTCGATCGCGCTCCTGGTGGCCAGCACGCTGCGCGGCATGCAGCCACCCGAGGTTCTCGCCCTGCCGGTCCTGGCGCAGCTCTACGAGGGTTTCCTCTGGCTCGCCGCCGGCATCGAGAGCTTCGCCTACTGGGCGCTCCTCGCCTTCGTCCTCTCGGCCGTCAATGCGGACGGGCTGGCGCAGATCGGCCGATTCACCAAGGACTATCTCGAGAACCGCCCCAACGAGGACGAGGTGGGCCTGCGCGACCGGCTGCGCTGCCGGGTGCGGAGCACGCTCGATGCGGTGCTGGCCGAGCCCTATGACGAGGTCGTCGTCGCCGCCCACAGCCTGGGCTCGGTCATCGCGCTCGATGCCCTGGCCGACTGGCCGCACGAGGCCGACTGGCCGCGGCTTCGCCTCGTCACCCTGGGCTCGCCCGTGGCCGTCCTCGCCTGCCGCTCTAGCTGGCTGGCCCGCGAGCGGCAGAAGCTGCTCGACCGGCCACCGGTGACCTGGCTCGACTTCCACAGCAATGCCGATTGGCTCTGCACCAGCGTCATCGCCGGCCTCGGCGGCACCGTACCGGCCGGCGTCCAGAGCTTCGAGCTGCCGTTCGATGCGGGCCTGCTCGGCCGGCTCAGCGGCAGCAGCCACCAGGACTACTACCGCAACCAGCGAGTGCTCGAGACCCTGGCCACACCGGGCCTGCTGCCGGCAGCTCCGCAGATCTGACCACCGGACGAACCCTTCAGGAGACGACGTGGAGACCCACGCCCATATCCCTTACCTGCGCGAGCTCGTCGTCTTCCTGATCGCCGCTGGCGTGATCGTGCCGGTCCTGCACCGGCTGCGGATCAGCCCGGTTCTCGGCTATCTGGTCATCGGCGCCCTGATCGGCCCCTTCGGCCTCGGCCGCCTGGCGGGCGCCTGGCCCTGGCTCGGCCATGTCGTGATCACCGACCTCGACGGGGTGAAGGCGCTGGCCGAGCTCGGCGTCGTCTTCCTCCTCTTCATGATCGGCCTGGAGCTCTCGATCGAGCGCCTGTGGAGCATGCGCCGCCTGGTCTTCGGCCTCGGCAGCCTGCAGATCCTGGCGAGCGGCCTCGTCATCGGCCTGATCGCCTGGGGGTTCGGCAACACGCCCCGCGCCTCGATCGTCCTCGGCGCCTGCCTCGCCCTCTCCTCGACCGCCATCGTCATGCAGCTCTTGATCGAAGGCCGGCGCATCGGCACCATGGTCGGCCGCTCGAGCTTCTCGATCCTGCTCATGCAGGACCTGGCCGTCGTGCCGATCCTCTTCCTCGTCGGCGTGCTCGGTGCCCGTACCGGCGGCAATGTCGGTCTCGACCTCGTTCTCGCCATCGGCAAGGCGGTGCTGGTCATCCTCGCCATCTATCTCGTCGGCCGCATGGTCCTGCGCCCGCTGATGCGGCTGGTTGCCCAGGCCCACAGCCCCGAGATGTTCATGGCGGCGATCCTGCTCACGGTCATCGGCACCGCCGCCATCACCGGTGCTGCCGGCCTCTCCATGGCGCTCGGCGCCTTTCTCGCCGGTCTGCTGCTCGCCGAGACCGAGTTCCGCCACGAGGTCGAGATCGACATCGCACCCTTCAAGGGCCTGATGCTCGGCCTCTTCTTCATGTCGGTCGGCATGGGCATCGACTACCGGATGATCGCGGCCGAGCCTCTCTGGATCATCGGCTCGGTGTTCGGCCTCTACCTCGTCAAGTCGCTGATCACGGCCGGTCTCTGCCTGGCCTTCGGCCTGCCCCGGCACACGGCTCTGGAGACCGGGCTGCTCCTCGGAGAGGGCGGAGAATTCGCCTTCGTCGTCGTCGGTCTCGCCATGAGCCTCGGCCTCATCGGCGGCGATGTCGGCCAGTTCATGCTGATCGTCGCGGGGCTCAGCATGGTCGCGACGCCGCTCGTAGCGCGTTTCGCGACGCGCCTCGCGAACGCCGTCGAGAAGCGCGCCGCCGCCGAGGCGGTGCCCGCGACGCAGCGTCAGATCGAAGGCATCGAGGGCCATGTCGTGCTCGCCGGCTTCGGCCGCGTCGGCCGCACCCTCGGCGACATGCTGGACGAGCAGTCGATTCCCTATCTCGCCATCGACGGCGACCCCGGCACCGTGCACCGCGCCCGCGAGGCCAAGAAGCGCGTCTTCTACGGTGACGCATCGCGCGTGGAGATGCTCAACCGCGTCCGTGCCGATACGGCCGCCGCCATCGTCGTCACCACGGATGCGCCTGACGCGATCGAGAGGATCGTGCACGCCGCCCACAGCCTCTTTCCGGACGTGCCGATCTATGCCCGGGCGCGCGACACCCTGCAGGCGCGGCGCCTCATGGCGGCCGGCGCCACGCTCGCCGTGCCCGAGACCGTGGAAGCCAGCCTGCAGCTCGCCGGCCGCGTGCTCCAGGGCTTCGGCCTGCCGGACGAATCGGTCAACCGGTTGATCGAGCAGCAGCGCCGGCTCCTCGAGCCGACCAACCCCAATCACCCGCCGGGCTTCGCGGTGCTCCGCTGATTCAGTCTTCGAGGAAGTTCCGGATGACCGCGATCTGATCCGCGGCCATGAGCGCCGGTGCATGGCCGATGCCGGCGAAGGTCACCAGCCGCGCCTTCGGTCCGCGCCCGGTCATCTCGGCCGCCACCTCCGCCGGCAGGAGCAGGCTCTCCGCCCCGTGCAGCAGCAGCGTCGGGCAGGTGACGGCGTCGTAGAGCGGCCAGAGGTCGAGGTCGGCCGTGGCCGTCTCGCGAAACGGCGCGGCGATCGCCGGGTCGTAGTGGAGCGCCAGCCCGCCCGGCACCGGCCGGGCGCTGTGGCGGGCGAGATGCGCCCACTGGGCATCGGCCAGGGGGCCGAAGGGCGCGTGCACCCGGCGGAGATGGGCTTCGAGCTCGGCCATGTCGGCAAAGAGCGGCGGCTGGTCGCGCAGATAGTCGGCGATTCCGACCAGCGCCGCGACCGGCACGCGCCCGCCGATGTCGTTGAGCACCAGCTTTGCGACCCGGGCCGGCTGGTGGGCGGCGAGCCCCATCCCGATGATCCCGCCCATCGACGTGCCGACCAGCTCGACCGCGGCGACGCCGAGCCCGTCCAGGACCGCTGCCACATGCCCGACATAGGTCGGCACCGCATAGCGTGCCGGATCGGCGAGCCAGCCGCTCCGGCCACGCCCGGCCACATCGAGCGCCAGCACCCGCGCCGTGCCGGCGAGCGCCTGCGCCAGAAAGTCGAAGTCGCGCGCATTCCTGGTCAGGCCGTGCAGGCAGAGCACGGTGCGCGGGGCCGCCGGATCGCCCCACTCGACATAGCCGAGCGCCAGGGGTGCCCCGGCATCGTCGATCGTCAGCGCCGCCTCGCGCATCATCCGGAGCTCCCGTTCAGACGCGGGCGATCCGCGCCGGCACCTCGCCACGACCGCCACCCACCGTCACCGGCCGCGAGCGCACCGTCTCGCGATAGACGATGAAGAGGCCGCAGGCCACGACGATGCCGAGGCCGACGAAGAGGTTGGTGCCCGGCACGTCGCCGAAGAGCAGCATGCCGAAGACCACGGCCCAGATCATCTGGCTGTACTGGAAGGGTGCCACGACCACAGCCGGCGCCTCGCGCGTGGCGAAGACCAGCCCAGCCTGCCCGGCGCCCATCAGGAGACCCGCCATCGCCATGGAGCCGAGCTCGGCCGGGCTCGGCCAGACCCAGGCGAGGAGCGCCGGCGGCAGGGCCACCGCCATCAGCCAGAGCATCACCGACATGAGCATGGCGCCGCTCTTCTCGGCCGCCCCGATCTTCTTGAGGATGATGAAGCTGAGCGCGCCGGCGAGCGCCGCGAGCCCGGCCAGCGCATGGCCGAGGCCGAGCGACGAGAATTCCGGGTCGATCATGACGAGCACGCCGGCGAAGCCCAGCAGCGTCGCCGACCAGCGGCGCCAGCCGACCGATTCGCGCAGGAGAATGGCCGAGAAGCCGGTGACCAGCATCGGCGCCGCGAAGAGCAGCGCATAGACCTCCGCCATCGGCAGGAGGGCGAAGGCGCTCCAGGCGAGGCAGCCGCAGATCGCGGCGAGAATGCCGCGCGCGGCGACCAGCGGCTTGTTGCGCGGGACGAGCGACCGCAGGCCACCCCGGCCGATGGTCGTGGCCAGCACCGGCAGCATGGCGAAGAAGGCCATGGTGAAGGCGATCTGGAAGACCGAGAAGGCGCCCGAGAATGCCTTGAGCAGGGCATCGGCCGTGGAGAACGAGGCATAGGCCAGAAGCGACATGCCGATGCCCCGCGCGACGCGGCTCGGCTCGACGGCGACAATGGCGAGCGTGCTCATGGAGGCTGCAGGTCCGTGGTTGAATTGCCCGGACCTTATGCCGAATTGCCGGGACACAGAGCCAGCAGATCACACGCTCCGGACCTGCCGTTTGCGCATGGCTCCCCTGCCGGATCGGCGCTGATGGCGGGGATGAATTCTCAACTTTTTCTCAGATGGCGAAATCGATGCCGTCCTTGATCTCGCGGCGCACGGCCGACTGCTCGGCGGCATGGCAGAGATCCTCGATCGTGATGGCATCGAGCCGGGCGAGCATCGCCTGCTCGTGCTCCAGCCAGAAGGGCGCCATGACCCGCTGGCCGAGGTCGCTCGCGGAGAGCGTGTCGGGCTCGGCCTCGCCGGACTCGACCACGTTGACGATGTCGGCGACGGTGATGCGGCGCCGCTCGCGGGCCAGCCGGTAGCCGCCGCGCGGGCCGCGCACGCCGCGCAGGATGCCGGCCTTCACCAGCTGCTGCATCACCTGCTCGAGATAGCGGCGCGGCAGGTTCAGCCGACGCCCGATATCCTGGCTCTGCACCGGCTCCGACGTGCCGTGATAGGCGATGTCGACGACCGCCTCGACGGCCAACGCCACCTTCTTCGACGGCTTGATCATCGCGTCTGGCTCCCCTTCGTGGCTGGTTCGGTCCCGAGGTGGAGCGGCCGGCTGCCGGTCGAGCCGAAGCCGCCGGCCGCCCGATCGCTCACCGAGAGGGCGCTGACGGACAGGGTGCCGGTCGCCTCGAGCCAGCGTGCCCGGGCCACCGGTGCCAGCACGAGCTGCGCAATACGCTCGCCGCGCCGCACCCTGAATGTCTCCTGACCCAGATTGACGAGCACGACCCCGATCTCGCCCCGATAATCGGCGTCGATCGTGCCCGGTGCGTTGAGGACGGTCACGCCGTGCTTCAGGGCGAGGCCGGAGCGCGGCCGGACCTGGGCCTCGCAGCCTTCCGGCAGGGCGATCCGGAGCCCCGTCGGCACCAGCGCACGCTGCCCTGGATCCAGGGCAACGGGCCCGTCCGCCGGCACGGCGGCATGGAGGTCGGCCCCGGCGGCGAGAGCTGTCGCATAGGCCGGCAGAGGCAGTCCCTCGCCGTGCGCCAGGCGCTCGATCGTGACGTCGATCCTCATCGGCCGAGCCGCTCGGCGATGCGTGCCACCAGCCGGGTGGCGAGCTCGTCCTTGTCCATTTCCGGCCAGGACTCGACCGGTGCTTCGGAACCGAGCAGATGCACGCGGTTGCGCGAGCCGCCGAAGACCCCACTGCCGGTGCTGACGTCATTCGCCAGGATCCAGTCGCAGCCCTTGCGCTCGAGCTTGGCCGCCGCGTTGGCGAGAAGGTCGTCGGTCTCGGCGGCGAAGCCGACCACCAGCTCGGGTCGCATCTGAGGATGATGCCCCAACCCTCTCAGAATATCCGGATTCTCGACGAGCTCGAGGGCGGCGGGCTGGTTTCGCCCCTTCTTCAGCTTCGCCTCGGCAGCCTGGGCCGGGCGCCAGTCGGCGACGGCTGCGGCGCAGACCGCGATGTCCGCCGGCAGGGCGGCCTCGACCGCATCGCGCATCGCTCGCGCACTCTCGACCCGACGCACCGCCACGCCCGGCGGGTCGGGCAGGCTCACCGGCCCGCTCACCAGCGTCACCTCGGCGCCCGCGGCGGCCAGGGCGGCGGCGATCGCGTGGCCCTGGCGGCCCGAGGAGCGATTGGCGATGTAGCGGACCGGATCGATCGCCTCGTGCGTCGGCCCGCTGGTGACGATCGCCCGGCGACCGGCCAGCGGCCGCTCGCCGGGCGGTACCAGGATGGCGTGGATCGCCGCCAGGATCTCGGCCGGCTCCGTCATGCGCCCGCTGCCGACCTCGCCGCAGGCCATGTCGCCGGCCGCGGGCCCGACGAAGTGGATGCCGTCGGCCCGGAGCCGCGCGACGTTCCTTTGGGTCGCCGGGTGCTGCCACATCATCGGGTTCATGGCGGGCGCCACCAGCACGGGCTTGTCGGTGGCGAGCAGGGTGGTGGAGGCGAGGTCGTCGGCGTGGCCTTGCGCCATCTTCGCCATGAGGTCCGCGGTGGCGGGGGCCACGACCACGAGATCGGCCTCGCGGGAGAGCCGGATATGGCCGATCTCGGCCTCGTCGGTGAGCGAGAAGAGATCGCTGTAGACCTTTGATTCCGAAAGGCTGGAGACGGCCAGAGGGGTGACGAACTCGGCCCCGGCGCGGGTCAGGATCGTGCGGAAGGCGAGGCCGCGCTCGCGCCCGCGCCGGATCAGCTCCAGCGTCTTGTAGGCGGCGATGCCACCGCCGATGACCAGGAGAATGCGTTTCGCATTCATCGGCTTTCCTGCCCTGCGACCGGGTGCTGTGGGCGAGCCTGCCCGCGCACCCTCTATTTACGTGAATGAAGTGGGATAGCTTCAGCCAACGGCAAGCCCGATGAGGACGCCGACGACGAGCGGCCAGAACCAGCCCTGGAACAGCTTCACCCGGTCGACCGCGACATGCCGGGTGCGTTCCCGCTCGAGCGCCTCGTCGAGCCGCCGCACGATGTGCGGCAGGCGGCCCGCCATCTGCAGGCCGTCGTCGAGCGCCTGCTGCAGGCGGGCCTTCGGGCCGAGATGGGCGATGATCCAGTCCTCCACCAGAGGCTGGGCGAGCTGCCACATGTTGACCTTGGGATTGAGCAGCCGGCCGACCCCCTCGGCCACCACCATGGTCTTCTGCAGGAGGAGAAGCTGCGGCTGGGTCTGCATGCGGAACTGCTCCGCCATCGCCAGGAGCTGGCCCATCAGGCGGCCGAACGAGATCTCCTCGAGCGGCAGTCCCAGGATCGGCTCGCCGATCGAGCGCACCGCCTGGACGAAGGCCATCCGGTCGGCGTCATCGGGCAAGAAGCCGGCAGCGAAGAAGACGTCCGCCACCTTGACGTAGTCGCGCTCCAAAAAGCCCACGAGGATCCCGGCCATGTGCCGGCGGTCGGCCATGTCGACCCGCCCCATGATGCCGAAATCGAGGGCGACGATGGTCCCCTCCCGGTCGATCAGGATGTTGCCGGGGTGCATGTCGCCGTGGAAGAAGCCGTCCTTGAAGACCTGGCTGAAGAAGGCCTTCGCCGCGTTCTCCATGATCCGGTCGGGGTCGTGCCCGGCGGCGATCAGGGCGGCACGGTCGGTGATGCCCTGGCCGACGATCCGCTCGAAGGTGACCACCCGGCGGCCGGTCCGCCGCCAGTCCACCGCCGGCACGCGAAAGCCCTCGTAGCCCTCGGCGTTCTCGGCGAGCTCGACCGCGGCTGCCGCCTCGAGCCGCAGATCGAGCTCGCGCCTGGTCACCTGGGCGAAGATGGCGACCGCCTCGACCGGCTTGTAATGGCGGAGATGCGGCTGGGTCCGCTCGACCAGCCGGGCCAGCCAGGCGAAGAACCCGAGATCGCGCTCGATCGCCTTCTCGATGCCCGGCCGCAGGACCTTGACCGCCACCTCGTCGCCATCGGTCGTCGTCGCCAGGTGCACCTGGGCGATCGAGGCGGCGGCCACCGGCCGGTCCTGGAAATCGCTGAAGAGCGCTTCGACCGGCTGCTCGAGATCGGTCGCGATGGTCGCCCGCGCGGCCGCGGCCGGAAAGGACGGCAGCGCGTCCTGCAAGGTGGCGAGGTCGCGGGCAATGGCCTCGCCCAGGAGGTCGGTGCGGGTGGCGAGGCTCTGGCCGAACTTGATGAAGGACGGCCCAAGCTCCTCGAGCGCTGCGGCGAGCCGTTGCCCGGGCCGCCCGGCGGCGTTCTCGTTGACGAACGGTCGGGCGAGCCGCAGCAGGGGCCGCGCCTGCGGCAGCAGCTCGAAGGGAAAGAGCGCGTTGTGCCGGGCCAGGGTCCGGCCGATGGCGACCAGCCGCCAGAGATAGCGCGGGCTCTCGAGCATGGCGGGGGCCGGCCGCTTGCGCCTAGAGCCGCCAGCCGGAATGGATGGCGGCGATGCCGCCCGACAGGTTGCGCCAGCGCACCTGCTCGAAGCCGGCGTCGCGCATGAGGTCGGCGAAGGTCGGCTGGTCGGGAAAGCGGCGGATGCTCTCGGCGAGATAGCGATAGCTCGCCGCATCGCCGGCGACGATGCGGCCGAGGGCGGGGAGCACCTGGAAGGAATAGGTGTCGTAGACCCGATCGAGGACCGGTAGCACCACCTTCGAGAACTCGAGGCACATGAACCGGCCGCCCGGACGGAGCACGCGGAAGCCCTCGGCGAGGGCCCGGTCGACATGGGTGACGTTGCGGATGCCGAAGGCCATGGTCACGGCGTCGAAGCGGCCGGCCTCGAAGGGCAGCGCCATGGCGTCCGCGCAGACGAAGGCGAGACGGTCGAACCAGCCGCGCCCGAGCGCCCGGTCCCGCCCCTGGCCGAGCATCGCGGCATTGATGTCGGCGAGCACCGCCCGGCCGTCGCCGCCGACCCGCCGCAGCACCCGCTCGGCCACGTCGCCGGTGCCGCCGGCCAGATCGAGCAGGTGGATGCCGGGGCGCGGCGCCAGCCAGTCGAGCACCGCCTCCTTCCACAGCCGGTGCACGCCGAAGCTCATCAGATCGTTCATCAGGTCGTAGCGGCCGGCGACGCTGTCGAACACCTGGCGCACCCGGCCGGCCTTGACTGCCGGTGCCACCGCCTCGAAGCCGAAGCTCGAGGCGAGCTCGGCCGCGGCAGCCGCCGGCCTGTCCGTCTTCTCCATCGATCTCACTTCTCGTGCGGTGAACAGCGGTGTTGTAGGAAAGCCCACCCGGCGCGGCAACCATCCCCGCGATCACCACCGCAACAGCGACGGAATCCCTTCTTGCCCGAGCTCCCCGAGGTCGAGACCACGCTCAGGGCCCTCGCCCACCGCCTCGACGCCCGGCGCATCACCGGCGTCGAGCAGCGCCGCGCCGACCTTCGCTTCGGCCTGCCGGCCGGGCTGCCGGCCCGACTCGCCGGGCGAAGGCTCACCGGGTTCGCCCGCCGGGCCAAGTACCTCCAGCTCATGCTCGACGACGGCATGGCGATGCTCCTGCATCTCGGCATGTCCGGGCGGCTGCTCTTCGACGGGCCGCCCGCCGGGCCGCACGAGCATCTCACCTTCCATTTCGACGACGGCACGATCCTCAGATTCGTCGACCCCCGCCGTTTCGGCATGCTCGACCTCAGCCCCCAGGCGACGCTCGGCGAGCACAAGTGGCTGGCGCATCTCGGCCTCGAGCCGCTCGGCAACGCCTTCGACGGCGCCGCGCTCCGGGACCGCCTCGCCGGCCGGCAGGTGGCGCTCAAGATCGCCATCATGGACCAGCGCCACGTGGTCGGCGTCGGCAACATCTACGCCAGCGAGAGCCTGCATCGCGCCGGCCTCTCGCCCCGCCGCCTCGCCTGCACGCTCGGCCCGGCGCGCGCCCAGCGCCTCGCCGCGTCGATCCGCGAGGTGCTGCTCGAGGCCATCGACGCCGGCGGCTCGTCCTTGCGGGACTACGTCCAGTCGAACGGCGAGCTCGGCAATTTCCAGCGCCAGTTCCGCGTCTACGATCGCGCCGGCCTGCCCTGCACGGGCTGCGGCCGACCGGTCGCCCGGCTGGTGCAGGGCGGGCGCGCCACCTTCTTCTGCGGCCGCTGCCAGCGCTGAACGGCTTGATTCGCCGCCGCGAGAATGCGTCGGTTTAACTGGACGGACCCGGCAGGCTTGGTGTTAAAGGCGGCGCCTGAGATACGCCCCGCGGGTGACGCCCCGGCCCCAAACCCTGTCTTCAGCCAAGCAGCTCCCCGTTCAGAGGCGAGCCACGGAGAACTTTCATGGCTTTCGAGACGATCCTTGTCGACAAGCGCGACACGATCGCCGTCATCACCCTCAACCGGCCCAAGCAGCTCAATGCGCTGAACGGCCAGCTCATCGACGAGCTGCGCCGCGCCCTCGCCAGCCTCGACGCCGACCCGGCCATCGCCGCCATCGTGCTCACCGGCTCCGACAAGGCCTTCGCCGCCGGTGCCGACATCAAGGAGATGGCCGAGCTCGATTTCGCCCAGGCCTATGGCAGCGACTTCATCGGCGCCTGGCACAGGATCGCCGAGCACCGGAAGCCGGTGATCGCGGCGGTCGCCGGCTATGCGCTGGGCGGCGGCTGCGAGCTCGCCCTGATGTGCGACATCATCCTCGCCGCCGAGAACGCCAAGTTCGGCCAGCCCGAGATCAATCTCGGGACGATCCCCGGCGCGGGCGGCACGCAGCGCCTGACCCGCGCCATCGGCAAGTCGAAGGCCATGGAGATGATCCTGACCGGTCGCAACATGGACGCCGTGGAGGCGGAGCGGGCCAACCTGGTGGCGCGGGTGGTGCCGCTCGGCGACCTGCTCGACGAGGCGGTGGCCCTCGCCCAGGCCATCGCCACGAAGTCGCAGCCGATCGTCGCCATGGCGAAGGAGGCGGTGGACGTCGCCTACGAGACGACGCTCGCCGAGGGCATCCGCTTCGAGAAGCGCAGCTTCTACGCCACCTTCGCCACCGCCGATCGGCGCGAGGGCATGCTCGCCTTCGCCGAGAAGCGGAGCCCCAACTTCGCCCAGAGCTGAGCCACCGCCCCCGACGAGCGGGCAGCGCCGATTGACGGGCGCCCGCTTCATGGGTATAGGGACGGGCCTTTTTACAGATGAGGGTTATCGTGGCGCATAGTCGTACAGCCAGGAAGCGTATCCGTCAGACCGCGAAGCGGACGGAGCTCAACAAGAGCCGGATCAGCCGGATTCGGACATTCGTCCGCAAGCTGGACGACGCGCTCGCACGCGGCGACGCGCCGGCCGCCACGGCCGCCTTCGCCGCCGCGGCGCCGGAGCTGCAACGCGGCGTGACCAAGGGCGTGCTCCATCGCAACACCGTGGCGCGGAAGATCTCGCGGCTGTCGCAGCGTGTCCGCCTGCTGGCGACCAGCCAGCCCGGTTGAATCATCGGGCGGGTCGTCCCGCCCCCTCCATCACCGACGACGTGGAGCACCGAGCAAGCGTGGCCCTAGAGCTATGGGGCGACGCTCCCTCGGTGTTGACCAACACGCCCGATTCATCAACTAAAACGCGAATTTCTGCGTTCTCTTTTCGATCCTCTTGCCAGCGCGTTCATGCACGGTTACTGTCCGGAGATGCGCTGCGGCTTCCCGCCTGCGTCGATCATCATCGAACTACAGTAACGCGTACAGTCAAGCAGAGTATGTGGGCGCACTCTATTGATGCTAAACCGACAGGCGAGCAACGACAGGGCGAGCAGGCGCCAAGAACCGTCATGCGCTTGTCGTGGTCTCGTCATCATGGGCTCGGCGCGTTGCTGGACGGGGCACGACAGGGCAAGTAACCAAGGCGAACGGCAGTCCCGCCGGTTCGCTCCGCACTAGAACGGATCGCACGCTCATGGGTCGAGGGAGCAAGTCCGAGGCGGTTGTCGAGGCAGATATGGCCGGTCCGCTTGGCGCTGAACTGACGCAGCAATGGTCGCGCGTGCGCGGCCTGCTCCGGGCCGAGTTCGGCGACACCGCCTACTCGACCTGGCTGCGCCCGCTCGAGGCCATCGCCCTCGACGGCGACCGCGTGCTGATAGTCGTGCCGACCCAGTTCATGCGCGACTGGGTGGTCAACAACTACGCCGACCGGATCCGCGCCCACTGGACCAGCGTCAACCCGACGGTCCGCAGCGTGGCGCTCGACGTGCGGCCGGCGCGACTCGACCCGACGCGACTCGACCCTGCGCGGCTCGACGACAGCGGCCGCCTGGCCGGACGGCCTGCGACCAAGCCGCGCATCGTCGCCGACAATGTCCGCGAGGCCCATGCTGAAGGCGCGCCCCCGGCAGTGGAATCCCGCGAGCCGGGCAAGGCAGCCGACCGGCAGGCCGGACCGGCGGAGCTCGCCGAGTTCGGCGCCGGGCTCGACCCGCGCTTCACCTTCGACACCTTCATCGTCGGCAAGCCCAACGAGTTCGCGGTGGCCGCCGCCGAGCGCATGGCGCTGAGCGCCACGCCGCCCTTCAACCCGCTTTTCCTCTATGGCGGGGTGGGGCTCGGCAAGACCCATCTCATGCACGCGATCGGCTGGCGGGCGAAGCAGAACGATCCCGACCGCCGGGTTGTCTACCTTTCGGCCGAGAAGTTCATGTACCAGTTCGTCCGCGCCATCCGGCAGCGCGACACCATGGGCTTCAAGGAGATGTTCCGCTCGGTCGACCTCCTCATGGTCGACGACGTGCAGTTCATCAGCGGCAAGGACAGCACGCAGGAGGAGTTCTTCCACACCTTCAACGCGCTGGCCGAACGTGGCAGCTCCATTGTGATTTCAGCCGATCGCAGCCCCTCGGACCTCGCCGGGCTGGAGGAGCGCATCCGCTCGCGCCTCGGCTGGGGGCTGGTCGCCGACATCCACCCCACCACCTACGAGCTCCGCCTCGGCATCCTCCAGGCCAAGGCCGAGCAGCTCGGCGTCGAGGTCGAGCCGGAGGTCACCGAGTTCCTGGCGCACCGCATCACCTCCAACGTCCGCGAGCTCGAGGGTGCGCTCAACCGCATCGTCCACCAGGCGACGCTGATCCGCCGGCCGGTCTCGATCGAGATGGCCCAGGACGTGCTCCGCGACCTCTTGCGCTCGAACGAGCGGCGGGTGACGATCGAGGAGATCCAGCGGGCCGTGGTCGAGCATTTCCAGCTCAAGATGGCCGACATGAGCTCGACCCGCCGGGCGCGGGCCGTCGCCCGGCCGCGCCAGGTGGCGATGTACCTCGCCAAGCAGCTCACCCCCCGCTCGCTGCCCGAGATCGGCAAGAAATTCGGCAATCGCGACCACACCACGGTGATGCACGCGGTCAAGCAGATCGAGAAGCTCTGCGAGGAGGACCGCTCCCTTGCCGACGACGTGGCGGCGCTGAAGCGCCGGCTCGCCGGCTGAGCCGGCCCGGCCGGGGCCGCCCCGGCCCCCGGCCCCGCTGATGACGAAAAAGATCAACGCGCGCGCGGAATTCTGCTAGCTTCTCCGGCCCATAGGACGGGTGCGGAGACGCCTGCTTCTCTTCGCCCAAATCGAGAGAATTCCCGTTCCAATGAAGCTAGCGATTGAGCGTGCTGCCCTTCTGCGATCGCTGTCGCACGTCCAGGCCGTCGTCGAGCGCCGCACCACCATCCCGATCCTGTCGAACGTCAAGCTCGCGGCAGGTGGCGATGGCCTGCATCTGACGGCGACCGACATGGACCTGTCCATGGCGTCGAGCGAGACGGCGCGGGTGCAGGACGATGGCGTCACCACCGTCTCGGCGCACACGCTCTTCGACATCGTCCGGAAGCTGCCCGATGGCAGCGAGGTGCTGATCGAGCAGGAGCCGAACGCGAGCGAGATTTCGGTCCGCGCCGGCCGGGCGGTCTTCACCCTGCCCTGCATCAAGGCCGACGAGTTCCCGGCGATGGACGGCGACGCCGAGGCCTACGACGTTACCTTCGACATGCCGGCCGCCGACCTGCGCAAGCTGATCGACAAGACCCGCTTCGCCATCTCGACCGAGGAAACCCGCTACTACCTGAACGGCATCCACGTCCATGCCTCGGGCGCCGGCGCCACGGCGGTGCTGCGCGGCGTCGCCACCGACGGGCACCGCCTCGCCAAGATCGAGATCGCCCTGCCGGACGGGGCCGAGGGCATCCCCTCGATCATCATCCCGCGCAAGACCGTGACCGAGCTTCGAAAGCTGATCGACGCCATCGACGGCGAGATCCGGGTCAAGGTCTCGACCAACCGCATCCAGTTCGTCCTCGACCAGGCGGTGCTCGTCTCGCGGCTGATCGACGGCACGTTCCCGGACTACGAGCGGGTCATCCCGGTCGGCAACGAGAAGGTGGCGGCGATCGACACGAAGCTCTTCGCCGAGACCGTCGATCGCGTCTCGACCATCTCGACCGAGCGGGCCCGCGCCATCAAGCTGCGCTTCGACGACGGCCGGATCACCGCCTCGGCGGTCAGCACCGAGGCCGGGCGGGCGGTCGAGGAGCTCGATGCCGACTATGCGGGCGAGCCTTTGGAGATCGGCTTCAACAGCCGCTACATCCTCGACATGCTGGCCGAGGTGGCGGGTGACCAGGTGCGCCTCGAGATGGCCAACCCCGCCGCCCCCACGCTGGTGCGCGACCCGGCCGACGGCAGTGTCGTCTACGTCCTGATGCCGATGCGTGTCTGACCGGCGGACCCGACCGATGGCGGTCGCAGGCGATGGCGAGCGCGAGGCGAGGTTCAGTTGAGCCCGCTTCGCGAGGCCGCGCGCGCGAGGCCGACCCGCGAGACCGATCCGGCGAGGCCGGCGCTGGAGCGCCTGCGGCTCCGGGATTTCCGCAACTACGCTGGGCTCGAGCTCGAGCTGGCACCCGGTCCGATCGTGCTCTTCGGCCCGAACGGCGCCGGCAAGACGAATCTGCTCGAAGCCATCTCGCTCCTGGCCCCGGGCCGCGGCCTGCGGCGCGCCCGGCTCGAGGCGCTCGACCGCGATGGTGCCGCGGCCCCCTTCCGCCTCGAGGCCGGGCTGCGCACGCCCGATGGCCCCGTCGACGTCGCCAGCGGCCGCGAGCCGGAGAGCGACCGCCGCTGGCTCGAGATCGCCGGCCAGCCGGTCCGCGGCCTCGCCGCCCTCGCCGACCTCGTCGCCATCACCTGGCTCACCCCGGCCATGGACCGCCTCTTCGTCGACGCCGCGGCCGAGCGGCGCCGTTTCCTCGACCGGCTGGTGCTCGGCGTCTACCCCGACCATGCGCGTCGCCTCGCCATCTTCGAGCGGGCGATGCGCGAGCGCTCGCTGGTGCTGCGCCAGGGCCCCCGCGATGCGACCTGGCTCGACATCCTGGAACAGCGCATGGCCGAATCGGGCGTGGCCATCGCGGCGGGCCGGCGCGAGCTGGCCGCCGGCCTCGGCACGCTCCTGGCCGAGCCGGACCCGGCTTTGCCCCGTCTGCGCCTCGAGCTCGACGGCAGCGTCGAGACCTGGCTCGACGACATGGCCGCCCTCGACGCCGAGCAGCGCCTCGCCGACGCCCTGGCCGCGGCCCGCGCCCAGGATACGGAGGCCGGTGGCGCCGCCATCGGCCCGCATCGCAGCGACCTCGTCGCCATCGATCTCGCCACCAACGAGGCGGCGCCGCGCGTCTCGACCGGCCGGCAGAAGGCCATGCTGCTCGCCATCGTGCTCGCCGAGGTCCGCCTGCGCGAGCTGGTCGCGGGCGACCTGCCCATTCTCCTGCTCGACGAGACCGCCGCGCATCTCGACCCGACCCGCCGTGCCGGCCTCGCCGAGCGGCTCCTCGCCCTCGGTGCCCAGGTGCTCCTTACCGGCACCGAGCGCCATCTCTTCAGTGGCCTCGACGGCCACGCCACCTTCATCCATGTCGACCGAGGACTGATCCGAGCCGATGAGTGACACCCCCGAGCTGCCGACCGAGCCCCAGACCGGCCGGACCGGCGCCGCCACCGCCTCTGCCACTGGCGGCGAGCCGATCTACGATTCCACCTCGATCCGCGTGCTCGAAGGCCTCGAGGCGGTGCGGCTGCGACCCGGCATGTATATCGGCGACACCGATGACGGCTCCGGCCTGCACCACATGGTCTACGAGGTGGTCGACAACGCCATCGACGAGGCGCTGG
>ERZ795053.2928-NODE-2928-length-20062-cov-10.887589_pt1 | contig 20062 bp, 24 predicted proteins | sample MGYA00375137_ERZ795053 | MGnify/ENA primary metagenome ERZ795053 (study PRJEB30182, sample SAMN05720284) | activated sludge metagenome | isolation source: Anaerobic digester | place: Hong Kong | collected 2014-12-17 ...
TCGCCGGCGGATGTTTCTGGTGCATCGAGGAAATCTTCCGGCAGCAGCCCGGCGTGCGCCGGGTCACCTCCGGCTACACCGGCGGGCATGTGGATAATCCCACCTATGCCCAGGTCTGCTCGGGCTCCACCGGCCATGCCGAGGCCATCCGGGTGGAATTCGATCCGCAGGGGATCTCGTACCGCTCCCTGCTGGACGTGTTCTGGAAAGCTCACGATCCCACCCAGCTCAACCGGCAGGGCGCGGATGTCGGCACCCAGTACCGGTCCGCCGTGTTCACCCATTCCGAGGCGCAGGCCGCCGCCGCCCGGGAATCGCTGGAGGCCGAAGAGGCCTCCGGCCGCCATGCCCGGAAAATCGTCACCGAGATCAGGCCTGCCCCGGCCTTCTGGCCGGCCGAAAACTACCATCAGGAGTACTACCGCCTGAATCGCCGCGCCCCCTATTGCCAGGCCGTCATCCGCCCCAAGCTCCGGAAGCTCGGGCTCGACGAGTGACGTTCACCCCAGCGCGTCGGCGACAAGGCGGCCCGCGGAGGGAATGTCGCCCTGCCCTTCCAGGGCGCAGGCAACTTCCGCCAGGCCGGCAAGCTGAACCTGCCGTTCCGGGGTGTCGGCCGCCAGCGCTTCGACGGCGTCGGCCATCGCCCCGGGCCGGGCCGCTCCCTGGATGAACTCCGGACACAGCTCGCGCCCGGCAATCAGATTGACCATGCCCAGCCACGGCACGCGGATGATCCAGCGCCCGAACCAGTACGTGAGCGCCGCGGTGCGGTACACCACGATCAGGGGGCATTGAAGCAGCGCGGTCTCGACGGTGGCGGTTCCCGAACAGACCACGGCGGCGCGCGCCTGCCGGAGAATCTCCCGCATCTGTCCGTCCACGACCGCGACAGCCGCGCGGTCTTCCGGCGGCAGGGCGTCGAGCTGCCGCGCGATCTGCTCCCGGATCTCGGCGCTCGCCGCGGGAATCAGGAAGACCGTGGCGGGATCCCGGCGGCGCAGTTCCCGGGCGGCCGCAAGCATCGCCGGCAGCACGCGCTGGATCTCCTGCCGGCGGCTGCCCGGCAGCAGGCCGATGCGCCGTTCGCCCGCCGGCCACGGCAGCTCCGGCGAGGGCCGGGACAGGGTGCGCCGGACGGATTCCACCAGCGGGTGCCCTACGAAAACCGTCTTCAGACCCGTGCCCCGGAACACGTCCACCTCGAAGGGAAAAATCACCATCAGCAGATCCAGGATCCGCGCCATTTTCGGAATGCGGCTTTTGTGCCAGGCCCAGACCTGCGGGCTGACGTAGTACAGCACGGGGATGCCCAGGGCCCGGGCCTTCGCCGCCAGCCGCAGGTTGAACCCCGGATAATCCACCAGCAGCAGGGCGTCCGGACGGTCGGACTCCAGCCGCTCCGTCATCTGCCGGAACACGCGGCGGAAAAAGGCCAGCCGCGAAACCACTTCGAGAAAGCCGACCACGGCCATGTCGCGGACATCGTAGAGCGTGCGGACGCCTTCGCGCCGGAGGGCCTCGCCGCCGATGCCCGTGATCTCCACGTCGCCGCGCGCGGCCCGCAGGTCGCGCACCAGGCGGGCGGCATGCTGGTCGCCGGACACCTCCCCCGCCACGATCATCAGCTTTTTCATCGCCGGCCGCCCCTTCAGGTCTGGCCCTTGCGGATGCTCTGGCAGATCGCCACGGCCAGCTGGAGGGCTTCCGCGGCATGCTCGCCGCTGACCACCGGTTCGGACCGGTTGCGCACGCAGTCCACGAACGCCCTCAGCTCAAGCGCCAGCGGCTCGCCCTTGTGAATCGGAATGTCGGTCTTCTCGATCCCCAGCAGCTTCTTGCGCAGCACCTTGCCGGTCTGCTCCTGGTAGTCGAGGGAGATGTAGGCATCCTGCAGGAACATGCGGATCTTGCGCTGTTTTTCCATGCTGATGCGGCTCGCGGTGACGTTGGCGATGCAGCCGTTTTCAAAGCGCAGGCGCGCGTTGGCGATGTCTTCGCTCTTGCTGAGCACCGGCACGCCGACCGCGCGGATGTCCACCACCTTGGACTGCACCAGGTGCAGGATGATCTCCAGATCGTGGATCATCAGGTCAAGAATGACACTGACCTCGGTCCCGCGCGGCAGCAGGCCGAAACGCGGCGGCGGATACGGCGCGATGCGCAGCGCCTCGACGTAGAGCGGCTTCTGCTTGGCGGGATTGATCACCGTCAGCACCGGGTTGAACCGCTCGACATGGCCGACCTGCAGAATCACGTGGTGCCGCTGGGCAAGTTCCACCAGTTCCTCGGCTTCTTCCGTGCTGGCGGCAATGGGCTTCTCGACCAGGACATGCCGCCCCTGTTCGATCAGACGGCCGGCCACGGCGCGGTGCTTGTCCGTCGGCACGACGATGTTCAGCGCCTCGCAGACGCCGGCCAGCTCGTCCACGGTCTTGTACGCCGCGGTGTGGTAGCGCTCGGCGATTTCCCGGGCGCGCTTGGCGTCGGCGTCATACACGCCGACCAGGTCCACGTCGTCCATTTCCGAATAGATGCGGGCGTGCCATTGTCCGAGGCTGCCGACGCCCACGACGCCGGTGCGGATTTTTCGGGACTCAGTCATGAGGCGGTTCCTTGGGGTTCCGGGCTGGCGGCGGCGGCTTCGACGGCGGCATCGAACGCCACAAAGGCGAGGCCCTGCCGGTCGGCTTCGGCCACCAGCTTGTCGCGGGCCAGGAGGATCGTGCGGTTGGCCTCGACGGCCAGGCAGGAAATCCGGGCTTTCTTCAGACTCTTGAAGGTGCGCTCCCCGATGATGGGAATGTCGAAGCGCATGTCATGGCCGCGCTTGGCGACCTTGATCACCACCGCCCCCGGCCCGCCCAGGCGGCCCGCCCGCAGAATGGTCTGGTCGGTGCCTTCGAACCCCTCGACCGCCAGAATCGTGCCTTCCTTGACGACGACCGTCTGGCCGATTTCCAGCCCGCTGGTCACTTTGGCCGCCCGGGCCCCGAGCCGGATGTCGGCCCATTCGCGCTCGTCGGGAGCGCGGCTCCCCAGCACGCCGGCATCCGGCATCTCGGTCTCCATGAACCGGCTCGCCGGCAGCAGCTCGGCTCCGATTTTGTGGAGCTCGTCGCCGATGGCTCCGAAAATGGTATGCGCGTTGCGGGTCTTGAGCGTGCGCAGAATGGACAGGGCCTTGGCGTCCAGCCGCAGGCTGAACAGGCGCGTGGGCTTGATCTGCCCGGCCATCACGATGTGCGCAATGCCTTTTTCGCGGACGGCCTCGAGAAGCGCGCCGAGGCTTCCGAGCCGCAGCCAGACCACTTCGTCGGCATAGCGCTCGATGGCCCACTCGGTTTCGCGCCGGAAGGCAAAGGCCACCACTCGCTTAACGCCCTGGGCATGCGCGGACCGCGCCAGCTGCCACGGATAGGTGCCGCGACCGGCGATGACGCCAAGGGTCTCGGGCATGTCGGGGGTCGGGAGCGGTTCGGTCATGGTGGCATCATATCGCGGCGCGCCGCCGCGTCCAGCTTCTCTTTGCCGCGATACACCCGGCGGCCGCCCCCAGGCCCGCCGTCAGTTCGATCGCGAAGGGGCGCGCATTGGCCGGACTCCACAGGTCGCCCAGCGCGGCTTTCTCCCACGCGGGCAGCAGGGCGAACGGCGCCTGCACCGGCCGGTCGGAGAACGGCTGCCACAGCGGAATGCCGTACGGCGGCGCCCGGTCGGCGGTCACCAGGTCAATCGCCAGATGGCTGCCGATCAGCAGCACCAGAAAGCCGAAGGCGCGCCACCCGAAACGGGCCGGCTTCCAGATCCGCCCGGCCAGCCAGACGGCGGCGGCGGCCAGGAAAACCCAGGCCAGGCTGTGCGTGCCCTGCTGATGGAAGGCATTCAGGGAGCCGGCCGCGAGGCCCGGCAGATAGTCGAGATCAGGCAGGCAGGCCAGCGCCGCGGCGCCCGTCATCAGGGGCGCGGCCCGGCGCAGGGAGAGAGTCAGCGGCAGGCGCGCATCGGCCGCCAGCGCATAGGCAAGTCCCGCGCCGGCCAGTCCATGAAAGACCGGAGAGGCCATGCGGGGCCGCGCTCAGCGCCCGAGGGCGCGGCGCACGGCAAAGGCCAGGTCCTGCCCGCGCAGATTGCGGGCGATGACCCGCCCTTCCGCATCCACCAGGAACGTCGTGCGGTCACCGAACACGCCCATCGAACGGGCCAGTTCCGGCGCGCCGGGAATCACCCGGCCCGGCAGCCCCGCGGTTTCCAGGCCGGCGGCATGGCGCTCCAGGCAGATGTTGACGATCTCAAAGCCGTGCGTGTTGTAGCGGCTCCACAGGTCGCGCATCAGCGCGCGGTCGTCTTCCCAGTTCTTCCAGCCGCGGGCGAAGAAATCCACCACCACGACCTTGCCGCGCAGATCGGACATCGCCAGGGGCTGCCCCTGGAGATCGGTCATGACGGTGCCGGGAAAGGCCACGCCGGCGGCCGCGGTGGCACGGGCCTGGGCGCTTTCCATGATGGACAGCGGCAGCGAATCTTTTCCGGGGGCACCGGGGCGCGTCAGCACCAGCGGATCGCCGGGGCCGGTGCCGCCCGACCAGGCGTAGGGCTGCGGCTTGTAATACGGGCTGGCCTTGTACTCCTCGATCAGCTTCTGCACGGCGGCGGCATTGCCCGCCGCGGCCTGCACTTCCGCTTCCTTCACAAACAGGCGCGACGCATCCACCCCCGGCATGTCTTTCACCGTCTTGCGCGCCCGGCGCAGCTCTTTCACGGCCTCGTCATGGGCGTGCCGCATGTCGCTCAATACCATCGCCTTGATCAGCGCCGCCTTGACAATGGCCTCGCCGTCGCGCCGCTGCGCGGCATCCGCCATCAGGTCGTTCACGCTTTGCTCGACCTCGGCCCACTCCTGCTGCGAGTAGTACCCGTGGCCCATGCTCTGCAACCGGCTCAGCACCGCGTTGTAGTTCGATTCAAACACCGTCGTTTCCTGGGCCGCCGCCCCCGAAACAATCGCCAGCACCGCCGCCAACACCGCCGGAATAATGAGTTTGCGCATGACAGAATCCTCCAGATTTCCACCCGTCATTCTGCCCGCTCCCCCGCAAAACACAATGAAAAAGCATTCGGCGCCCGGACAATCCGGACCTGTAACCCGGCGGCCCCGGCCGGCGACCGATGGGAGCGAAGGGATGAGACAACCCGGTGAAAGGAGCCACGTCATGAACACATCTGCAAGAACCTGGATTCTGGCCGCGGCCTGCGCGGCCCTGCTGGCCGCCCCGTCCGGCGCCCTGGCCCGCCCCCGGGGCCACGACCGATCCCCGCCCCGCCCGGCGCCGCATCCGGGGCAATCGGTGCGGTTCCATCCGCGCCGCCCGCCCCCGCCCCCGCCGCACAGGGTTCACCGCCGGCACCACCGCCCGCCCCGCGTGGTGGTCACCGCGCCGGCGTATGGCTGGTATGCCCCCGGCGTCTATGTCTTGCCGCCCCCGCCCCCGCCGCCGGTCTGCTACCCCGCATGGCCGTCGGTCAGCTTTCAGTTCCGGTTCTAGCCGCAAACCCGGAGCACTTGAATTGGCCCCTGTTCTGTGAAAAGGTAGCCGGCGGGAGGACGCTGAACGCCCCCTCCCGCCCCTCCGCCCATGAGCGACCACCAGAAACGCGACGCCGAAGAAGCCTTCGTCCGGGAGGCGGTCCGGCGCGTGCTGGACGGGGATGTCGAGGCGTTCGCGGTGATCGTGAACACCTTCCGGAATCTGGTCGCGGCGGACCTCGCGCGGCGGTTGCCGCCCTCAGACGTGCAGGAAGTCGCCCAGGATGCCTTCGTCCGGGCCTACCGGGCCCTGCCGGCCTTCCGGGGCGACGCCCCCGTGCGCATCTGGCTGCTGCGGATCGCCCGGCATGCCGCGATGGATTTCTGGCGCAGGACGTACCGCCGGCGCGAACGCCTGCTGGACGACCTCGACGACGGCGCCGCCGTCCGCCTGGAGGCCGCCCATCAGGAACAGGTGGCCCGGCAGCAGGCCGACGACGACGCCCTGCAGACCGCCCGCGAACGGCTCAACGCGGCCCTGACGCGGCTGTCGCCCGACGACCGGGCCGTGCTGACGCTGGTGGAACTGGAGGAACGCTCCATGCAGGAGGCGGCGCAGACCCTCGGCTGCGGGCTCTCCGCCGTAAAAGTGCGCGCGTTCCGCGCGCGAAAGCGGTTGAAGACCATTCTGATGGCGATCGAATCGCGAAAGGAAGACAAGACATGAAAACCCGATTCCCCGAAACCTGGAACGGCCTGCGGGCGGCCTACCGCCCGGAGACCCCGGAGCTGGATACGGACGCCATCATGGCCGCCGTCCGGCGCGAGGCGGCCGCGCATCCGGCGCGCCGCCTGCCGCCGAATCCCGTTGCCGCCATCCCGACGTGGGCCTGCGCCGCCGCCGCGTCGCTCGCCCTGATGGCCTCCGGCGCCATCCTCGCGCAGTCCCTCGAAACCGCCGACCAGCAGATCGGCAGTGCCTGGATGCGCAGCGTCCAGCCCGACCAGTTCGCCGACGCGTTTCTGACGCCCGGCAATTCCACGCTGTAATGACCGCGCAGGAGAACAACCGCATGAAAAAAACCAAACTGGCCCTGCTGCTGCTGACCGCGCTGCTCGCCGGCGTCTGCATCGGCTTCTACGGCAACGCGGCGATCATCCGCGCCCGCATCCAGCGCTACTCGCAGATTCCCGCCAACATGCCCGAGCACATCACCGACCGCCTGACCCGGCGCCTGGGACTGAACGACGAGCAGCGCGCCGAGGTTCTGAAGATCTTCCAGGCGCACGGCGAGCGCATGAAGGAAGCCCGCGAACAGAACCGGGCGCTGATCGATTCCCTGATCGAACAGGCCCGGGTGGCCATCGCCGAACACCTGACTCCCGAGCAGCAGGAGGAACACCGCAAGCTCCTGGAGGAACTGAAGGAACGCCACCGCGCCGACCGTGCCCTGCGGCGCGCCATGACCCCGCCCCCCGGCGGCAGCAATGCCCCCGCGGCGCCCTGAGCCCCCCCCCTTACAGTTCGTCCATGCCCCCCGGCAGGTCCATGCCCGGACCGGCGGCGCGGTAGCGGATCTCAAGCCGGGGAACCCGGTGGCGCTGGTCCAGCCGCAGTTCGATGTCCTGCACCTCCCGCGCAAAGGGCCACCGGGCGGACAGCACCGCCACCAGCGGCGCCCGGGCGTCGGCGTCCCGGTTTTCCTGGATCAGACGGCGGGCCTGGGCCGCCGTCTCGAGCGCCTCCTGCTTCCATTCCTTCAAGTCGCGCAGATCCCGCTCGTAGGGGGCCAGATCCCGGGCGATCAGCTCGTCCCGGCGCTGCCAGCGCGCATAACGCGTTTGCAGCCGCTCGCGCTGCCGCCGCAGCCGGGCTTCCGCCTCCGCGATTTCCGCGTCGTACTGCTCCGTCAGTTCGTCCTGCTTCTGGAGGCGCCGCCGCAGGGCCGAGACGTCGCGGGGCATCTGGACGCTATGCTCGACGGGCTCGCCGTAGCGGCGCCGCAGCTGCTCGCGCAGAAACAGAAACCGGCGCTGGGCCTGCGCCATGGACAGCGGGGGAATGTCCCGGCCGTCCGGATCCGAAAACGCCAGATGCGCCCGCGCCAGGGCGTCGCGCGAAAACCCATAGGTCAGGCGGCACGGCAGCTCGAGCGTGGTGGTGACATACACCAGCGACTGCGGCGTCTCGCGCAGGGGGGGCAGCCCCTCCGCTTCGCGGACCTCCGCCGGCGTCATGCCCCACCGGGTGCGCCGGAAGTGATAGTCCTCCGGCGGGGGGGCGGGGTCGCGGCCGTCGTCCGGGGCGGAATCCGACCAGACATCGGGATCCAGGGGCGGCCACGATTCCTCCGCTTCCGCCATGTCATCGGGCCAGGCCAGGTCCTCGAGGGCGGCCTCCGGCTCCGCGGCATCTGCCCTCTCTTCCGCGGGAACCTCCGCGGGGGCCTCCGCCGCCGCCTCTTCCCGCTCCGCGGCGCGGGTCACCCGGTCCGCGTGGCGGACCGCCGGCGCCGGCAGAAACCACAGCGCCACCCGTACCAGCACCGCCACCGACGCCGCCACGAACAGCACCCACGCCCATTTGAACTCGTCCATCTCCGCCTCCCGGATCCTTCAAGGCCCGGTATCCCCGGCGGATGTTCCATGCCGTGGAAAATTTTTTTCCATAGCGTGGAAAAAATCCCTCCGGATGTTCCATGCCATGGAAAAATCATGCCGGATTTTCCACGCCATGGAAAACTTTTTTCCACACCGTGGAAAATCCGGAACACGCCATGGACCGACAGCCCTTCGCCTCTGTCGCCTGTCCCCTGACTTCCCAACCTCGCCCCCCGGACCTCGGACAGCCCCTCCTCTCTCCTCCTTTTCCTGCCGTCCCGGGTTTCCTGTTTTCCTGCTTCGCCTTCGTTTGTTCGTTCCCGTTTTTGACATTGTCCCGCGTCCCCGCCCGGCCTATATTCAAAACAGAAAGGTGGAAGTGATCCATTCATGAGCAACGAACTTGAGCAACCCTTCGGCGCCCAGCTGCACCAGCTGGTGGCGCATCTCATCAAGAACGCCGTGCGCATCCCCCCCGCCGTCCGCCGGGCCGCCCTCGCGTTCGAAGACGAAAGCTGGCCGGGCCTGCCCGACAGCGACAAGCGCGACATCGTCCGGCAGATCGCCGAAGACACCGAAGCGCCCTCCGACATCCACCGCCATTTCGAGTCCTATCCCCACCCGTTCAGCAAAAAGCTCTACGCCCGCTATCTCGGCGCGCTCAAGAACTACAAGATGTCGCTGGGGCTGTAGCCGCCTCCATGGAAGTCAACCTTCCAGACCCCATCACGAACTACAACCGGCAGCAGGTCCGGCGGCGCTACCAGCGCCGGGAGGAATACATCCTCGGCCACCATCCCGGCTTCAATCTCCTCTACTGGCGGCGCATCATCCGCGCGCCCGCCCGCGTCGAGCGCTGGGGCCGCCGCCTCGGCTGGGACCGCGACCAGATCATGCTCACCAAGGCCCTGCTCATCAGCCGCATGGCCTCCATCTTCATTGACCACATCATCCGCCGCATGGAAGAAGCCGGCCTGCTCGAACCCGAGCCCCACGCCCCCCAGGCCGAATGGGAAAACCAGTACCGCCGCTTCCTGCTGCTCTTCCTCGGCCTGGCGGAAGTCCCCGACCGCCGCGAAATCGTCAAGCTCATGCAGCGCCTCCACCGCTACGTCGTCCCCCCCGCCTCTCTCCTGGACTTCCGCCGCCGCCACTGGGCCCGCATCGAACGCCATCTCGCCCCGCTCCTCAACGCCTCCGGCGCCGCCTCCCTCTTCATCCGCCGCCAGTTCGCCGTCCGCTCCAACCCCGTTTTCACCGCCCGCCGCATCTGCTTCACCGCCGCGCTCTATTCCGACATCCAGGAGCGCCTCTACCGCCAGCAGTGGATGTACGCCTACAGCGACTGCATGCTGCGCCTCTACGACCAGCTCCGCCGCAACCCCGCCGTCCTCACCGCCCTTATCGAGCTGACATGAGCCCCGCCCCCGGATTCGACAACGAGCGCTACCTGCGCGAGCAGACCGCCTGCATCCTCGAACGCGCCCGCACCGCCGACAAGCTCTTCCTGGAGTTCGGCGGCAAGCTCCTTTTCGACTATCACGCCGCCCGCGTCCTGCCCGGCTACGACCCCAACGTCAAGATGCGCCTGCTCCGCCAGCTCAAGGACCAGGCCGAGGTCGTCCTGTGCATCCACGCCGGCGATATCGAGCGCCGCAAGATGCGCGCCGACTTCGGCATCGCCTACGACACCGACGCCATGAAACTCATCGACGACCTCCACGACCGCGAGATCGCCGTCACCGCCGTCGTCATCACGCGCTACGACCGCCAGCCCGCCGCCGACCAGTTCCGCCGCAAGCTCGAGCGCCGCGGCCTGCGCGTCTTCACCCACGAAACCATCCGCGGCTACCCCGCCGACGTCGACCGCATCGTCAGCGACGCCGGCTACGGCGCCACCCCCCCCATCCCTACCACCCGCCCCCTCGTCGTCGTCACCGGGCCCGGCCCCGGCAGCGGCAAGCTCGCCACCTGCCTCGCCATGCTCTACCACGAACACCGCGCCGGCCGGAAAGCCGCCTACGCCAAGTTCGAAACCTTCCCCGTCTGGAATCTCCCCCTCCAGCACCCCGTCAACGTCGCCTACGAAGCCGCCACCGCCGACCTCCGCGACGTCAACCTCATCGATCCCTTCCACCTCGACGCCTACGGCACCGCCGCCGTCAACTACAACCGCGACATCGACGCCTTTCCCGTCGTGCGGAACATCCTCCGGCGCATCGGCGCCGGCGACGCCTGCCGCTCCCCCACCGACATGGGCGTCAACCGCATCTCCGCCGGCATCCTCGACGACGGCATCGTCCGCGAAGCCGCCCGCCAGGAGGTCCTCCGCCGCTACTTCCGCTACGCCTGCGAATACGCCCTCGGCCTCGCCGACCTCGACGCCGTCCATCGCGTCGAAAAACTCATGCAGGAACTCGGCATCCGCCCCGATGACCGCCGCGTCGTCCTCCCCGCCCGCCAGGCCGCCCTCGACGCCGCCGCCCGCCAGAAAGGCCACCTCGGCATCTACTGCGGCGCCGCCCTCGAACTCCGCGACGGCACCCTCGTCACCGGCAAGAACTCCCCCCTCATGCACGCCGCCTCCAGCGTCGTGCTCAACGCCGTCAAGCAGCTCGCCGGCATCCCCGACCGCATCCATCTGCTGCCCCCCGCCGTCACCCGCTCCATCGGCACCCTCAAACGCGACATCCTCGGGCGCAAGCACGAAAGCATGAGCCTCGACGAAACCCTCGTCGCCCTCTGCATCAGCGCCACCGCCAATCCCTCCGCCCAGGCCGCCATGGAATGCCTCAAGGACCTCGCCGGCGCCGAACTGCATTCCACCCATATCCCCGCCGCCGGCGACGAAGCCGGCCTCAAGCGCCTCGGCATCCACGTCACCAGCGATCCGCTCTTCCCTTCCCGCGATCTCGTGGACGCCTGACCCCTACCACTCGCGCGCCATCAGCGCCTGCCAGTTCTGCCCGTGGTTGTTGTGCCACACCGACCCGTCCCCGTTCCGGAAGCAGAACGCCAGATGCCATTTCGGCGACTCCGGCGCCGCCAGGCTTGCGATCCAGCGCCCCGCCGCCCCGTCCCGCTGCATGGGCACCTCCAGCAGCGCCTCGTTGAATTCATCCCGCCCCAGGTGCAGCCATACCTCCGTCTCGCCCTCGAGCGGCCCTCCCCGCGCATCATAGCGGATCGTGCAGGCCTCGCCGCGCGCCGGAAACGCCGGCTCCACCCGCACATGCCGCCGGGCCGCCAGCCGCATCCGGTCCATCACCCGGCCGTCCGGCAGCCGCGCCTCCACCTCCATCTCCGGCCCCTCCACCCGGAACCAGACATAATGATAGGCGCTCGTCGCCCAGGCGATGATCGGCGCGTCCGGATCCACCGCGTAGAGCCACCCGCCCCCGCCCCCGCTGACCAGATACGTCACGCCCGCGATCGGGTGCGTCCGCTGATACGTGTGCGCATGCCCGCTCAGCACCAGGTCCGCCTCGTAGCGGGTAAACAGCGGCACCCACCCGTCCCGGATCGAGGCATCCCCCCCGCGCTCCCCCTCCGAAAACGGCGGACGGTGAAACGCCGGCACCACCCACGTCACCGCCGGATCGTTCGCCGCCCGCTGCAGCTCCCGCGCCAGCCACGCCGTCCGCGACGGCGCCTGATCCTCCGTCGAATCCACCAGAATGAACCGCACCCCGCCCGCATCCAGCGTGTAGTCATGCGCATCCGGCAGCTCAAACAGCCGGTGCCAGAACGAATCCGGATTCTCCGGCTCGTCGTGATTCCCCGATACCGGCTGGAACACCCCCTGCGACAGCTCCTCCGCCGTGCACTCGAAAAACAGCCGCCAGCTCGCGACGGCCTGGGCGTAATCCGCCGCATAGCGCGACTCGCCCAGATCACCCGTGGAGAGCACAAAATCCGGCTGCGCCGCCGCCACGCCAGCCGACACCGCCTTCGCCGCCTCCGGCTGGATTCCCCCCTGCAAGTCATTGTGCAGCACAAAAGTAAACGGCTGCGCCGCATCCGCCGGGGCCGTCCAAAACCGTCCCGCCGCCTCGTACCCGTCCGACGAGCCCGCCGCATACGCATACCGCGTGCCCGGCTGCAGCCCCCTCAGCGTGAACACATGGCGCCGGACAGCCTCCGCCTGCTCCGCCCGCAGAAGCGAATCGCTCCCCTCCACGCCATACTCCACCCAGGCCGCGCCCGGTTCATGACGCTCCCACGCCAGCGTCACCGTCGTCCGCGGATCCTCCGTCCAGGTCGCCATCACCGGCAATTCCCACGTCCGCGCCGACGCCGACCCCCACATCAGCCCAATCGCCAGTCCGGCGCTCCAGATCTTCCTCCGCTTCATGCCCCCCACCCTAGCCCATCCCCTCCCCCGCCGCCAAGCTATCTGGGTACGGTTGGTGGTTGCTGGTTGGTGGCCGTTGCTTGCTGGCCGGATCTCGGATCTCCGACCTCGGACCTCGCCCCTATGCCCCCCTCCCCTGAACATTGACCATTGTTCTGTTGGATATTGGATATTGAATCCCCCTCATCCCCCCCGACCCTACATGCCGGCGGGGAGCGGTGTGCGCCACTTGGTGATCCAGTAGGGCTCCGCGCGCCAGCAGCGGATGGCTTCGCGCAGCATCGCCTGCGCGAAATTCGGCGCCTTCACGATCAGCACGTTCTCGTCGTTGCGGTCCAGGGCCGAGCCCGAAAAATTCGCCGATCCCAGCACGACGGTTTCGCGGTCGATCACGATCACCTTGTGATGCAGCCGCACCCCCGGCGACATGCGCACGTTGGCGCCCATCGCCTCCAGCTCCTGGGTATTGGCCCCGGGATGCTTCGCCAGGCCGGAATCCAGCAGGATGATCGCCCGCACGCCCCGCTTCAGCGCCCGGCGGATGGCTTCGGTCATGTCGCCGTCGGTGAACGAAAACGCCATCATGGCGATTTCGTTCGTGGCCTGGTCCATCGCCGCCACGATCGCCCCGCGCACGTCGTCTTCCGGCGTGAAGTAATTCTGGATCTCCGTCCCGCCGATGTCCACCTGCGGATGCGGCGTCGGATAGGCGAACCGCTTGCCGTGGCGCTTCTCGAAAATCTCGGTCCATTCCTTCGTATAGTTCTCCGCCAGCTCGGGGCTCTCCAGCACGATAGCGTGGTTGTCGTTGAAGTTCGAGCAGTTGCGGGTGAAGTTGTACGACCCCGTCCAGACGCGCTCGCCGTCCGCGATCATGAACTTGTTGTGCATCAGGCCCGAGCGGTTGTGGGCCAGCGTCAGCATGCCCCGCTTCTCCATTTCCGCCAGCTCTTCCTCCACGTCGTAGGCCCGCTCCGCGTTGTCGCGGTCCACGATCACCCGCACCTTCACCCCCCGGTCCTGCGCCGCCAGCAGCGCCTGCGCCACCTGCGGCAGGTTCAGGTCGAACACGCACACGTCCAGGGTCCGGGCGGCGGACTCGATGAACGCCACCAGCGCCTTCTCCATCGTCGGCGACGGGCCCAGGAAGAAATACACCGGTTTATCCCCGAACCGTCCCGACAGCATGGTCTCCGCGTAGAACGGATCCACCTTGAACTCAAAGGGCGACCCCGCCGCTGCCGCCGCCCACAGGACCAGCGCCGCCGTCATCCGCTTCCATCTCCGCTGTATCGGGATGTCCATCCCCGTCACTATGCCACACCCCCGCGCCACCGCAACCCCAGACTCCCCAAAACCGCCCCCGAACCGCCGACACGGGCCTTGACCGGCTTTCCGGCGTTGCGTAATGTTCCGGCCATGTCGAAGTTCACTGCCAGCGCGGCCGGACGCCGGTTTCTCTTCCTCCTCTGCCTGGGCGGCAGCCTGGCGGCGGCAGGCCCCGCCGCGGCCCGCCCGTACGTCGAAACCGGCCCCGAACGCGGGTTCCACCTCTTCACCCGCCCCCGGAAAAAGGATCCCGCCGCCCAGTGGGAGTGGGTCCAGTCGCTGGACCGCGCCGGCAAGGCCCGCGCCGCCGCCCGCCAGGCCTATGCCCTCCGCCTGTTCTGGCCCCAGGCTCCCGAAGCCCCCGGCGCCCAGCTGCTCTATGCCCGCCACCTGGACCGCCGCCGCCGCTTCCAGGAGGCCTTCGACGCCTATCAGCACCTCGTGGATACCTATCCCGGGCGCTTTGAATTCAACGAGATCATCGCCCGCCAGATGGCCCTGGCCCAGGCGATCATGGAACACCGCAAGGGCAAGTTTCTTTTCCTTCCCGGATTCTCCGCCCCGGAACGCGCCATCCCCTATCTGGAAAAGATTGTCCGGAACGCCCCCGAAAGCCCCCTCGCCGCCGAGGCCTATTTCCGCATCGGCCAGGCCCATGAACGCGTCTATGCGTATCCCGAAGCCATTGACGCCTATTTCACCGCCCTGAACCGCTTCCCCGACAGCGACGTCGCCGAACCGTCCGCCCTCGGCCAGGCCCGCTGCCACATCCGCATCGCCCGGGATTCGCCCGAGGACAACCGCGCCGTCGAAACCGCCATCGCCGCCTGCGACCTGTATCTGCAGCGCCATCCGGACTCCGCGGCCGCGGACGACATCCGCGCCACCCGCCGGGATCTGCTGGCCCGCCAGGCCCGCACCGCCTTCGACCGCGCCCGCTATTACGACCGCATCCTCCGCCGGCCCGAAGCCGCCCTCATCGAATACCGCGCGTTCCTGGCTGCCCACCCCGATGCCGATCAGGCCGCCGACGCCCGCCGGCGCGTCCAGGAACTCGCCCGGCAGCTGGGCCCCGACGCCCCTCCCCCCCCCGACACGGAGAACTGACATGAAACGCTTCTTTCTGCTGACGGCCCTGCTTCTTTCCGCCTCCGGCTGCGTGCAGTACCGGCTTGGCTCCATGCTGCCCCCGGACGTCCGCACCGTGTACATGCCGACCTGCGACAACCAGACCCGCGAACCCCTGCTCGAACAGGACGTCACCCAGGCCATTCTCTCCCAGATCCAGATGGACGGCTCCCTGCGCCTGGCCCCCGCCGACTCCGCCGACACCGTCCTCGAAATCACCCTCAACCAGTTCTGGCTCGATCCGGTCGCCTACGTCTCCGGCGAAAGCTCCACCGCCAACCAGTACCGCATGAACATCCGGGCTTCCTTCGTCCTCTACCGCCGCGCCGACCGCTCTGTCGTGGCCCAGTCCCCGTCCATCACCGGCTGGTACGACTTCGACTTCGCCGGCGACATGACCTCCTCCAAGGCCGTCGCCCTCCGCCCGGCCGCCGAAGACCTCGGCCGCCGCATCGTCAACCAGATCGTCCAGAACTGGCCGTAAGGGAGTTCCCGTGCCGGCCAAGCGCATCATCCCCTGCCTCGACATCGCCGCCGGCCGCGTCGTCAAGGGCGTCCGCTTCGTCGAGCTGCGCGACGCCGGCGACCCCGTCGCCGTCGCCCGCGCCTACGAGGCCCAGGGCGCCGACGAACTCACCTTCCTCGACATCACCGCCTCCAGCGACGAGCGCGACACCCTCGTGGACGTTGTCCGCGCCGTCGCCGCCCAGGTCTTCATGCCGCTCACCGTCGGCGGCGGCCTGCGCACCCCCGCCGACATCCGCCGCATGCTCCAGGCCGGCGCCGACAAGGTCTCCCTCAATACCGCCGCCATCCTGAATCCCGGCCTGATCCGCGACGCCTCCCGGCAGTTCGGCTCCCAGTGCATCGTCCTGGCCCTGGACGCCCGCCGCAACACCGGCGGCCGGCCCGGCTGGACCGTCTATACCCACGGCGGACGGAACCCCACGGCCCTCGACGCCGTCGAGTGGGCCGTCGAAGGCGTCCGGCTCGGCGCCGGCGAAATCCTCCTGACCAGCATGGACCGCGACGGCACCCGCGACGGCTACGACCTCGAGCTGACCCGCGCCATCGCCGATGCCGTCCCCGTTCCCGTCATCGCTTCCGGCGGCGTCGGCACCCTCGACCATCTCGCCGACGGCATTCTCCTCGGCCGCGCCGATGCCGTCCTCGCCGCCTCCATCTTCCATTTCGGCGAGTTCACCATTCCCCAGGCCAAGGCCCGTCTCGCCGCCCGCGGCATCGAAGTCCGCGAGCCGTTCGCCGCCCCCGGCGAATCCCCAGTGAAAGGAGTCCCCGCATGAACCCACTCGAAGAAGGCACCGCCCTCACCCTCGATTTCCAGAAGCTCGCCAAGGCCGTCGCCGCCTGCCCCGGCGTCATCCCCGTCGCCGTCCAGAACGCCGACACCCGCGAGGTCATTCTCATCGCCTACACCAACGAAACCGCCCTGAAGAAAGCCATTGCCGAGCGCACGGCCGTCTTCTGGAGCACGTCGCGCAACGAACTCTGGGAAAAGGGCAAGACCTCCGGCGAGACCTTCGATCTGCTGGACGTCCGGGTCAACTGCGAACAGAACTCCCTCGTCTATATCGTCCGTCCCCGCCGCGGAGGCATCTGCCACACGAAAAACCGGCAGGGCGAACCCCGCAACTGCTATTACCGCCGGCTCGATTTCGACACCGGACAGCTCGTCAACCTCGATCCCTAGACCCCCGTGAGCGCGCACCCTCCATCCGGCCCCGCCGATCCCCAGCGCGCCGCCGCCAACCGGCGCATCGGCGTCTTCATTGCCGTCTTTGCCCTGCTGCTGGCCGGATCCATCGCCCTGGTCCTGCGCGAGGAAAAGCGCCGCGGCATCCTGATCCAGCCCACCCCCGCCCCGGAAACGCCGGCCCTGCCCGCCGCGCCCCCGGCACGCCCGGCGCCCTCCCCGTCGCCCGCCGCCCCCGCCCGGTCTTCCGCCCCCGCCCTGCCCGCCTCTCCCGCCCTGCAGGTGTCCGACCGGATGGAAGACGCCATGGCCGCCTTCCGCCTGGCCGGCGAACACCTCAACGCCGGCCGCTTCGACCAGGCCGAGGAACAGGCCCTCGCCGCCCTCCGCGCCTACCCCCGCATGGCCGCCGCCCAGCGCATCCTGGGCCTGGTCTATCTCCAGCAGGGCCGCATGGACCGCGCCATCTCGGTCCTCGAAACCTCCCTGCGCACCGAACCCTTCCACCCCGAAGCCCTCACCAATCTCGCGTTCGCCTACCTCCAGGCCGGCAATCCCGGACTCGCCCTCGAACTCATCGAAACCTGCCGCCGCCTCCACCCCGACTACAAACCCGCCCTTCTCCAGCACGGGCTGATGCTTCTGGCCGACCCCGATTCCACCGAAGCCGTCGGCGTGCTCCGCGAAGCCGTCGAGGCCTTCCCCGGCCTGCCCGGCCCCCGCAACAATCTCGCCGTCGCCCTCGCCCGCGCCGGCGACCGCGAAGGCGCACGCGAACAGCTGACCGCCATCCTGGACCTCGACCCGGCCAACTTCTCCGCCCTGTTCAATCTCGGCGCCCTCCACGCCGCCGAAACCAATGCCGCCGCCGCCATCCCCTGGCTCCGCCGCGCCATGCAGCAGACCAACCCCTCCGAATTCCGGCGCTATCTCAACGATCCCGATCTCGCCCCCATCCGCGAATCCCCCGAGTTCGAGGCCTTCCTGCTGGAACTCGACCCCGTCCTTCCCGCCCCGCCCCCGCCGCCCGGCCTCGGCCCGTAAAAAGCCGCGGTCCTCGGCCCGCAATCCCCCGTTTTTCCGGATTTTCCATGGCGTGGAAAACCGCGCGGAAATTTTTCCATGACGTGGAAAATCCGGATTTCCGCCCCCCTCCCCCTGCGCCGGCCTACGGCGCCGGATTTCCGATCCAGACCGCCCGGTTGGTGGCCGGATCGGATAAATCCCCGCCCAGCGACCAAAGATAGAACGTCACCTTGGAACTCTTCATGTAGTGATACGCCATCCCCCACGGATCCACCAGGTTGGTCAGGGAATGATTGGCGTCGGTGAGCGCGTCCCTCAAGTCCTCCAGATCTTCCACGGTATCCCCCGCCTGCCCCGGCACCTGTCCATACTGCATCTGGTAGTCCGTCACGAAACTCTCCAACTGCCCGATCTCCGCCTCCGCCCGGCTCCGCGCCGCCTTCTTCTGAGCGTTCCCCGCCAGCCCCAGGATCAGCGCCGCCAGCAGCGCAATGATCGCAATCACCGTCAACACTTCCACCAACGTAAATCCGGCCCGTTTGCTGTTTGTCATGGCGCGTCTCCTGTTCTGCGCCGATGTTGCCTCATCTCCCCCTCCCGTTCAAGCCCCGTCTTCCTCCCCATCCGCGATCCGGCTCCGCTGACGGGTTCACCGCCTTCCCGCTTGCCTGTTCTCCTCCCCGGAAGTAGGTTGCCCCCATGGAAAACCCGACCGATCCGCGCCAGTTGCTGCGGCTTCAGCGAAACGAAATCAGCGAACACCTGACCTATCAGTGGCTGGCCCGGCGCATTCGCAATGAATCCAACCGGGCGGTGCTCGAGCGCATCGCGAACGACGAACTGGAGCACTACCGGATTCTGAAGCGCCTGACCGGCCGCGACGTCCGGCCGCGCATGGCCCGGGTGCGGCTGTACAGCTGGGTCTCCCGCCTGTTCGGGCTCTCGTTCGGCCTGCGCCTGATGGAGCGCGGCGAAGGGATGGCCGAGACACTCTACGGCCGGATGAAGGAGCAGGTGCCCGATCTGGCCAAGCCGTTTCTCGACGAACAGAAGCACGAGGCGGATCTCCTGGCCCTGATCGAGGAGGAACGAATCGCCTATGCCGGCTCCGTGGTGCTCGGGCTCAACGATGCCCTGATGGAACTGACCGGCGCCTTGGCCGGCCTGACCCTGGCCCTGCCGAACGGACGGATCATCGCCATGACCGGCTTCATTACCGGCGTGGCGGCGTCCATGTCCATGGCCGCCTCCGAATATCTGTCGGCGCGGGAAGAAGCCGATGAGGCCGCCCCAAAGAATCCCCTCAAGTCCTCGGCCTACACCGGCATCGCCTACATCCTGACGGTGCTGGTGCTGATCGCGCCGTATCTGCTGCTGGAAAGCGTGTACCGGGCCGCCGCCGTCATGATGGGACTGAACCTCCTGATCATTCTGGGATACAATTTCTACATCACCACGGCCAAGGGCCTGCCCCTCTGGCGGCGCTTCGGCCAGATGGCCCTCATTTCCCTCGGCGTGGCCGGCATCAGCTTCCTGCTGGGCACGGTCGCCCGGCAACTCTTCGGCGTGGATCTGTGACCGGCCCGGCGGACACCCGGAGGACCGCCGCACTCCGGCCTCGCCAAACCACCCCGGGCAGGCCATAGTAACCCCCATCAAGGAGACCCGCATGAACACAACCCGGTTGATCCCGCTGCTGGTATGGCTTGCCGCCGCTCAGACCTTCGCCCAGGAAATGCGCACGTGGACCAGCGCCAGCGGTGCCACCATCGAAGCTGCTTTTGTCGAGCAGCAGTTTGACCTGGTGATTCTCCAGTCGCCCGGCGGCGATAAAATGAAAATCCGCCTGAACCGGCTCAGCCCCGAAGACCAGCGGTATGTCGGAGGGCTCAAGTCGGCCGCGCCGGCCGCCGGCCTTTCCGGCAACGCCGCCGGGGAAGCCCCGATCCCCCCCGCGCTGGAAGACCTGCTGGGCCGGCGGCTGGTCAACGCCAAGGGACGCAAGGTCTCGACCGCCGAACTCGCCGGCAAGAAAATCGGCCTGTATTTCTCGGCCTCCTGGTGTCCCCCCTGCCGCGCCTTCACCCCCCAGCTGGCCGCCGCCTACAACCAGCTTCAGGCCGACGGCAAGCCGTTCGAGGTGGTGCTGGTTCCCCACGACCGCGATGAAGCCTCGATGCGCGCCTACATGCGCAGCCACGAGATGCCCTGGCTGGCCATCCCCTTCGGCGACAAGCCCGTGGAGGCCCTCAAGAAGAAATACGCCGTCAACGGCATCCCCAAGCTGATCATCATTGATGACGCCGGGAAGACCCTTTCCACGGAAGCGCGCGGCCAGGTCATGACCCAGGGCGCCGCCGCGTTTGACAGCTGGTAAGCCCCC
>ERZ795053.2930-NODE-2930-length-20050-cov-6.750038_pt1 | contig 20050 bp, 22 predicted proteins | sample MGYA00375137_ERZ795053 | MGnify/ENA primary metagenome ERZ795053 (study PRJEB30182, sample SAMN05720284) | activated sludge metagenome | isolation source: Anaerobic digester | place: Hong Kong | collected 2014-12-17 ...
CTCGACCTTGCTGCCGATGTGCTTACCAAGGCGGGAACGCCACTCAATGCCAAGACGATCGCCGATCGCGTGATCGAGGCGGGCTGGCAGACAAATGGACTAACCCCCGCGGCGACGCTCTATTCCGCAATCCAGCGCGAGATCGCCAAGAAGGGGAGTGCATCGCGATTCAAGAAGGTCGACCGGGGCCAGTTCGCCATCAACGAAGCGAGGGCAACGAAGTGATGCGACAGGCGCTCGCCCGAGCTCGGCTTGCCCCGGATGCGCGACGCCAGTTGGAAGAGTTGATCGCGCAACACGATCCAATGGGCAAGCTGATCGCTTGGGCGCGGCGAACGAGGCGCGAGGAGGCCCGAACGAGCGCGATCGACGCATCAAAGTCACGGGGTAGTCGGATACGAAAGTCGACGCGGAGCCGCAGGATTGACTTGCGGCTCCCGGCGGTCGGATCGTGGATAGCGCGACAGTACCAAGGCCGTGAGATTGGCGTTCGAGTGCTGGACGACGGTTTCGAGTTCGAAGGCGATCGATACAGATCGCTGAGCGCCATCGCGAAACGCGTCACAGGCTCTCATTGGAACGGATTTTTGTTTTTCGGAATTACCCGTCAGGAGAAGTGATCGATGCCCAGACGTCCCCTAAATGGACGCAAGTCACAAAAGGACTCGGCGGCCGATACGCCCGTCGTTCGTTGCGCGATCTATACCCGCAAATCGAGCAACGAAGGGCTCGACCAATCCTTCAATACGCTGGAAGCGCAGCGCGAAGCGGCTGAGGCTTACGTTGCCTCCCAAAAGCACGCGGGGTGGACGCTCCTTCCTGATCGATACGATGATGGGGGATTCTCGGGCGGTACCACGGAGCGACCAGGTCTCAAGCAACTGATCGACGACTGCGAGGCGGAGAAGATTGACTGTGTCATCGTATACAAGGTAGACCGCCTATCACGATCGCTGATGGATTTTGCGCGGATGATGCAGTTGTTCGAGGAGAAGCAGATCCACTTCGTCAGCATCACCCAGCACTTCAACACGGCTGAATCGATGGGGCGGTTGACCCTCAACATCCTGCTTTCGTTCGCTCAATTCGAACGCGAGATCATCGGCGAGCGGATCCGTGACAAGATCGCGGCCAGCCGGAAACGTGGCAAGTGGCCGGGAGGTAATCTGATCCTCGGCTATGACCTCGACCGAGAGAACCGGCGCCTTGTGGTCAACGAAGGAGAAGCCAAGCAGGTCCGTGAGATGTTCCAACTCTACCTGGAGCATGAATCGATGCTCCCTGTCGTTGAAGTCGCGAACGAGCGTGGCTGGACGACCAAGTCGTGGATCGACCGGAATGGCAAGCGTCAGGGCGGCCGTCGCTATGATCGCTGGAATCTCTACCTGCTGCTGAACAATGTCGCCTATCTCGGGAAGGTGCGTCACAAGGAGGAGGTCTATGAGGGCGAGCATGAGGCGATCATCGACTTGGAGTCGTTCGAGGCGGCAAGGGAAGTCATGGACCGCAATCGCCGCAGCCGCGGAAGCCGCTCGCGCAACAAGTATGGCGCGCTACTTTGTGGCTTGCTCAGATGCGGTCACTGCGACAAGGCGATGATTCACTGTCCTGTCAAGAAACGGAAGTCGAAGGTCTATCGCTATTACGTTTGCATTCGTGCTCAAACGGCAGGCACAGATGCATGTCCGTCAGGCTGGGTGAATGCTGAGCGCTTGGAAGCAGCCGTCATTCAGAAGCTCGGTGTGATCGCCTCCAAGATAGAATACGAATTGATGCGTCAGAGTATCGAGCGCGATCTGATCGTGCTGTCGAGCGACGCCGATGCCAAGCGAAAGATACGTGCGTTGAACGAGGTTGTGGACCAGGTCATCTACGACCATGCGTCAAAGAGCATTCGGATCGGCGTTCGCGACGATTTGGCGGAGCCCACGCCGATGCGCAGCGATGGGGCGGGTTCGAAGGAAATCCGCGCGACCTCAAAACGGAAGACCCAGCATGCCGGAGTTTGAATTCAAAGTGGATGTAGCATCGAGGCCGAGGGCCAAGCCTCGGAAACGTGGTCGGCGGCAACCGTTGCCTTCGCTCGTCAGGCTGCTCGTTCTCGCCCACCAAATCGACCAAGCGATCACCGACGGGCGCGTCGAATCGTATGCCGACATCGCCGACCAACTCGGAATCAGTCGCGGGCGCCTGACGCAGATCCGATGGTTCCTGAGGCTCTCGCCGGAAATTCAATCGAAGATCCTGCTCGGCAACCCGCCCGCAATCCGGGCAATCTGCGAGCGCGACTTTCAGGTCGTCACGCGCACGACTGATCCGAAGGAACAAGAATCTCGGCTGAAGAAGCTGCTCGCTCGGTCCACCTCCCACCAAGACTGACTTTCCGATTCCAGCACCGATTGCCGTTGTGTTCGACAACGTAACATGCGTCCTAATGTCGTCGGATTCGAGATGCGCTCGAGCCGCCGAAATCGCCGAACATAGAGTTTAGCTGGGATTGCGATATATGCGCGCAATCAGAGAGGATTTGGCCAATTGGGGGCCAAAACGTCGCCCGATCCGAGACGAACGATGCGCATCATTCCTCTCTACTACTGGCCGGAGGCACATGCCAAAGATGCATGGACTCGTAAGCGTTGAACGCGTGGCGAGTTAGGGCGGTCGGCAAACGATTGAAAATGCGGCGCGGGTTTAGCTAGAAATCGGCCAGTTATCAATCGCCCGGCCGACTGGATGGGAGGCCCAACGGACCTAGGTTCCTCTCGAAAATCGTGTCGTTTTTGTCGTGTTTTCTGAGGCGTCAAATTGCGTAACTGTTGGCCCTGTTGTTGGTTACGGCTGTCACCCCGGGGTAGGGGTGACAGCATCTCCAACAACGTCGCAATCGGCCTAGATGGCATTTCGTCCTCACCTCGACTCGGCTGACATGACGCCAATTCAGAGTGCAAATCCGACACGTGCTGTCGCGTGCATCGCATTGGCGTCTTGGGTTCGTTTACCGCGTTCAGTATTATGCTCCACGTCGGTGGCAAGGATTGTCGCTCTACGAGATTGGTGTTCAGGCCATATGTGTGGGCAATTCGAGCAAAATCAAGGATGATCGTCATGCCAATCGCCGAGAAAGCCCCGCGGGGCGATTCCAAATTCCTCAGAAACAAGCGTATTGCGGGTTACCTGAATGCGCTCATTGCCCATTTGAACGCGACCTATATCGGGGTTGGGGAAGAGGGCGAGCGTTTGGCCGCGTTGCTGCTTGGGGAGCTTGATCCGATACAGGATATACAGCTCATTAATGAGGTTGGTGATTGTTTTGAGGCGGCGCGAGCTGCAAGCCTAAGGATTGGGCAGCCACTCGTCTTGGGGGCAGGACTAAAGGACAGGCATTCGTATGACGAGCTGATCTCGCTACGAAGGTATCATGTGCGACGTTTAGAGCGCCTGTACATGGTATACCGACCGAAAGGCGAAGTAGCCGGTTTCGGTGATGTTCGGCTGTTGAATTTTGACCATACCCGGCGAGTTTTTGAGTATGCCGGGACAGAAGTCCCTATTCCCGGAGGTGCCGCGTCAATTTTGCTCAAGTCCTTGCTTGATTCACCCGTGAGATTTGCCACACATGTCGAGCTTTGTCATGCCCTAGAGATTCCAGTTCCCAATCACTCCGAAGGCGCGCCGCCCGAAATCTCCGAGGCAATGGGTGCGATCAGAAGTGTATTTCGAGCTGCAATGATCCCATTGAGCGTCAAGAACCGGCGAAAGAAGGGCTTCGAGTTGGTTGGACGGAACGAAGCCGCCGGAAATCCGAGTTAGCCGGAGTTTCTTCCCGAGTTGCGCGAATTGGAAATAGATAGTCTCTGAATCAACGGCAAGAAAGCTGTTGGTTAGGAGACTTTCAAGATGAGAATTCGCCTCGTTTCCGTCGCTCGCATCAACCCCGCCCCATACAACCCCCGCCTGGATCTCAAGCCGGGTGACCCGGATTACGAGAAGATCCGGCGCAGCCTGGACGAATTCGGCTGCGTCGAACCGCTGGTGTGGAATCAACGCACCGGGAATCTCGTCGGAGGACACCAGAGATACAAGGTCCTGCGTGCCCGTGGCGACGAGTTCGTGCGTGTCAGCGTCGTCGACCTGTCGCTCGACAGGGAGAAGGCCCTCAACATCGCCCTGAACAAGATTCAGGGCGATTGGGATGAGGCCAAGCTGGCGTCGCTGCTGCAGGAACTGCTGGATTCATCGGATGTAGACATCGAACTGACGGGGTTCGATCTACCGGATGTGGAGGGCCTGTTGGCCGGCGCCGGCGCTGGTGACGATCAGGATCCGGATGATTTCGATGTCGAGGCTGCAACGGATCGCGACAAGCCGGCAATCACGCAAGCCGGGGATCTGATCGAATTGGGCCAGCACCGACTGGCGTGCGGCGATAGCACTCAATCGGAGGTGTTCGACCTCGTCGTCGGCGATCGCACGCCAAACCTTCTATTTACCGATCCGCCCTACAACGTGGACTACTACGGGGGAAGCCGCCCAACACCCCAGAAAGCACGACCGAAGCAAAGCCGCCAGTGGAAACGAATCTACGCGGATGACCAGTCGCAGTGCGACTACGAGGGCTGGTTGGAGGGCATCCTGACCAACGCCATCACTCGGCTTCGTCCCGGCGCCGCCATCTATCTCTGGAACGGCCATCGCCAGTTCGGCCCGATGCACACCATGCTGACGCGTATGGAGGTTCACATCTCCTGCGTCATCACGTGGGCGAAGGAGTCGTTCGCGATCGGATACGGCGACTACAACCAGCAAACGGAGTTCTGCCTCTACGGCTGGAAACCCGGCAAGAAGGGCGGTCACGCGTGGTACGGACCCACCAATGCCTCGACGCTCTGGCAGGTTCGTCGCGATCCGACCAAGAGCTACTCCCATCCAACCCAGAAGCCCGTGGCGCTGCCTGAACAGGCAATTCGCAATTCTTCGAAGATCGGCGACGTTGTCCTCGACTGCTTCCTCGGGAGCGGGACGACGCTGATCGCGTGCGAACGACTTCGCCGTGTCTGCTGTGGGATCGAGATCGACCCGCATCACTGCGACGCGATCGTTCGTCGTTACATCGCTCATGTTGGCGAGGACAAGGTCGCGCCGGAACTCGTCGAGCGGTATCGAATTGCCGCGGAGGTGGTGTCGTGAGCAAAGGCAAGGACGACACCAATCTGCTTTCGGTCCTCGAGCAGGTGAAAACCGGCGCCATGAATCCGAAGCGCATCCCGAAAGAGATGCAGACCGGGCTCGTGGGATTGCTCATCGATCAGGGGCTGCATATCCCCGAAATCGCCAAGATCCTCAAGTGCAGCGATCGCACCATCCAGCGGCACAAGGCGGACCTTCTCGCTCAACTCGCGCTGGATCCGAACCCCGATCTGGCCCGACAGCTTTCCGGTCGGTTAATCCAGATCGCGGAGCAGGTGATGGCGAATCTCCGCCGGATCGGGCGCGACAAGGCGACGCCGGCGGCTTCTCGAATCGACGCCGAAGCGAACATCTTCCAGGTCATGGCGAAACTCGTGGAGAAGCTCCAATCGCTGGGCTATCTGCCGCTGAATCAGGGATTGGCTCTCGACGCCTCTCTTCGGGATGGGCCGATCGACGTGAGCCACATTATCGCCGAGGTAACCACCCTTCGAACCGTATCCAGCAAATGTCTCGCGCCGGAGGATCCAGCGCGGAAGGACCTAGAAAAACTCGATGACGCTATTAACCCCAAACAAGGAGGTACGAAACGTGGCCGCGCAACCAAGAAGCTTTGATCGATGCGATCGCTATCTCTCCCAGATGCGCCGCGAACTTGGGCGAAAGAGCCTGCTCGCATTCGGTAGAGTCTATCTCCGTGAGCACTTTCGGCTGGAGCCGTCAACGATGCACGAGGAGATGGCGAAGACGCTTCAATCGGTCACCGAACGATCGCACGGCTCTCGGATCGCCTGGGCGGCGCCGCGCAGCCATGCAAAGAGCACGTTGGTGACCTTGGCATATGTCCTCTGGTGTATCTGCTACCGGCGCGAGCCCTTCATTGTGATCTGTTCGAACTCGGAGGAGCGAGCGAATGACATGTTGTCGCAGATCAAGGACGAACTGGAGAACAACCAGATCATCCGAACGGACTTCCCCAACATCTGTCCCGTTGTCCGCGGAAGGAAGATGGGTCCGTACCGTCAAAACCTGATCACGGTCGGCCGATTGAATCCGATCCGGATCGCGTCCTTGGGACCCCAGAAGGCGGCGCGAGGAATTCGACATCGGCAGCACCGACCGAGCCTGATCATCCTCGACGACCTTGAGAGCCAGGAGAGCGCCGGCTCTGAGGAGCAGCGCGTCAAACTCAAGAGCTGGTTCACGAAAACGGTCTTGAAGCTCGGCGACAAGCGGACGAACGTCGTCCTCCTCGGGACGATCATTCACTATGACTCACTCTTGGCCGATTACGTACTCCGAGGCCATCCTGGCTGGCGGGCGAGATGCTATAAGGCGGTTGTCTCGTGGTCGGATCGCGCGGATCTATGGCGTGAATGGGAAGAGATCTTCAAGGGGAACACGTCCTTTGCCGGCAAGGAACACGACGAAGGCGCCAGGGCGTTCTTCGAATCGAATTGTTCGGAGATGCTGCGAGGCGCCGAAGTACTGTGGCCGGAATCCGAGGACTACTACGAATTGATGGTCCAGCGTTTGGTTGATGGGACTCTCAGCTTCGACAGCGAAAAGCAGAATGACCCGATCGACCCCGCCCACTGCCTCTTCAAGCCGGAGAACTTTGTCTTTTGGAATACGCGTTTCAGAACGCTCGAGGAACTCCGCGCGGCGTCGAGCCCGAATTCGTTCTTCATCGGCGCGTGTGATCCGGCGCTCGGCAAGTCGAAACGAGGTAATGACGATACGGCGATCATCACGTTGTTCGTTGATCCGACGAAGGGTTCCTACGTGGTGGAGGCCGACATGCGGAAGCTGACTCCGACAGAGACTGTGGATGCGATTATCGAGAAGCACCGACGATGGCGATATGCACTGTTCGGACTGGAAACGAACCACTTCCAATCAATGCTGGCCGATCTCCTGCGGACGAACAGCGCACGCGCGGGATTGGATGTACCCGTCCACCAGATTCAGAATACCTGCGCCAAGGAAGATCGGATCCGGATGCTGGAACCAAGCATAACAGACGGAACAATCGAACTCGACAGCCGTCACACGGCGCTTATCAATCAGCTTCGTCAGTTTCCGAAGGCGGCGCACGACGACGGACCGGATGCGCTGAACATGGCCTGTCAAACCGTGGTCGCCCACATTCAGCGAGGTGAGCGGACGATCCGATGGGTCAGGCTCTGGGATCATCGCGATCGGGATGAGGGGAACTGGCGACCGTTGAACTGGTAGGCCCGACGGGGAGGCAAATTCCGTTCATCGAGTGTCGCCGGGCGTTGACTTCCGGCGGCCCCTATTGGACCATGACGTCGGGAATGTGAGTTTCTGCCGTGTTTGGAGGACCAAACGCATAGCGCCACGTTTTGTGGCAAGACATCGATGTGACGCGCGAGCGTCAAGTAGCTGCCTTCCGAAATCCCGCCAGATTGAGCCGCGAGGCTCATTGCATGAATGCAGCACTTGGAACCGCGCTCCCAAACGGGAGCGTCGGCCATGTGTTGATTCATGCGCCCCTGGCGGGGCTTCGGAAGCGACCGTGGTCCGGCGCTCTTTTTGTGCGCATTGCCGGGCTGGACTACGGGAAACCCAAGTCCAGAAACCGCGTCAAAGGAGCACAAGAATGTCAGACAACGTAGACACCGAATCGCACGAACCGTCACGGGAACGCCCACGAAAATCGAGCCTCGGAATCGTCTCAATGATCCTGGGGATCGTCGCCTTCATGATCTGCTGGATTCCATTTGTGGGATTCATCGGCATGCCGCTCAGCGTCGTGGGCCTGCTGCTCGGGATCATTGGCCTCATCGATTGTCTTGCGAACAAGAAGGCTGGCGCCGCGTTTGCCTTTGCAGGGATCCTCATCTGCGCCATCGCCATTTGGGTACCGATCGGGTTGTACCGGGGGATCAACGCCGTTCGCGAGAACTTTCGGGCGGCGGCAGAACTCCGCAGAACGGACACAGGTGACCACGCTGGCCGATACTGGTTGAGCGACACTGACGACTCGAACAATTGGAACGATCTCGGCGCCTCGAAACACTCTGATCGAAATCTGCTACGATCTACGCCGGACGCCGCCTCGAAGCCGTCGGATACCACCGATGTCAGCTCGATGAGCAACGACGAACTTTTCGAAATCCTGGAGGCCGACGAACCCAAGGTTCACTCAGCGGATGAGCCACTCGTCGTGGGCTATGTCGAGATTCGAATTGCATCCGTCACCGTCGGTGTCGTGCCGCTGACCCGAATTGATGGTTCGCTCGGGGAATCCGCAAAATCGCACCTGAGCATCAAGATCGAAGTCAAGAACCTCTCGACAAACCGCAAGATCCGTTACGAGAGCTTCGCGGGGCCGGCGTTTTCGCCATACGCAGATCGCGCATCACTACGCGACAACTTTGGCAACTCGTACAACGCCGTTGGCTTCAAGTCGCTCGCTGTGCCCGTCGGCCGAACCGAAAGTGAATCGGTCTATCCGAGCAAGACAATCGCAGATGTCCTCCTCTTCGAGCCTCCCGTCGATGGAATTGAGTACTTGGAACTCGAAATGCCGCTGAAATCTGTCGAGGAGACAGGCGAGGGGTTAATACGAATTCCAAGGACGATGATCCAGACTATGTAAGATACGTGCCAGGTTGGCATGACCGGATGCAGATTCTTAGTTCGAATGTTGGACCAGAAACTGGTGGCCCGCCAGGAGGCAAGAGTCATGCCAAGGTCCTAAACAACCATACTCAGCCGAATGACCTGAGCAGCTTGAAATCTTGCGTTGCCTTCAAAAAAACAGACTGGAAAGAGAACGAACACTTGGGATGTGTACGAATCGGCTCGGTAGTTTCTGAAAGCGACGCTTGACCTTACAGTCTGCGGATCCTCGCTCAGAATCGGCAACTCTTCTGTCAAATCGTCAGAAGTCGATGTCGATTACGAAATGGACCGAGTGATCTCTTAGGGCGTGTCGCCGCGTTTCCACAGGCGGTTCGCAGGAAAGCAGAATTGTCGCGTTTGACGGACAGATTCAGCAACTGCATCGGCTGAATCCGAGGTACCGCGAGTTGGCTGACGCCCCCCACGGTTTCACTGGGATCAGCCTGATCGAAATCAAGGTGTTGCTGCTTATCAGTGCGGGTTCTTCGAGCCAGACGAGATCGGGGCGACCGTTTCAAGAATCGGGGCAAGGTCGTCGTCATCCAACTTGCTCAACACGCAATGGCAGGTCACTGGATCCGTCACATGAACCAGACGCCATTCTCCCACCTCAACCGCGTGACCGTGGTGCCGACCGACGATACACGGGAGATCCTGATGTGTGCCAAAATCCTCGGCGTGAACCGTCGGATGGAATATGGCAATGAGCGTTTGATCCGAGCGCCGGTAGCGGGCGGCGATTCCAGGCTGCGACCCAAACCTGAGCCCATACACGTCGATTCGTTCGAATCCGCCCGGCAGCATGGGTGGAACGTCGAAGACCAGATCCGCCGCATATTCGGCTGCCCTCGTCGGCGCAATCGCCTCTCCCACGTATTGCCTGAGAAATCGCGAAAAGGCCTCGTCAGGGTCCAAGTGAATCGTGTCGAGGATGACCGAGAAATCGATCGACGACGCCTGGGCGGTGTCTTCGCCCTGACGAACAAATGCGAAGTAACCAATGATCCCTACGGCAACGGCGATCATTGCGGCCAAACGCAGCTTTTGAGTCCAATGCGAACGCATGCCGATGTCTTGATGTCCTTGCGGCGTAGCCGACAGCCGATGCTCGACGCCTTCCCACAGTTCGGAGGGAACCTCTGCTTGTTCCGATGCGATCCCATTGGTCAGCCGCTGGAGCGACTGAAATTCGCATCGGCACTCAGTGCACTCACGCAAATGCGAGTCGACTTGCCGCACCTCATCCGCCGAGAGCTCCGCGTCAAGGTAGGCGCCGAGGATTTGCTGTAATCTCGTGCAACTCATGATACGGTGCGGTCTCCCTTCTTGTGAGGCTGACCGCCTGTTACCGCACTTGATTCCGTGCCTTGTCCAGAAGGGGGCGTTTCGTGGCGTCGCCCATCAATTGGATGCGCCGGGGTACGTATTTCTTCCTGCGATGCGTCGCCGTTGGCAAAGAGGGCCTTGAGCCGCTCTCGCGCCCGGTTTAGGCGCGACGCAACCGTTCCCTCCGCACACTCTAGCAATTCGGCGATCGCCCGATAGTCGTTGCCCTGGTCGTAACGGAGCAACAGGATCAACCTATCATCGTGATTCAGCTGCGCTAGCGCGTCGTTGATGTCGATCCGTTCGACATCGGAAAACGCCTGCGTGGGGGGCTCATTCTGCTCTAGTCCGACGGCGTCTAGATGCCGCTGTTCTGTGTTCTTCCGCCTGAGAAACGCGAGTACCTCATTCACGGCAATCCTGTGTATCCAGGTCGATAGTGAGCTTTCGCCACGAAATTGACCGATCCGGGAGAACACTTTGACATAGACGTCCTGTGACACGTCCATCGCGTCTTCTTGTGTCCTCAGCATGCGCAAGGTGAGGTTGTAGACGCGATCGATCGTCTGGTCGTAGATCTGGCGTCTCGCCTGGGGATCTCCCGACTTGCATGCGGTGATGAGGTCATGGTCCGACATCGGCTTGGAAATTGCACCTTTCCACGTCGTAAGGTCATCCTCTTTCGTGGTTTAACGTAACTCAGATGGCCGAAAGGTGCCAGTAGCTGCGATTGAAACCGCTTCCACGCCCCGTGGTCAGGAGTTTGACGGCGACGAGGGCGTCGATACGGCAACTGGCGGTGCTCTATTTGAATTCAGGCAAGTGCGAGATTCACCAACGTGACATCATCGGCAAAGGCTCCGGAGCCATGGAAGGCGTGCGCCGTTGCGATGACCTGGCTCACCTGTTCGGCGACAGGAAGCTTTCTGGTGTCGCGAAAGAGACGATGCAGGCGATGGTATCCGAACTGCGCGCCGGTCGAATCAAACAGTTCGTGCAAACCGTCGGTATAGAGGAGCAGTCTGTCGCCGGAGCCAAACGGAACGGATGCATCTTCGAATTTGCCATCCCTCAGAACTCCGAGGGGGAGTCCGTCACAGTCCAGGAGTTCCAGCCGGCCGTCTGGGTGAAGGAGCACACCTGCGTCATGGCCGGCTTTGGCATACTCGATCCTTGATTTGTCGGGAAGAATTCGCGCGATGAAGCAAGTAGCGAAATCGCCGGCGCTTGATACCTCGTGTAGGCGTTTGTTTGCGGCTGCGAGCACCTCGCTCAACAGATGTCGATCTCTCAACTCATAGCGCAAGACGGTACGAAGGAGGGCGGTATATAGCGCTGCAGGGACACCGTGGCCTGCAACGTCGATCACCGTCAGTACCACGGAGCCGTCCGCAAGTTCCATGCAGTCGAAGATGTCACCGGCGACGCTTGTTGCCGGTTCGAATGCTGAGGCAAGCTCAAGGCCGTCGAATTGCGCCGAATGTGGCGGCAGAAGCCGTTGTTGGATTCGACGGGCTCGGTCCATCTCGACTCGTCGAGCGTCATCCATCCGACCGAGGGATTCCGACATGGCGTTGACGCCGTCCGCCAGGAAGGTGATTCCTGCGCTCCCAGTTCCGTTCGCCCGTGCGTCGAAGATTCCCTGTCCGACCTGATGAACTACTCCAACAAGCTGACGGAGCGGCCGACGGACCCAAAGCCAGAGTCCGCCCCCGGTAACGACGAAGATCAGTAGTGTCAAAATACCAACGCCGACCAAGTGGCTAATTGCTCGTCGCCATATCTTCTGTAGCATCGGTTCCAGCGATTGCGCGACCAGAACCGCACGGCCACTGTCCGCATGGTCCGCCGCCAGAAGGTACCGCTGCCCCTTATATTCGAATTCGGCGATTTCATTCTTGGTCTCGATCACGCTAATCATGCGAGACTCAAGCTCAGGCGTCGCGCGAGCGTGGGCGCGAAGCGCGACGCTTGACTGATCGTTGAGTATCAGGATGTGATGCCCCGGTGACGCCAAGGCACTCATCTGTTGGCAGTAGTCATCGATGAACGCCTGGTACTCGTCCGGATCAGTCAGGCGGCGCTGGGCAACAGCCAGGACCTTTGCTTCCTCACAGAGTTTTGCGGATTCCTGAGATTTCAGTGCATCCTGCTCGCTCAGGAACTCGGTTGATTCGGATGCGACCAGAACGACGATCACAGTCGCATTGACCAGCAGGGCGATCTTGAATGCGAGCGTATTCCGGAACGTCAGGAGCTCGTTGGTCGTCGACTCTGTCTTTCTTGAATTCGTAAGGCCGGTCAATGAAACACTCTCCCCACGCAGTTAGATGCGCTTCCCCGTCGATGCCTTCTTGCGCGCGTGGTTGTATTCGGTGCCGAGGGCGCGTCAGCCCCCTCCCGATAGCCTCAGGGAGACGCCCACGCAACTCAGGGTCCGCTATATGTGTACGACAATTGTAACGATTGTGTCATGACGGCCACGGGGTTTGTCACCTATCGCGTTCACGTAGGCATATCAATGACTTGCCGGGAAGGATTCACTGTGCCAGCGCATCCAAACCTTGAGGATAAAGATGATCGCGAGGCTTCGCGATTGAAGGAGCGTTTCAAATGTGGAAGGCAGCCCTTTCCGGTGTTCTTCTTCTCCTGATTCTTGGTGGGTGTACCGCTCCGAAGCCGACGAGTGGCTGGGTGTCGCGAGCCCGGGTCGGTGGGCAATACTCCGATTTTATTTACAGGGATGGGCAGGGTGTCGAACGGCTCCTGCGCAATCAACTCGGCGATTACACCGTGCTGCTCTTCAGCCGATGCGACGATAACAGCCATGGACCGATCAGTAAGTTGTTGACGGGCATCATCGAGGAAAATCGGCGGGCCAGCATGGTTAAGGTGATAGGAATCGATATCCATACGTTTTATGACAAGTGCGATCATTCACAATGCCATCTGGTCGCCGGGCAGGAAGACACTCTAAGCATCTGCGATGCGACGGGTGCAATTCGCCGGCTGTACGGGGTCGAGCAGGCCGATCAACTTGTTGTGATCGGTCCTGATCACCGAGTCGCTTACTCGTCGCGTTCTGAGAAATCCGCTGAACTGCGAAGCTGGCTCCGATCGCGTGTGGCGGCATTGTCAGATCGTCGGGCCGAGGAACTTGCGCAAGAGTACGAGTCGATCGATTGGTAGTCTACGTCCGCCCGGTGACAACTGGATTCGCCGTTGACGACAGCACTACTGGCACGGCTTCATCAACACGCGGCCCAACGTCGCCATAATTCCAGACGTCCACCTAGTGGAGGGCCGTCTTGATGCACTCGAACACTGATCACACAGCGTTTTCGACATCGGGACCCGGCGAGGATCTTTATCGACGGCGGCACTGGCAAATCTGGCCACAATTGTTGGCAAGCGGCTTGCTTGGCGATTTCGTCGTGAGAGCCCGATCGGAGTGGCGGCGGCTCTGGGGATCGTTAGGGGAGGAGTTGTATTCGTGCTTCCTCAACGGTGATCGCAATGTCCGATCAGACATGATTCGTCGGGCGAAACAGGCGGGTGCCGGCGAGGTCGCGGTCCAATTGGAGCGATGGCGGCTCGAAATCGACGGGGAGCGTGACAGCTAGATTGTGCCGGGATTCACAAAGGTGTGAATGGCACAAGCGACCGACTTGAAAAAAAGAATGCGCGAAGATTCCGACTGCCGTGCGCATCAAAATCGAAACAGCCTTGATACGCGGTCATTGGTATTCCGCGTGAGGTACAGCCAAGCCCTAGGAGCAGCAAATGGAACAAGCCCTTAAGACAGGAAACCAAAAGCTCGTCATGATCGCAACCCTCGGACTGGCGGCGACCGTTGCGTTCGCGGGTCCGCACGACATGGACCATGGGAAGGGCAAGAAGCCTGGCGACGGCAAGCCCACGTTGCCGAACTGCCCGGTCATGGGGGAGCCGGTCGACTTCTCGGTCAAGACAATGACGAAGGAGGGGCCCGTCTATTTCTGTTGCAAGATGTGCATCAAGAAGTTCAATGACGAACCGTCAAAATACACACAAGGACTGAGCGAACAAAAGAAGGCGCTCGCCAAGCTGCCGAAGGTCCAAGTCACGTGCCCCGTGTCGGGAGAGCCGATCGACACCAAGGTGTTTATCGAAGAGCGCGGAAAAAAGACGTACTTCTGCTGCAAGGGTTGCATCGACAAGTACAAGAAGGACCCTGCCAAGTTCGCGGCCAAACTCGCCGACAGCTATTCGTATCAAACGAAGTGCCCTGTGATGAACGGCGAAATCGATCCCGGAACGTTCATTACGTTGAAGACCGGTCAGACGATTTACTTCTGTTGCAAGGGATGTGACAAGAAGTTCCTCAAGGATCCGGCAAAGTACGCACCAAAGTTGGCGGAACAGGGAGTTCATATCGACCCGAAGAAAGTCGAAGTGGCTCCGGAAGCGACATCCAAGAACGCGACGAAATCCTCCGGCGACGACGGCGATTCTCACAAGAAACATGAAGGGCACGACCACGATCACTGACAAACGCGATCGGCCTTTGACCTTCGGGCGAGCGATGTAGTCCGAAATCCGCGACAACAGTCCAGGTGCACTCTCCTGAGGCGTAGTCGGATTCTCTCGGCTTCCGCGGACCTTGCTCGCGTTCCGTCGCGCAAAACACTGTGCAGGTCGGGGACTCGACAATGAGTCGGCGGCATAGGCAATCAACTCGGCGCCGATGCACTCACGCCAAGAGATCGAGATTCCGTTCGCAGGTCAGAACGTGTTCGCGACGGGACCTGCTCGCCGTGAGCCTTGTCGTTGTCGTGGTTGCGGGAATTTGGTTCCTGGCGCGGCTTCGGGCTGGCAGCCAATCTCAAGTCAGAATGAGCACCGTGGATGAACTCCTGTGCCCTGTTGGGGGCATGCCGATCGATCGGGCGATCAGTCTCGAGACGCCTGAGGGGACCGTCTATTTCTGCTGCGGCGGCTGCATTGGCCGGTTTCAATCCGCCCCGGCCGAGTTCGAGAAAGCAGCTATCGCACAGCGAGAGGCAATTGCTGTCTCGGCTCTCAGCGAAATGGTGACAAGCGGTCCTGCAAAGGCAGGATGGAAGGAGTAGCGAATCGTGAAGCGAGGTGTAATGCTGATCCTGATCCTGGTGGCAGCGGGCGTTTCGGGGCGCGACGACCCGCCCGCCCGTCCGCAATCGAGCACGGTTCAGGGGGCGGAAAAGATCGTTGTTCATTTGAAGCATTTTACGGATGATCTGCATGCGGCCTACATGGCGATGCAACTGGCTGCGCGATTGCAGGCGAAAGGGGCGGAAGTCACATTGTTGCTTGACCTGGACGGCGCCCGATTCGCCGATGCGCAAGGCGCCGGCATTCGGGATACCAGCAGTCGCAATTTCGAACAGAGCTATGCGGAGTTTGTACGTGATGGGGGTAGGGGACTGGTTTGTCGTCATTGTGCCAGCTTGCACGGAATCGATCGGGGGCAACTACGCAAGCAGATGACGATGGCAAGCATGGACGGGATCGCGGGAGCGGTCTTTTCTGCCGACAAGATTATCGATTATTAAGCTTGGTCCATTGAATAACGAAGTCGGCGGTTTGATAAGTGGCCTTCAACGTTTGGCACGACGATTGTGCCGTCAACGTTTCTGGTGGATGTTTTTCGCTCCGACGGGATGCCATGGCAGCAGGTCGGCTCGCCGATCAGTCGTGAGTCGAGTTCAATATCGTGCTATCCCCCGCGATCAAGCTCGTCCCCTGGCACCTCCTGATTCTTGATGGCATTCGAACGCCCGAAGTCAAGCGATTTGCCAGGATTTCGGTACCTTGTTTGGTGCGACACCGGTGACCGCGGCCGGCAGCACGAATCAGGTGATTTGACCGTTCACGGGCCATTCGGGGACTGCGACTACGACACCCTTGGAGTCGCTCGTCTCACGAACCTCCGCCAGCCGACGACGGCGAAGGCGCCGTCTGTCCGGCGAGTTCGCACCCGCCTCGGTAAGGCAAGAACGAGCCAGGTTCGGCGTCATTACCAGGGAAGGAATCCCCCTCGCTATGCATCCAAGTAAGGTAAGGACAAGCGTGAATTTCGGCTGGCGTGCTGAGGGTCGATCCCCCATTTGTGAGGGTAGTGAAAGGCAGGAATCTCGATTGGATGGACAACAACTAGGACGCGCGATCGCGACCGTCATGGGGGCCGCCGCAGCGATAAAGATCGGGCCGGTGATGCGGGCCGTGAGTCCTGTAGGATTCAGGTCGACGCCACCTGGATCGAGATCATTTCGATTCTACCCAACTGCGAGAGCATCGATAAGGAGATTCCTCGGCGCGGAAGTAATTCACGTGCGGAGCATAGTGGCCCGCCGAATCTAATCAGAAAGATGGGAAAAACATGACACAGCGACAGAAAAATCCAAGAGTCGGTTTGATCACTGGTTTCGCGGTAATCTTCCTCGTTGCCGGGCAGGGATGCGGACTCGAAATCGGGACGCTGCTTGGGGGCGGAGGCGGAGGCGAAGGTGCTTCTCAACTGACGGGGCTGGCGCTTGAGGTCGCGACAAAAGCCGACTCGGTGGCACGTCAGATAGGCGGTCCCTCGGGATTCGGCGGAATGCGCATGGTCGGATATCGCGACCATGCCGAAGAGCACATGGGTTTCCATGATGTGGAAGGGCTCGCAGACTCAGCTGAGGACCTTGGCGTTCGATTAACAAACGAACTCGACCAGGAATGCACATTTCATCTGTCTTACTATTCAAGCCATGTCGGGACAGATGAGCAATTATTGGATGTTACGGTACAGGCCGGCGAGTCCGTCGTGGTGACGATTCCGTGCTCAGAAATAGTGGGACTGGGCGGCTTGGAAACTCCGGGTGAGGCAGGATGCCATATGGACGACGGCCATTCCGTGGACAACATGATGGCTGTTCCAGGATTCATGGGACAGGATTTTACATGCTTCGGGTCGTATGAGTGCGTTCTTACGACCGACGTTGACGACCTTGACGGCGATGGCGACACTGAAGAATCAATCATCGTCAGTGCTGCGATGAGGTTCCACTCGATGGATGGCGGTCCGCTCGGCCATGCACACGGCAGCGCGGCGGGCATGATGGGTTCGCACATGGGGTCGTGAATCGATGCGCGGGCGGCGAAACTTTGAGGCGAATGCACGTCGTTATTGATGGCCTTGCAAGTTCAAAAAGTCCATCGGGGGCTGCAATCCTTCGGGAATTTCAGTCCGAATTTGCCGGGACTGCATGATTCTGCTCGTCGATGGAAGTCCGCGTTCGAACGCGCGGCGGGCCGGTTCGATCGGAGTCAGACCGTGGCGATTCCCCGAGCTCGCCGGACGCTATCCCTGCAACGCGCGCGCATCAAGATTCCGCAGGGCCGTTCGAGTTTTCCCGCTATTGTGATACCCACGGATGTAAGTTCGATTTATCTGCCTGCCGAACGCGGTGCCTTCGGCACGAACGCCGATGTGTTTCGCGACACGATGGGAAATCAAGGCGACGCCGGCTAGGACCATGGAACATCAGGAGTTTCTTACGCTGCCATGATAACGACACGCACGCAACGGAACCGAAGCAATTTATGCGTAGGAGCTCGCGAGATTGCGGTTGCCGGCGGAGCAGCCCTTGTCATTGCACAGCTGCTCGTGATGGCTGGTTGCTCGCTTAACCGGCAGGGGCACCGTGAGATTGGCGACGCGCTCGCCAGTTACAAGCGCCGCCAAACGACCGCCGCGACCCAATACGCCACTCTGCCTAACGCTCCGTCACCAAACGCAAGGTTACCAGCGGGTGGCGGAGATCCGCTTGTAATCGAAGACGGCACTCTCGCCGGCCTTATTTCGACCGCCTTGGAGCGAAATCCGGACATCCTCGCGGCCATTGACGCAGCACGGAGCATGGCGAGTCGAATTCCTCAGGCAACGTCACTGATGGATCCGATGTTGATGACCAAGACGTTGCCAGAGCCGACGCGGACGGCAGAAGGCGACATGGTTTTTGTGTTGGGTGTCCAACAAGTCGTGCCGATTCCGCAGAAACTGGATCATCGCGGCCGCGTTGCCCTTGCCGAGGCCCGAATGGCCGGCGAGACAATTGCACAAACTCGACTTCGGATCATTGGTGATGTGAAGCGAGCCTATTTCCAACTATTTGCGATTGACCAGGCGGTCCTCATTACCAAAGAAAACCAGGTCCTCATGCGCGATCTGATCGAAGTCGCACGTGGGCAGTTGATTGCTGGACGCCGCCAGCAGGAAGACGTACTGCGTGCTCAGGTGGAGCTGTCAAACCTGGAGAGTCAGTTGGTTGAACTCGGCCAGCGACGTGTGACCATCGTTGCACTGATCAACTCGATCCTGGATCTCCCCCCACGAACCAAGGTACCTTCGCTGGCGGAATATGACATTCGTCGGCTGGCGCCGCGATTGAATGAGCTCTTATCGCAGGCCTATAGACGGAATCCGGAACTCCAGAGATTTGAGCGGCAGATTGAGCGCGATCAGCAAAGCTTGCGTTTGGCAGAGCTCGAATACTGGCCTGATTTCACGATCGGGTTTGAGTGGATGGCAATGAACCCGCGAGCGCCGTTTGTTCCGCCGGTGAACCCACAGACGGGAATGAGACCAACATATTCTCGAATGAGCGAAGAGGGGACGGATAGTTGGGCGATTGTCGCCGGCGTCAATCTTCCGATCTGGTACGAGCGAATCGAGGCAGGCATCCGCGAGGCCCGCGAGCGGCTTTCCGCATCGCGCCGTCAAATGCATTCAACGAAGAACAGGATTACGTACCAGGTTGAGGATGCGTTAGCGCGGATTGACTCGCAACAGGACATCGCCGATCTGTTTGCGACCGCCATCATTCCACAGGCCGAGCAGGCGTTTCAGGTAACGCGCGAAGGGTATATCACGGGTACTTCCGACTTTCAGTTTGTGATCGACAACTGGCAAAAGTGGTTGTTCTTCAGGCTGCAATACTACCGGTCGTTGGGGGAACTGGAACGAAGTGTGGCCGACTTGGAGCAGGCTGTCGGTGTCAGTGTCATCGAAGCGCAAAATGCCACCGCCCCCCAATCAGAGGGGCAGGAAGGATAGGACCTTGCGAAAAGTCATCGTTAGCGGCTTCGGAGGTTGGGTGCGCGTTCTTGGAACGATGCTTATCGTGCTGGTCATTGGAGTGGCCGGCGGGTGGTGGTACTTCGGTGGGCGTGAATTGGCGGCCTCGTCGCCCGTGGCAGACTCGATTGCATCCGCCAGTGACGATGTCTGGTACACCTGCGGCATGCATCCCCAAGTGTTACAGCGAGAGCCCGGCATCTGCCCAATTTGCAACATGAAACTAACGCCCATGAAGCAGGATGGAACGGGCGATGAGAGTGAGCCTGCTGGACCACAGGAGCGCAAGATCCTGTACTGGCGGGCGCCAATGGATCCTGGCTACGTCTCCGATCGGCCGGGAAAGAGTCCCATGGGCATGGACCTTGTTCCCGTTTATTCGGAGGAAGGCGCGACGATAGGCGGAACCATTGTGAGCATCGATCCCGTGACGATACAAAATATGGGCGTTCGTACGGCGCGCGTGCGACGGGGCCCGTTGGTCAAGACTATCCGAACGGTGGGTCGAATTGACTATGACGAACAGAAGCTCGTGTTTGTGGATACGAAGTTTGAAGGCTGGATAGAGAAGCTCTTCGTTGATGAAACGGGGCAGCCGGTTCGAAAGGGCGAGCCGCTGTTCGACGTTTATTCCCCCGAGATTTACTCGGCGCAAGTCGAGTTCATATCGGCGATTCGGAAGCTCCCCACATTGGAACGAAGTACGTTTGCTGATGCCGCACAAGACGCACGGCGAATGGTCGA
>ERZ795053.2932-NODE-2932-length-20047-cov-5.808673_pt1 | contig 20047 bp, 17 predicted proteins | sample MGYA00375137_ERZ795053 | MGnify/ENA primary metagenome ERZ795053 (study PRJEB30182, sample SAMN05720284) | activated sludge metagenome | isolation source: Anaerobic digester | place: Hong Kong | collected 2014-12-17 ...
TTTGCGCAATGACGAGGTCGATGTGTGCATCTTGCTTACTGAAGGCATCATTACCGATATCATCAATGGCAATCCCTCAAAACTAATCAGCGTCTATGTCAATACACCTCTTATATGGGGAGTGCATACTGGATATCAAAATACCTTAAAGAATTATAAAAATATTTTTGACAAAAAATTCGCTATCAGCCGATTTGGCTCAGGATCTCATCTCATGCCTATAGTTGATGCCAATGCAAAAAACAAAAGCATCGTAGAAGACCAATTTGTCATAGTAAAGAATCTTGACGGTGCTTTAAATTCACTGAGTAATCTAGAATCAGATGTATTCTATTGGGAAAAATATACCACTCTACCCTATGTAGAGCAGGGCATTTTACGTCGGATAGGCGAATATCTTACTCCTTGGCCATGTTTTGTCATTGCAGCAACGGATAAAGTCATTAAAGAAAATCCAAAGGAATTGATACGTATGTTAAGAACCATTCATGACTCTTCGGATCTATTTATGAATTCTGACGAAAGTATATCCCTCGTGAGTACCCGATATCATCAAGATTATGATCAAGTAGAACGCTGGTTTCACTCCACCGAATGGGCCATTCATGGCTGGGTTAGCGATAAGATGGTTAAAAGTGTGGTATTTAATCTCGTAAAAGCAGGAATTATCAAGGAAAATCAAGTAATCCCGGAATTGATTTGGAAAAGAGAATAATCAATCTTTCCGTCTAAAATCTAGGATATTTCCCATTTCATAACATATTCTGCAGCGAGGTTCGTATTTATCTTTCTCACCTAATACGACGGTTTCAGTCTCTGCGCTGAGCCTGTAAGAATGCGTCGCAAGATTGCCACAATGAGGGCATATCGCATGCACTTTGGTGATGTATTCGGCCACCGCGAGCAAATCTGGAATAGGTCCGAATGGCTTTCCCCTAAAATCCATATCAAGACCCGCCACGATGACCCTCACACCTGCAATCGCCAATTTTTGGCAGACTTCCACTAAATCTTCATCGAAAAACTGAGCTTCATCCACTCCTACCACATTGACATCTCTCACATATTGCAGCATCTCGGTACTCTTCTCGATGGGGATACTTCTGATGTAATTTTCATTATGTGACACCACATTATGCTCATCATAGCGGGTATCTCTTTTGGGTTTAAAGATTTCTACTTTCTGATTGGCAATCTGGGCTCTTCTCAGTCTCCTGATAAGTTCTTCTGTTTTACCTGAAAACATGGAGCCACACACGACTTCAATCCATCCGCTGCGTTGTCCGCGAAAACTTGGTTCTAAAAACATCTCTCAAGTCAGATTTATAAAGTCATAAAAGTACGCATAAAGAATTTGATTTCTATGTCATATCTAAAATCTTTATATATAATTTATTCTGTCTAATCAAAATTGTTTGATTGTCAAAAATCAACTGTTTCTGTGAATTAGCACACACAGCTTGGTTTCCTTAATCCATTCTCTATCATATTTAAGCAAATCATGGCTGGGAATTCAATAAAAAGCTTTAATTTTGGTCAAAATACTACAACTATGAATAAAATATTTACACTTTTACTTTTCACAATAGCCTCTATGTTCGGTCTGAATGCACAAAATGCCGTTTACCTGAATATTAATCACAAATTGGGAGAAGAGGATTTTGAAATGAATAAAATGGCTCAAAATAATTTGGATGAAAATTTTCTAGTCACCAGAATGGAATATTACCTATCAGAAATATCCATTACTCACGATGGTGGTACAGTCACAAACGTTGAAGATACTTGGATACTCGTAGATGCAGGTAAAAAAACAAACATCAACCTTGGAAATTTCGACATTAATAATGTAGAAAAAATAGAATTTTACATTGGCGTTGATGCCACTCACAATCACACAGATCCTGCAAGTTATCCTGCCAATCACCCATTGTCACCCAAGTTTCCTTCCATGCATTGGGGGTGGACTGCCGGGTACAGATTTGTGGCAATGGAGGGATTTTGCGGCTCGAACATGGATCAAGTATTTCAATTGCATGGACTTGGAGATTCTAATTATAGCTCGGTAAGCATAGATCTTAATGCCATACCTGTTGATGGTCAGGTAACGATTTCTTTAAATGCGGACTATACCCAAGCACTAAAAAACATTGACATTCAATATGGAGTCGTAGTACATGGTGAAAGTGATGAAGCTCAAGTGTGTATCAACAATTTGGCTAGAAATGTCTTTACCGTATCAGAATCAACGAGTGCTACCGAAGAGGAACTTCAATCGATTCAGTTTGATATTTATCCCACGGTAGTTTCTGAAGATTTTATAAAAGTTTTGTTTAATGATTCAAATGTAAATTACGGAGATTTGGTAATCTCAGATACATCCGGCAAAATACTACAAAATAATTTGGGTGTAAAAAATGAGGAAGTAATCCAACTTAATGGATTGAATGCAGGTATTTATTTCGTGAGTTTACAAGTAGGACCTAAGACAATTGCAACCAAACGTATCGTTATTCAATAGTAGTATAGGCCTATGATTCGATTAAGTTGGGTTTTTATCCTTTTGATATCATTTCTCTTTTCATGTAGCAAAGAGGAAATTTCTGTAGAAAAGCACTTTGAACTCATGGAAATTCCCAAGGGATTTGATGCAATTCAATTTCCTGCGGATAATCTTTATTCCAAATCGCGATGGGAACTTGGCAAAAAACTGTTTTACGACCCCATACTATCTTCTGATAAGTCAATTAGTTGTGCTTCCTGCCACCTTGCAGAATATGCCTTCAGCGACAAGGTTTCAGTAAGCCAAGGTGTTGAGGCACGAGTAGGGACACGAAATGCACCTTCCCTTGCCAATGTCGCCTTTCATCCTTACTATCTCAGAGAAGGGGGTGTGCCTACTTTGGAAATGCAAGTTTTGGTGCCCATTCAAGAACACAATGAATTTGATTTCAACATATTACTGATCGCTGAACGCATGAATCAAGATGTCAGTTACGTAGAGATGGCACTGGAGGCTTATGATAGAATTCCCGATGCCTTCGTCATTACGAGAGCCATTGCCACATTCGAACGCAGTCTTATAAGTGGTTATAGCCCTTATGATAAGTATGAAAATTATAACGACCAAAGTGCTTTAAATGAAAATGAAATACGAGGAATGAACTTGTTTTTTAGTGACAGATTGCAGTGTTCTCAGTGCCACTCGGGGTTTAACTTCACGAATTATTCCTTTGAGAATAATGGATTATACGACGAATATTCGGATTCCGGGAGATTCAGACTCACAGGCAAGGAAGAAGATTTTGCCAAATTCAAAACTCCCAGCCTCAGAAACATAGCCCTTACAGCACCCTATATGCACGATGGATCAATGTCCACTCTGGATGAGGTAATAGATCATTATAATACAGGAGGAGCAGAAAATCCTCAAAAAAGTTCCTTAATCAAACCACTTCATCTTTCGGAAAGTGAAAAAGAGGATTTAAAAGCATTTCTAAATTCATTGACCGACAAAACGTTTATTACGAATACACTAATTCATAAATAATAACTATGAAATTCTCATTTTCCATAATTTCGATTTTCGCTGTACTCCTATCAGCTTGCAATAAAGAAGAGAAGATAGAAGAGGTAAAATTAGATGAAACTCCATACACCTTAAAATCTGGATATTTTCCAGCTCCTACCCTTCCCATTGACAATGTTTTGACCAATCAAATAGTTAAACTAGGTCGAATGTTGTTCTATGAAAAAATGTTATCAAGAGACCAATCGATGTCCTGTGCGAGCTGTCATGTTCAAAATGATGGCTTTTCGGATACGACCCGGTTCTCTGTCGGTGTCGAGAAATTACCGGGAAAGCGTCAAGCCATGGCCATTTTTAATATGGCTTGGCATAGCAATGAATTTTTCTGGGATGGAAGAGCTCACCTCCTCCGAGACCAATCACTAAAACCCATTCAAGATCCTCTAGAAATGAATGAAACCTTGGATAATGTCATCGCCAAATTAAACTCATCAGGAGAGTACCGAAACCAATTTATTCGATCTTATGGTACAGAAGATATAACTCCCGAAAAGATGTCTCTCGCCATGGAACAGTTTATGTTGAGCATCGTCAGTAATGATAGCAAATACGATAAATTTAAAAGAGGTGAAACAACATTAAGCGCAAGTGAGGAAAGAGGTTTAGCACTATTCGAGACCGAATTTAATCCCTATTTCCCTGAATATTCTGGTGCCGACTGTGCCCACTGTCACTCTGGCTTCAATTTTGAAAACAACAAATATATGAATAATGGACTAGACGGTGACGCTGAAATTACTGATATTGGTCGAGAAATGGTTACAGGACTTGAAAGTGACCGAGCAAAATTCAAAGTGCCATCACTCAGAAATGTAGCCGTAACTGCACCCTATATGCATGATGGCAGATTCAAAACCCTTAATGACGTACTAGACCATTATAACGAGCACCTAAAAATGTCAAATTCGATAGATCCGGCATTGATACAGGTCGTGGAAAAAGGTGGTTTAAAACTAACGGAAGAAGATAAAGCAGATATCATCAACTTTTTGAATACACTTACGGACGAGACCTATTTAAACAATGAGGAGTATAGCAGTCCATTTTGAAAAATTGAATTCGAAGTCCGATAAAATTAGTTCAAATTGTCATATCCAATCTATTGTCACTGGATATAAAAAGATTAAAGATTCTAATTATTTTAACTTTGATTAATCATTAATATTTATTCTATTAGTCTATATAAAATAGGTTTTTCCATCTTTCACGATGATGGACTCTTCGAAGAATTCTTTTGCCTCCTCTCTAAAAACCTGACGCTTGTCATAGCGACTGCTAAAGTGGCCTAGTAATAGTCTTTTAGCATTGATCAATTTAGCAAATTTTGCGGCTTGTTTTGCAGTACTGTGGCCCCTTTCGATGGCTTTATCTACCAAATCTTCAAGATAAGTGGATTCATGATAAAGGGTCGTCAACCCATAAAGAAAATCAGCATATCCCTCTGAATAAATCGTGTCCGACATATAAGCGTATGACCGCGGTTCATGTATCGAAAGTGTTAAATCTTCCAAAGGGAGTTCGATTCCATCTCTAATAATTGAGGTACCAAATCTAATGTTTTGCATTTCCTCAATACTCAGTGAATATCTTTCAATAGCTGCCGGATTAATGTTATAAGATTGCTTCTCTTTAAACAAATATCCAACGGTTGGTACTCGATGTACAAGAGGAAAAGCAAATATTTGCAAATGTTCAGACTCGAATACCAGTGTGGTTGTATCATTGGGAACTTCCCGAATCTCTAGTTCGTAATCCAAATATCCTGAAGAGATTTTCAAAACACTTTGTACAAATTCTTGAAGTCCTGATACCCCCACAAGGGTCAATTTCTTACTTCTCGAAAAATGATTATAACTTGTCAATAAACCAGGCAATCCATAAACGTGATCTCCATGGAGATGACTGATAAAGACATGACTTATTCGATTTCTTTTAATCTTGCATTGGTCAAGCCTGAGCTGAGTACCTTCACCACAATCGATGAGGAATAGATTCTCATTATAATTTAATACTTGTGCAGAAGTCGATCTTCCGACCTGAGGAAGTGCCGCATTTGCACCCAAAACTGTTACTTCAAATTTTTTCATTTGAATATCAACTTTTGCCAGTATAAAACAAAAAAGATATTTCTAACAGTTCAACCAAATTTAAATGATAAAGTATTCTACTCTTCTTCGCTTTTTAGCTGTCTTTCTATAGAATCTAGAAAAATATATTCACGAGCCTCTTCTAATGTCGGTACAAGGGTAAGAATCGAGCCTAAATGTGAGATTTCAATTAATTTTTTTACCGAAGGATGAACGGCACCACATACCACAAAAGTACCATAACCATTCCATAGACGATTGGCTGTTAAAATTGAACTTAAGCCACTAGAATCTACATATTTCACATCCGTCATATCCAATATCAGATTTCTCACTCCCTCATTTCTTAGGAATATAAACTCCGATTTTAAATTCGGTGCCATAATAGAATTCAAATTTTCTTCATTCAATTTAAATACTGAAAAATCTTCGTTTTTATCTAAGGTAAATTTCATCTCTCCTTTTTTACTAAATTTCTAAAGATTCTTTTTGAATGCTTCATTTCCTGCTTTCAAAAGAATTCACAAATGTAAAATATAAAAATACAATACGTAATTATCTACTTAAAAATTTAACGAACGATTAACCATTCACTTTGATGTATGTAAAAACCAATAGAGTATTTAATATGTTCGTTTAGTTGAATATATTTCGGCAAAAGTTAATTTTGCATTTCTTTACTCATAATAATTTAAGTATACAATGTCATATCTTTTTACATCTGAATCTGTTTCTGAAGGACATCCAGATAAAGTTGCAGATCAAATTTCTGATTCTTTAGTAGATCACTTTTTAGCATTCGATTCTGAATCTAAAATAGCCTGTGAGACTTTAGTGACAACTGGACAAGTCATCTTAGCCGGTGAGGTCAAATCCAACACCTATCTTGATGTACAACAAATCGCAAGAGATGTGATTAAAAAAATAGGATATACGAAGTCGGAATATATGTTCGAAGCAAATTCTTGTGGTGTGCTTTCTGCCATACACGAACAATCTCCGGATATTAATCGAGGTGTAGATAGAAAAAACAAAGAGGATCAAGGTGCCGGTGACCAGGGCATGATGTTCGGTTATGCTACTAACGAAACATATAACTACATGCCATTGGCGTTAGATCTGTCACACAAAATATTACAAGTATTGGCAGAAATCAGGCATGAAGGGAAAAAAATGAAATATCTCCGCCCTGATGCCAAGTCACAAGTCACAATTGAATATTCAGAAGACAATACACCGATTCGTATTGATAGTATTGTCGTATCGACGCAGCATGACGATTTTGACAAAGAAAAAGATATGCTCAAAACCATCAAAGAAGATATTATCAAAATAGTGATACCTAAGGTAAAAAAGGAAATGCCTAAGAAAATTCAAGTATTATTTGACGATAATATCACCTATCACATCAATCCAACCGGAAAATTTGTGATCGGTGGACCACACGGCGATACAGGATTGACTGGAAGAAAAATAATCGTCGATACTTATGGTGGTAAAGGTGCCCATGGAGGCGGTGCCTTTAGTGGTAAAGACCCAAGTAAAGTGGACAGATCAGCTGCTTATGCAACAAGACACATAGCCAAAAACATGGTCGCCTCTGGACTCTGTGACGAGGTACTAGTCCAAGTTTCTTATGCCATTGGTGTAGCAAAACCGACGAATATTTATGTGAATACTTATGGCACAGCAAAGGTAGATATGCACGACAGTGAAATAGCACGAAAGATTTACGAATTGTTCGACATGAGACCTTATGCCATTGAGCAAAGGTTAAAATTAAGAACTCCTATTTACTCAGAAACAGCGGCTTATGGTCACATGGGCAGAGAATCTGAAAAGAAAAAACTCGTATTTGTAAACGGATCTGGAGAAAAGAAAACAATTAATGTAGAGACATTCACGTGGGAGAAGCTCGACTATGTTGATAAAATCAAAAAGGCTTTCGGACTTAAATAATTTACAACTTTTTTAATCGACTGAAACCACTTCCTTAAAGTACTCATAGGTCTTTTTTAGACCTTCATGTCTGTTCACTTTGGGTTGCCACCCAAGTATTTCATTGGCTCTCGTGATATCCGGTTTCCGTTGTTTCGGATCATCAATAGGCAATGGTTTGTAAATTATATGGGCTTTGGGGTTGTTTACTAATTTTAATATTTCATCTGCAAACTCTAAAATGGTAATTTCTGCGGGATTGCCCATATTTACCGGTAGTTGGTAGTCCGACAAAAGTAATCGATAGATTCCTTCCACCAAATCATCAACATAACAAAAGCTCCTCGTTTGATTTCCATCACCAAATACAGTTAATCCTTCCCCTCTAATGGCTTGTGAGAAAAATGCAGGTAAGACCCGACCATCATTCACCCGCATGCGAGGTCCGTAGGTGTTGAAAATTCTTACAATCCTTGTTTCCAATCCATGATAAGTGTGATAAGCCATGGTCATCGCCTCTTGAAATCGTTTGGCTTCATCATAGACTCCACGGGGACCTATTGGGTTAACATTTCCCCAATACTCTTCAGATTGTGGATGTACTAAAGGATCGCCATATACCTCAGAAGTACTTGCAATCAAGACTCTCGCATTTTTAACTCTTGCCAATCCCAACAAATTATGTGTCCCGAGCGAACCCACTTTCAATGTCTGGATTGGCATCTGTAAGTAATCAATAGGGCTTGCGGGACTTGCAAAATGCAGTATATAATCAATATTTCCCGGCACATGAACGAACTTTGAAACATCATGGTTATAAAATTCGAATTCTTCAAGTGGAAATAAATGGGCAATATTTTCAAGGTTTCCAGTAATAAGATTGTCTATTGCAACCACTCGATACCCTTCATTTATAAATCTATCACACAAATGTGAGCCGATAAAACCAGCTCCTCCTGTTATCAAAACTCTTTTTTGATTACTCATCGAAGACATTTTTCTCATTAAATCGTTTAAGTTTGCAAAGGTAAGCGATTAGCTGTAATATTGTGATACGAAAATTGGATATGAAAAAAATTCAGGTTTTTATACTTTTTATAATAAGCATAACAATTGCTCCAAATCTGGTTGGTCAAAGTACTTTTGGTGGCATGTTTAACCTAAATTTTGGTTATGGCATGGAATGGCCTGGTGGAGACATGGCAAATCGCTTTGGTAGAAATTTAAAAATATCTATCGGCGCAGAGCAAATATTATCATCCAAATTCTATTATGGTTTAGATTTTGATTACAAATTCAATGCTCCAGTCAAGGAAGATGTTTTTGCCCCATACCGAGCTGAAAATGGAGTTCTCTATGGCTCTTTTGGTGTCCCTTCTGAAACTATCATAAGAGGAAGAGGAATGTTTATTGGAATATATGCGGGAAAAATTTTCAGCAAAAATATTGAAATCCCGAAGGGCTTAAAAGCAGGTTTAGGCGTTGGATTACTTCAACATGAGTTGATTTTTAACGACGATACCCAATCTTTTGAAATCATCAATGGGGTTTATAGCAAGGGTTATGATAGACTGTCGCGAGGGTTAGCTATCAAGTCACACATTGGGTATATGTTTGTATCCAAGGACAAAAAGTTAAATATGAATTTCTTAGTAGATTATACTCTGGCTTTCTCACATAATGTAAGAAAGTTCAATTTTGACCAAGCCGCTTTTGACACCGAGGGTAAAATTGATCATTTGATAGGTCTTAAATTCGAAATTTTACTCCCTTTTTATAGATATAGTGAAGAAGAAATTATTTATTACTAAGAGTAAATGATACTTTATAGAGTTCTAATCCAAATAATTTCATTATTCGAAATTTTCATTGGTTTATTTTCCAAAAAATATATTCAACGACTCTCAGGATTAAAAAATTGGCGAAACAAGCTAATTGATATCAAGATTTCTTCGGGCAACCGAGATATAATATGGTTTCATGTGGCATCTTTAGGTGAATTCGAACAAGCTAGGCCACTCATAGATTATTATTTTAATCAGGGGTATTTTATTTTGGTCAGTTTTTTTTCCCCCTCTGGCTTAGAGTTCAGGAAAAATTACGAACGGTTGAATGCTGCTATATATCTACCACTTGACACCTATACAAATAGCCGAAAATTCATCAACATTCTGAAGCCAAAGTTTGCTATTTTTGTAAAATATGAATTTTGGTGGAATTATTTGAATCAACTTACTCTATCTAAAACTCCAACCTTTTTTGTCGCCTCCATTTTTCGGAAAAATCAATATTTTTTAAGACCATGTATTAGAAATATTTTTTTACCAATATTGCAAAAAATAGATTGTTTTTTCGTTCAAAATGAAAATTCACTAATCATCGCAAACCTCTTTCATCTCAAGGCAGAATTAACTGGTGACTCTCGAGTAGATAATGTAATACAAAGGTCTGAAAATAGGAAGGAAATTACGTTGCTTGACGAATTTGACCCTAGAAATAGAATCATAGTATATGGTAGTATTTGGGTAGACGATCTTAAAATATTGGAATCATTTATTAATAATTCCGATGAATTCCTTCACATCGTAGTGCCACATGATATCAATGATAATTATATTACCAAAATCAAAAAATTAATACCTAAAAGTATAATGTGGGATGAATTTAATCATCAAGCTAACGACTCCAATATCGTGATTGTAAACAAAATGGGTATGCTCTTTGACTTGTATTATTATAGCACAATGAGCTATGTAGGTGGTGGTTTTCATAATGGATTACACAACATTTTGGAGCCGATTAGCTTTGGCAAACCGGTAATTTTCGGTCCTAAACATAAAAAATTTCCAGAAGCAAAATTGGCATTGGACTCAGGCATAGGTTTTGAAATTTGTGAAACAAAAGACATATATGATATATCAACATACATAATCCACAACTTATCAACAATTAATCGAAATGCAGATGTATGGCTATTAGAAAATGTAGGATCAAAGGATAAAATAGTCCACCTCATTTCAAAAAAAATTAAAGTATAAAAATGACGAATGTTGTTCCATAAGACATTTCAATTCAAAATAAATAATTAACTTTACTCTCAATTATTTGAAACATTTTTATCTAAAATCGAAATTAAAAACTTATTAATTATGATGAAGAAATTTACAAATTCATTGGCTGGTCTTGCTACATTGCTATTGATGTTTTCGTATGCACTGAACGGATACAGTCAATATGTATTAACCATTAACGAACCTGCCGAAATCGCTGGTGATTATCCAGTAGCAAGAGCACAGTTTGGCGATCAAAGCGGCGCCAATGTTACTGCTGATTTGGCTCTTGGATATGACGACCAAGCTATTGATTCTAACGGTGACATGACCCCAGGTACAGTAACAGATGGTTGCGAACCAATTACAAATGGCGGTGATTTAGATGGAAAATTCGCTATACTTGACAGAGGTGAATGTAATTTCACAGTAAAAGCAGATAATCTTGCTGCTACTGCGGCTATTGGTTTGATGGTTTGTAATAATAGCGATTCAGACCCAAGTATTATGTCTGGTACTTCTGCATTTACAGGCGTAGCATTTATGATGTCTAGAGCAAATTGCAATATCATTAAAATGGCGTTAGAAAACGGCAATGTGAATGGAACCTTTAGATATCAGTGTGACCCGATGTATGATGACAATGTATTTTGGGGTAATGAAAAAGGACAAGGTGATTTTGACGGTGGTCTTGGTGATTGGACAAGTGTGGGTGTAAGTGTTGAAAATACCGATTTGATATCCGTTGATGACTTAGCTTGGAAATTTACTGCTGACGGAACTTCTGATTGTACATATTTCGGATCTGGTTCAGTAATTGGATCAGAGTCTCTTTGCAACGGTGCAGTTTACTTCGACTATTGTGGTACCACACTTTCAGTTTATGCACCTGCAGAAATTCCAAATCCATATCCTAGATATACTGCGGAGTTAATTTCTCCTGTTATAGATTGCAGCAATAGAGAAAATATTGTACTTTCCTATACTACGCTTGATAATAGATTAAATGGAAGTAGCTCAGTGGCATTCTCAACAGATGGCGGTGCTACTTGGGGAACTGCAATATCAATTCCTACTGCAAACGTTACAAATCAAGTTTTAAACACAGAGCAAATTGATGTTCCAGCTAGTGTTCTTGACAATCAGTCAAACTGTAGAATTAAATTCATTGGAACTGGTGATTTTTATTACTGGATCATTGATGATGTTGTTTTGAAAGAAGAATTACAACAAGATGTTGCATTGTCTGATGACTGGTATGCCGGTGCTTCTGACAAATTATTTCCTGAGGGTCAAGGAGCTCTTCCTATTCCATTTATGGTAGATGTAAAAACTCTAGGTAATGCTAGCCCTGGAAATGTTAGCGTTAACGTAGAAGTTGTAAACTCTGCTAACGAAACATTGTACAGCGAAAACTTGGATTACGGTGTTTTACAAGCAGATACTACTTATGAAAATGCAGTATTCCCTAATAAATATACACCTGCAACCGAAAACGATACCTATACAATTAAATACACTGCGAATGCTGAAGCAGATGGGGATTTAGGCAACAATGTTTTAGAGACCAGTTATACTATTGGTGGAAAAATATTTTCAAAAACTCCAGTCGATGGTTCTGGTAATATTGGTGGATGGAGATACAATTCTATGAGTAATTATGCAACGATAGCTAATAACTACCACTTTACCAATGGTACAGCTCCAGGCAACTATAAGTATAAGGTTGATAACGTACAATTTGGATATGCAGTTCAGGGAGATGCAAATCATAGTGGAACTGTAAGCGTAACGATTTATCAGTGGGTTGATGTTAATGATGACGGAGTAGTTGGAGTTGACAATGATGAAAGATTCCCGTTGGGAGGCGGATTTGCAATTGTTGATCCTGACAGTGCTGACCGAGTAATTACAGTACCTGTTTACAAATTGGACAGTGAAGAAGCATTAGTTTTAGAGGATTTTGAAGATGGACAAGAGTACAATCTACTTGTAGCCGTTAATTTCAATCCAATTGACCCAGGTACAACTGGTACTGGTGGAGAAGCCTTGTGGTATTTTTACGCTGCAAACTCCAATAGCAATGGTGATATTAATCCAGCGGCAAACGTGTTTGCATTAGCAACTTTTGCTGATGATCCTATTAATCTAGCAGGTTGTGTTTTTGGTAGTGGCTCATCTGGAGATGAAGCGGATAGAGTTTTAGATCAAAGTGGAGCATTGGTATGGCACATTCCTGTAGAATTGGATATTGTTACTAGTTCGAACGATTTAGATCCTAATATTTCCTTCGAAGTATTTCCTAATCCTACAACGGATTACGTTAATGTAGATCTATCATTTGAAAATATAGAAGATCAAGTAACTATCTTAGTAAATGATATTACTGGTAAAAATGTCATTACTAAACAGTATTACAAAGTGAGTGATAAAAACGTGAGATTAGATGTTTCAAATCTTGCTTCTGGTGTATATTCAGTCTTAGTAAGTACTAACTCTGGATTTAATAGTACTAAACTGACTATTCAGAAATAAGAAAAAATATTCCACGAATTAATAAAAGGCTCACATTATGTGGGCCTTTTTTATTGAGAATTTCTAAAGCAATCACTGTGAAAAATCTTTCATGTCATACAAATGCAAAACTTAAAGTTTATACAGATTAAATTGCTAGATGTGACTGCATACTCTTTGAACAATGGGAAAACAATATTTACTTTTTTTTAAAAAAAGCTTTGTTTTTATGATTTATATATTATATTTGTACCACATAACAAATGAATACAAAGAGCTTACATTTGTTATCGCTCGATAACATGTAAGGGGGTTATATAGAAAGATGGGGCCTCTAACTCGTAGGAGTTAGGGGCTTTTTCTTTTTTGCATGTGATTCAATTCATTTTTTCCAAAAATTTGCAGCTTGATTTTAAGTATCTTTGTACCTCTTTGATTGAATTCAACTAAAAAACACTTTTTGGCTGCCTACATGAGGTGTCAAAAACATAATTTATACATAGATTAAAAAACTAAATCATCAAATGAAATATTTCGAAAATGTACTTCAGACCATAGGTAACACACCACTAGTGAAACTAAACAAAACGGTATCCGATGTACCGGCATTAGTATTAGCAAAGGTGGAAACCTATAATCCAGGACATTCTATCAAAGATAGAATGGCTCTGAAGATGGTAGAAGATGCAGAAAAGCAAGGAAAAATAAAGCCTGGCGGTACTTTTATAGAGTGTACTTCTGGAAACACCGGCATGGGCATTGCTCTTGCCGCAGCGGTAAAGGGTTATAAGTGCATTTTCACAACTTCGGATAAACAATCAAAAGAAAAAGTTGATATGCTTCGTGCAGTAGGAGCAGAAGTCATCGTATGTCCAACGAACGTAGAACCTAACGACCCCAGGTCTTATTATTCTGTTGCAGAAAGATTATCTAAAGAGATTCCCAACAGCTGCTGGTTAAATCAATATGATAATCCTTCCAATGCTATGGCTCACTACGAAAGCACCGGCCCTGAAATATGGAAACAAACGGATGGAAAAATCACACATCTCGTGGTAGGCGTGGGCACTGGTGGTACTGTTAGTGGAACTTCCAAATATCTCAAAGAAAAAAATCCAAACATCAAAGTATGGGGCATTGATACTTATGGATCCGTATTTAAAAAATACCATGAAACGGGTGTTTTTGACGAAAGTGAGATATACCCCTATATTACTGAGGGTATAGGTGAAGACATATTGCCTAAAAATGTGGATTTTAGTGTCATTGATCATTTTGAAAAAGTAAGCGATAAGGATGGTGCTCTCGCGGCAAGAAGACTGGCAAAAGAAGAGGGACTCTTACTGGGATATTCTGCAGGATCAGCTCTTGCGGGAATTATCCAACTTAAGGATCAGCTCAAGGAGGGTGACGTTGTGGTCGTCATATTTCATGACCATGGAAGTCGGTATGTGGGGAAAATATTTAACGACGATTGGATGCGAGAAAGAGGATTTCTTGAGGAGGAATTAAGTGTCAAAAATATAATTAATCGGCTCAAGAATCAAAGATTTATGACCGTAAACAAAGATAATTCTGTCAAAGAGACATTAAAGATTATGCAGGAGAATGACATTTCTCAATTACCTGTAGTAGAAAATGGTGAATACATAGGTTCTATTAGAGACACCAAATTATTGGAGTACATTCTTAAAAACCCTATGGAACACCTAGATTCTTCTATTGATAAAATCATGGAAGCGGCTTTTCCCGTTGTGGATTCTTCGATTTCAATAAAAGAATTGAATAAGTATATTTCAAAAGATTCCCCGGCGGTAATCAGTAAGGACATTAATGGTCAGGATTACATAATTACTCAATACGATATCATACAAGCGATGTAAGCAGGCACCTTTGCAATGAAATGGATAATTGACTTGGCACGATTCTATGTGAGATCTTTTTCGGGTCTTAACAAATATGTGTGGCTACTGGGGCTCGTCATGCTTATTAACCGATCAGGTACGATGATTATCACATTTATGTCACTTTATGCCACCGAAGAATTATGTCTCAGCTACACACAGGCGGGGATTATCATGGGAGCATTTGGGCTAGGAAGTATATTGGGCTCATTTATTGGTGGAAAACTAACCGATAAAATCAACTATTATGACATACAATGGTCATCCTTGACTATCAGTGGCTTGATTGCCTTTTCAATGTATTTTGTAAGAGACTTCTACCCTATCCTTTTCTTAGTTTTTGCATTCAGTCTTACGGCTGATACATTCAGACCAGCTAATGCAATCGCCGTGTCGACCTATGCTAAGAAAGAAAACATTACAAGATCCTTTTCTTTGATGAGGCTGGCGATTAATTTGGGTTTTACCATTGGGCCTGCCGTCGGTGGTGTCGTGGCGCAACATTACGGTTTCAAGTGGATATTCGTCTTGGAGGGTGCTACTTGTTTGTTAGCAGCATTGGCATTGGTTTCATTTTTACCTAAAAAGCATGCATTGAAAAGCCATGAGGAAAGTCGCTCTACAGATAAAGGCAACAAGGTAATTCACGACCTTGTATTTATAAAATTTTTAATTTTCACTTTTTTATTTGCCTTTTGTTTTTTTCAATTATTTACGAGTGTCCCTTTGTATATGCATGATTTATGGGGATATTCGACTGAAACCATCGGCTACATTCTGTCTCTCAATGGACTACTCATTGTCATGGTAGAAATGCCATTAATTACAAAAGTAGATGGAAAAAGATCCAACTTTAGATTTATTCAATTAGGTTGTATTCTTTTAGCCTTGAGTTACTTAATTTTAATAGCTCCTTTGAATGCTATAGTGATTGTGCTTTTATTTATATCGATCATCACTTTCGCAGAAATATTTGCCATGCCCTTTATGATGAATTTTGTCATCACTAGACCAGCCAAAAGGCGTCAAGGAGAGTACATCGCATTGTACTCCATTGCCTATGGTCTATCACATATTACAGCACCTTCGGTAGGACTTTATATTGCCGAAAATTACAACTTCATAGTTTTATATTCTTTTATTGCTCTATTGGCATTTGCAACGGCTTGGGGCTTTTATATTTTGTCTAAATCACAAATTGAGAATGCGTAAATCATTGAATTTGAACTTTTTTTATTATCTTTACGTTTAACATAATCATTCACTATGTGAATTGAAGTAATTTTTCTAAGTAAAAGGAGACGTTATAAAGTTTTTATTTCAAGGTAACTTACCAAATTGCGATTGTCATACTTTCAATAGTATGATATCTCCTACAAGTTTCGGAAAATTGATGATTTAGTTGTCTTTGGTAAATTGTATGCTATAATTTACCAATAATTCTATTTAATATTATTTTTTAATATAAATATATAAAATGCTAATAATTAACGTAAAGGAAGAAGAATCAATCGACAGAGCACTAAAACGCTACAAACAAAAGCACAGAAAAGTAAAATTAACAAAGGAACTAAGAGCGAGGCAAGCATTTACAAAAAAATCAGTAAGTCGACGAAATGAGATATTAAATGCTCAGTATCGTCAACATAAATTTCAAGATCAATAAAATTTTTAATTATGGCTAGAATAAGCACAAAAAAATTTGATTACGGAAAAGGGATTTATTATTTCGTAATCAAAAAAGATCACAATAGCAATATTACAATTAAGAGATCAGATAAGCAAAAAGCCATCGTAGCCTATGCCAATTATCTAAAAACATACAAAGATAAGTGTGAGTGGTTGGGCAAATGGGATGGCAAAAAATTTGTAGAATCAGATTTTAATTCGCTAGAAGCCAAGATGTTTAAAGAAGCCTAACTTAGGCATTCGAATTTACTAAATAATGTGCTATGAGCCAAAGTGTCGAGGTCTGATTCTTCGATTCTTTGGCTCATTAATTTTAAAGTGGAATCCACTTCATTTGACACCCAGTTTTTTAACTCATTTTTTATATCCGTGTTGTAGTGGCATTTCTCGTTTTTTTTGCCGCATTCGTTTAAAAAATCGGCAAATTTATTTCTAGTCAATTCTTTACCATCCTGCACCATTGAAATAAGAAATGCATTGCCATTATAATACTGGCAGTCTTCGTGCAAATCCATGACATCGTCATTAATCTCAGTCACTAAATCAAACAATTTCCAATCTGAAAGATTGATATAATCATGCAGTTCCGCAAATTGCTCATAAATGAGTTTTCTCAACAATTTGACATCACAAGATTTGAAATAATAAAAATATTCCATATCCAAACCCAATGGAGAAATCCCTTTTCGAAGGGCTAATTCATGGCTTTGATATTTTAATATTTCACGGCACCATTCTACCTTTTCTTCCCTTGAAAAATCGCGAAAAAGTTGGCATTGATTAATCTGTTTCCATTGCTCACTAAGGTGCATGGGGTCTATATCCCAATCTGACTCCAAAATTGAATCTAAATCATATATTTTTTCTTGAAGCTCAATTAAACTTTCCACAAAGGGGCTACTCACCTCCCATTTTTTACCTGCTGCCTCAAACAACAATGGAAATTTCCTATATTCAAACAGTTCAATAATCTTATCACGCATTGCGTTGGTCTTTTTGGTGTTTTAGGCTAGTCATTATCAGCCAAAAGATTTAGACCACTGATAAGCCATGTCGTCACTCCCTTAATCATATTATTTACCAACATGGGTGCCTAGTATGGCATTTTGAATATTCATATCTAGGGCTTCTTGTGCTATCGGTGCTGAGTAGTCATTCAACTCATTGATGGCCTTTTGAATTGCATCCTTTGATTGTTGTGAAATCGCTTTCTCAATTGAATCCGTCAAATTTCCCAATTTCTCAATCTGCTCAATAGATAAAAAACTTTCATTTTGTTTAATAAATTTCAAACTTGATTGCACAACGTATTTGCCCTCATTTATCGCTTCATTCAAGGCTCTTGCTTTCATATCTACCTCGGCATTTTCAATCGAGTCCTTAAGCATAAGTGCCATTTCTTCTTCAGAAATTCCGTAAGTTGATTTAATTTTAATTTCTTGTTTCACTCCAGATCTAAGCTCTGTCGCACTCACCTTAAGGATACCATCAACATCCAATTGAAACACAATTTCAATCTTTGGAATTCCCGCAGGCATCGGGGGTATATTCGTGAGGGTAAATTCACCCAACTTTCGATTATCAGCAACCATATCTCTCTCACCCTGAAATACACTGATTCTCAGATTTTTCTGACCATCAACCGATGTCGTATAATTTCTGCCTACTTTGCATGGCACCTTAGAATTTCTACTTATCACTGCATCCATAAGACCACCGACAGTTTCTATCCCTAATGATAAAGGTGTAACGTCAAGTAATAAAAAATCTTTATTATTACCGGCTAAGATATCGGCTTGAATCGCCGCTCCCATCGCCACCACTTCATCAGGATTCATCGAAGTATCGACTGATTTTTCAAAATATTCCGACAATCTTTCCTGAATATAAGGTATCCGAGTGCTTCCTCCTACAAATATGATCCGGTCAATCTCTGACTTGTCTAATTTAGCATCTTTCAAGGCATTTTTACAACAATCTATAGTTGTGTCCACCAAAGGTTTTATTATGGCATTGAAATGTGATAAAGAGAGATTTAATGTAATTCCTTGATATTCAGTATGAAATTCTGTAGATTGTGACAATGATTTCTTAGCACTTTCAGCAATAATTCTAAGTTCCTGAAAACTCCCATTACTCTCTCGTCGTAATTCCGGGTGTTGCTCCAACCAATAATTCACAATTAATCGATCTATATCATCACCTCCTAAGTAAGTGTCACCATTCGTACTCAACACATCAAAAACCCCATCTACAATATCTAAAATACTGACATCAAAAGTACCTCCCCCTAGGTCATAAACGACGACTCTTTCAGATTTTTCCGGATCCAATCCAATGCCATAAGCCAATGCTGCGGCCGTTGGTTCATTGACGATTCTCAGCACGTCCAATCCGGCTAATTTACCTGCATCCTTGGTGGCTTGGCGCTGTGCATCGTTAAAATACGCTGGAACGGTAATAACCACTTTGCTGATGACGGCTCCCAGCTGTTTTTCTACTTTTAGCTTTAACTCTTTAAGGATTGAAGCACTGAGTTCTACTGGAGTATAGGCTCGTTCATCAATCCAGACTTTGACCATCGCTTCTTTATCCGAATCTATGATTTGATAGGCTAAGGGATGAGAATCTGTGTTGATATCATGGTAGCTCTTTCCCATCAATCTTTTGGCACTGTATATCGTTCTTTCTGGCGCTGATATAAGTTTCTCTTTGGCATAGTTACCTACGAAAGTATCGCCGTTTTCGTCAATAAAAACAATGGATGGAACTAAAGCATTGCGACTATTATCATCTCTCACCACTTTCACCTCTCCATTTTTAACATAAGCCACCAAACTATGTGTGGTTCCTAAATCTATTCCAACGACCATTGGATTTTCAGTGTTCAATTCACCAGATTGGATATTAATTGGAATCTTCACGATAAAAATTGTTTAGTTAAGTCAATGCTTTTAATTGGAAAGTGTTTATAAGAAACTATGATTATTGATAAAATCACTACCAATTTCAGCATTAATTGGATTCAAAGATATTCAAAAAGGACTTCCGTCGCTCCTCCATTATTGATTTCCGAAAAAAATCTGACTTCACGATAGGATCTTAGTAATTCTACTATATGAGTTTTAAGTATTCCCTCACCCTTACCATGAATGATGGTCGTCTTGAAACGCTTTCGATTAATATTCTCATCGATAAAATCTTTGGCAGCTTTCATTTGGACGTCTAGGGCATGCTCTAAAGTACTCAAAGTACCGTTTTCTAGCAGTTTTTCTA
>ERZ795053.2935-NODE-2935-length-20037-cov-8.045591_pt1 | contig 20037 bp, 11 predicted proteins | sample MGYA00375137_ERZ795053 | MGnify/ENA primary metagenome ERZ795053 (study PRJEB30182, sample SAMN05720284) | activated sludge metagenome | isolation source: Anaerobic digester | place: Hong Kong | collected 2014-12-17 ...
ACCGTTGTTGGACCAACTGGAATATGGGTATTTGAAGTCAAGTATTGGGCAGGTTCGATCACATGGCAAGATGGGCAATGGCGACGCCAGAAAACTTACTATGAAACAGGCGGTGTTCCCGTAACAGAAAACCCTGTTGTCAGGCAAGGACCGGATGAGCAGTGGCGAAGGATGGCCGCAGATGTGGCAAAGAGTATTCGGAATCACGACCTCCAGCTGGTCTCGCGCTTTTTGACCAACATACGCAGTCAGGGAGGCATTGTTTTTACGCATCCAAAAGCCACCTATCACATTGCGGCGGGTTGTCCCTGTGAGTGGGGAAATATACTTCATTGGACACGAAAACTTGCAAGTGCGCCGCGAATCAAAGGTTGGGATGATAGAACCACTTTTCTTGTGCTTGATGCACTCTTGACTCGCCATCATCAAGTCATGGCGACCGCCTCGCAAAAGTCTATGTACGAAGTTGGGAAACGGCTAATTTGGCAAGAAGAAGCAGACCTGGCGGCGTGGATTAACTCAGCAAATTGATGGTCCGAAACAGGGAAAATATGTCAGACAGCCCGATAAATGGAATATCGTTAGTAAAATGCACATTGAAAATGTCAAATGACTACGCAATGCAGACTGATCAGGGCGGCGCGACAGGCAGGGCTGACTTATGACTGGCAAGACATCATCCTGGGCCACGCCCTCCTCCATCCTGATCATTTATATCTGACAGATTCTGAGTAATCCGCGATCGTCAATCTGTCAGGTCTCCCGAAAGAAAGAACACAACAACGTGCGCTGTGCCCTCAGTAACGACGTAAAAGAGAAACTGCTGGAGCCCAAAGGCACAGAAAAAATCAAGAAAAATGATAACGTTTGGGAAGATAGACGGCCAGGGCAGACCTGACAGTCCGGTCTGTGTGGCCACGTAGTCCACCAACCGGGTCTGTTTAATGAGAAGTAGAATCCAGTTATCGGGGAGGCAGTATGATTGACCTCGTGTTGGTGGCACTTTTAGTTTTGACGTTGGCCGCACTTTTAGTGGTGGCCTTGCCGGAAGGATTAGGTGGCTTGGCGGTGCGGAATGGCCGAAAACGGGACATGCTCACGCAGCGCATTCACGATTTAGAACAAAACCTGACAAAGCAGCAAGGACAGTTGTCCCCCTTTGCCGGGCGCGCGTCCAAGCGGTACCAGGCGCAGTATAACCATATCAAGACCCAGTTGGACACTGTGGAAGTGATGGACCAGGCCCTGTTGCGCCGCGACAGTCTGCAATTTCCCCAGCTGCCGCCCAATCGCTGGGCGGGTTTTTATTTTGTCCGCCATCCGGGCGACGCCCTTGCTGTTGGGCAAACATTCTGGCGGTTGCGGCAGATTGAGATACAGGCAAGCCGTTGCGAGACTGTCTTACAAGAAGCAGATGCCGGCTTAAGAAAGCTGGAGACGATGCCGCAGTACCTCCAAGACGAATGCAGGGCCGCCCAGGAAAGGCTAACTGCTGTCGGTCGACAGTTACAGGAGGAACAAGCCTGGGGTGTACAGCGACTGGAGGGCTTGGTTCAGGCGCACGGCCGTTTGCAGCAGGAGCTGCAGCAACTGCAAGGGCAATTACGGCGACCGGAAACCATCTCCCACCATGAAGCAGAGCGAATAGACGGAGAGTTGGACGGCGCAGAAGGCGAACTGGCCCGTCTGGAGCCGGCTGTAAGCGCCATTCAGCAAAACCGAGAATCTTATGTGGCTAAAGAGGCAGAAGCGGTAACGGTCGTACAGAGACTCCGTGATCGTGCGGCCACAGGGGTATTTCCAGAGGAATTGGCATCTCTGCTGAGCGCGTTGGAGAATATGCTGCAAGATGCCAGGCAGTCGGCCCAAGATCAGGCGTTCCCGCGGGCAGCGGCGCGGCTGGCTGGCAGCCAACAACTGGCCGAGTTTGGCATTCAATTGATAGCCGTTACCTCTCAAATCCAGGAACTACAGGGACACCGGTATGACGCGTTTAACCGCGCCGATATTGAACAGTTGACCGCGCAGTTGCAGCAGGTTTACGGGGATGTGCAGCAACAGATCTGGCTGGGAGGAGTAAGACAAGCATCTGGCGTGTTGGAACCTGGCGTGGTCCAATTCCTCATCGTAAACACCAGGCAATTGCGGCAATTGCAGACTCAAGTCCAAATACTAAACAAACAGTTCCGGGAAGATATGCTTCGTATGGAACGAAAAGCCAATCAGAAGTACCTGGACCTTAACCGGGCCTGGAACGACATGCAGCGCACCATGAAACTGGCTGACGGCGAACCGCTGGCTATCCGTTACGCTCAAAGCCGGCAGCAGAGAGAAGAAGCAAAAGGCAGTCCAACGCGCCTGGATGCCTACAGCGGCACGGCCGCAGAGTTGACGAAAGATTTGCGCGAATCTAATGCTTATCTGCAAAAACGGCTGCGGACCCTGAGGGAATCGGTAAATGCCATGTCCTCATTTGTCAGCACCGCTCAGGCGCAGGCGGGTGAATGGCGCTGTTTCCAGCAGCAAGCAAATGAGATTAGAGAAAAAGCAACAGCCGTGCGAGAAATCTGGCCCGGAGTGACCCAAACAGGGTGCCTAGATAAGACGCATGGCCTGCTAGATGAGTTGAAGCTTTACAACCAGCAGGGTGAGCAAGTTTACCGCGATATGCAAGAAGAGTTCAGACAAATCAACGATCTGATAGACCAGATCGAGAAGATCATCACCAGTCTCGATTTCGACCAGCAGAACAAAGCCGGACTGGAATTCGAGGAATATAAGAAGTGGGCCATGCAAGAGTCGGAATTTTCGGGAGCGGTTGATGAATTAAAGGAAGCCAGAAGACTTGTCTACAAATACAAAATGCAGTAACGGACAGGTATGGAGAAAGACTTTGCTGGTATACTAGAAACTGTTCACCGAGACAGCCGTTTCCATAACGGCCGGCACCCCATCATAATATCCTTGTATTGGATTTGATCATGCAACGTTAAGCAATAGGTTTCAGTCCAACCCCCAATAATTAGAATATGCAGTGAAGCGATGTCATCATTTACCTGGCTAGACAGTTCCGAACAACAGCGCCGTCAGATGCTCGACGTGATTCACCTTTTCCGGGAAAAAGAAACACGCGATGAGTTGGGTATTGGCGCTATCCGCGATGCCTTTGCCGATTTGTTTTTCCCCGGCACGAGCACCATCCAGACACGGGCACGCTATTTCCTCTTCATCCCCTGGATTTACACTACCCTGGAAGCCAAACGCACAGCCGCAGACAAACTATGGCAGCGCGCACGCCGGGCTGAAGTAGACCTGATCAACACCCTCTTCAATAATGGGGCCACTGATGGTCTCATTGGCATCAATGCCCGCGGCTCCCTCAAGCGACTGCCCAGCGCCATTTACTGGCAAGGATTAGGCGCGTGGGGTATTCGCCTATTTCCTGGGCCGCAAGCCAGTTATCATCGGTCGATCGATGGTTTCTATGCCGCCAATTCACAGGTGAATCAAGTGCAAAGTGAAAACTGGGGCGACGAAGACACCCATGAGACGCAGCTCCGGCAGGTATACAACTGGCATCCCGGGGTGCGTGAACTTCGACCTGGAAACTTTCCCGTAGATGCCAACTTCGCCCTGAATCGCGAGGAGGCGGTTTACTTGCAGGAACGAATTCTGAGCAGCCAGCCTGACAGCCTGCTGGCATTTTTTGCGGCCGAAAAAAGAGAGCCTATGCGCACTAATTTCCCCTGGGAGCATCCTGCCTGGAGCGCTATGCCAGCACGCTTGCAAGAACAACTCTACCATGCCCGCCGCTTTTCTTTATCTATTCATGGTGCGCCGCTCCTTTATAATCTGATGCTGGCTGAAAAAGCCCAAGCAAACAGCGCCGGCAGCGGCAGCGAGCTTGTGGACCATTATCGGGAAGCCCTGGCCCTTTGGGCCGAAGAAATGGCGCACGAAACGAGCGATCTCAGTGATTGGGATTGGCAAGGGCGTTTTTGGCAAATTGTGCGCCAGGGCAATCACCACATTTCCTGGCGCACAGAGAAGTTCTTTAATGACTGGCTGCGTCTGGCTCTGGAGAGTAATCCTGCAGAGATAACGGAGAACGCAGCGGCAAGACAGCTCATTCAGCAGCGGGAGCGCCGCCTGAAGGGGAAGCTGTCTCGTCTTTACAATTCACGCGCTCTGGAATTGTGGAACGGTGCAGCAGGAACCGGCCGTCTGAACTACCGGTGGGGCGTGGCGCAGACAATGCTGGGCGACATTTGGGAAGATTTAGACGATGCTTGATCCGCAACAAGACCGCCGCCAACTCTTCGACGCACTGCGCCCGCCTGCAGGATACGAGCTGGATCGCGCCATCGGCACTACGTATTCACTCGACTTACTGGCATTACTGACTGTTCCGCTGGCCTATACCTTTTGGAGTGGCGAAGACGAGCAGGGGCGCCTGACAACAGATCCACTGGTGCTGTTGCACGGTGTGCGCCAGGTCGTGGATCGGCTGGCTATATTTTGTCAGGCCGGGCAGATTAGCGTGCCAAGGGCAAACCAGCGCCTGTTTACGTACCTGGAAGATAGTATTTTTGAAGTGGTGGCTCCGCATCGTGACGGAGTCTTTCATCCAAAGATTTGGCTGCTGCGCTATACGCCTGTTTCAGAAATGGAGGACACAACGCCAATCAGGTACCGGTTGCTTTGCCTGAGCCGTAACCTAACCTTCGACCAGTCTTGGGATACGATGCTGGTGCTGGATGGAATGTATCAGGCACAACGCAAAGTAGCTTATAGTCGCAATCACCCCCTGGGGGATTTTATTGCCGCTTTGCCGGGATTGGCCGTCCGCCAGCTAACACCAGCGGCGCAAAGCGCCGTCACCCTTTTAAGCGAGGAAGTGCGCAAGGTATCGTTTGAACTACCCTGGTGGCGAGGGGATATAGAGTTTCTGCCTATGGGCTTGAACGGCCGTCGCAGCTGGCCTTTCCCCACTTGGGCCAGACGGCAGCTAATTGTGTCACCGTTTATTTCGCCGGGCTTTCTCAAGAAAATGGGTGAGCAATCACAGCAGAACATCCTCATTTCTCGGTTGGAAAGCGCCGCGACTCTAGCGCCAGAAGTGTTGGAGCTGTTCAAACCGGTTTATGTGCTGGATCCAACTGCCGAGCCGGAGGAAGCGGCCGAAGAAGAAACCGAGACTGTGAACCAAACACTTTCGCCTAAATCCGGTTTACATGCCAAGTTGTTTGTGTGTGAATACGGCCGCTCCAATGTGGAGTTCTTTACCGGTTCTGCCAATGCAACGGAAGCAGCCTTCAGCAGAAACGTTGAGTTTCTGGTTAAGATCACGGGGAAAGGGGCAGAGATCGGGATAGATAAAATCCTGCCACAAGATAAGGGGGGTAGCAAAGAAATCCAGTTGCTAGATCTTCTTCAGGTGTATGAAGCAGGAGAAACTATAGAAGAACCAGACAACCTACAGGCGAAAATGGAGCAGCTTGTTACCCACTGGCAGCGTGAACTAGCCAGGCTGCCAGTGCAGGCCAGTGTGATCTGTAAGCAACCGGGGGCACATACGGATGAAGCAACTTTCGACATTGTCTTGCACCTCCAAGACGATAACTCAACTAAATGGTCCAGCGGGACGCTACCCGATCATCTGCACATTGCCTGCTGGCCCATTTCCCTCCGCGCCGAGGACGCTGTACCCATCAAACATTTCCAAGATCCCCTTGCCGTGATGCCCGGTCTTTCTTATGCAGCCCTGACTTCGTTTTTTGCCTTCTCCGTGACAGCCGAGCATGAAGGTGAAAGCTTCTCAACACGGTTTGTCCTAAATTTACCCCTGGCCGATGCGCCAGATGATAGGCGCGAACAGGCGCTGCGCGCTTTACTAGACAATCGGAGCAAGGTCCTGAGTTATCTCATGTTTCTGCTGGCGGAAAATGATTTTGTCTTCACCGAGGTGGGACATCTCCTGCAGATGCATGAGACTATTGGTGAAAACGACCAGGCACTTTCCTTGCCGGTCGATTTATTTGAGTCGTTGGTGCGGGCGCTGCACAAAGACCCTACAAAGTTAGATCACATTTTTAGTCTGGTCACGGATTTACAGAAGTCAGGCCAGGATGATTTGTTGCCAGAGGGATTTGATGAAATTTGGCCGCCAGTTTGGGAGGCGCGCCAGTTGCTGAGACAGCGGGGCAAAACAGAGAACTATCATGACAGGAAGAATTGAACAGCCGGATTATGAAGCCGTATTACGGCCGTTAAAGGGTTTCCAGCGCCGCACCGTGGATTATGCCTTTCAGCAGTTATATCAAATTCCTAACGGCACCGGTCGCTTTTTGGTAGCCGATGAAGTTGGCTTAGGTAAAACTCTGGTTGCCAGGGGGGTGGTCGCTCGAGCAGTGGAACATTTATGGGATTCCACTGCGCGCATTGACATCATCTACATTTGCTCCAACGCGGATATTGCCCGGCAAAACATTGCCCGGTTAACAATTCCGGGTTTGAATCATTTCACGCCAGCGGACCGAATCACGTTGTTGCCAATTTCTACGCGGCAGAGAAACGGCCGTAACTTTAAGGATGAAAAGGTCAATTTCATACCCCTAACGCCGGGCACGTCGTTTAAGATGTTTTCCCACTTTGGGACCATTTGGGAGCGAGCTTTACTTTATCGCATGTTGACTGACGCTGTTGAAATGCCTATGGATGGGGCTATGCACGTCTTCTCCGGGGATGCCAGTAAGAAACGGTTTCGTTATGAATACCTGAGCAATTTTGACGCCTGGTACCGCATCGATCCCACATTAAAAGCCTCTTTTCTGGAAGCATTTGAAAAAGAAACCAAGTTACGGCGCGAGTTGGTTGATGTCTGCCACCTCTTTCAACAGTCTCGTAAAGAGATCCGGCGAGAAAATCGCTGGCAACACCTGATGCTGGTCAATAATTTACGGCGTTTGCTGGCTAATACTTGCATGGACGCATTGGAGCCGGATCTAGTGATCATGGATGAGTTCCAGCGCTTCAAGCATTTGCTCCGAGATGACAATGCGGCCGGCGAACTGGCAACGGCGTTATTTCGTTTTCCTGATGTTCGTGTGCTTCTATTGTCCGCTACTCCGTATAAAATGTACACGCTGCACGATGAAGTTGATGGTGAAAATCATCACGGTGATTTTTTGGAAACGCTCAAGTTTTTGTTTGATGATGAGTCTGTAGGGAACGACTTTCGCCAGTTGTTACGCACTTATCGCCAGGCTTTATTACAATACGGCAGCCAGGAATCATCCCAGCGTAACACCGAAGCATTGCAGGCGGCAAAGACGGCCGTTGAATCCAAACTACGTCAGGTTATGTCCCGCACAGAAAAAGTAGCTGCATCAGCTGATCGAAATGGCATGTTCCGTGACATGAACAATGGACATCACCAACTACGCCCGCAAGATTTGTCAGCCTATGTCAGTTTGCAGCATGTTTCCGGCCTGCTAAAACATCACAATACGATGGAATACTGGAAATCCGCGCCCTACCTTCTTAACTTTATGGAGGATTATAAGTTCAAAAGGAACTTCCAATATGCGTTGACTGTAGCCGACAAAGCCAACCAACTGGCGCAAGTTTTAGCCCAAACCCCGGAAATGTTACTTTCACGCGTGGATATGGAACAGTACGAGAGAGTAGACGCGGGGAACATGCGGTTACGTCAGTTAATGACAGACACAGTTGATTCTGGGGCCTGGCAGCTCTTGTGGATCCCACCCTCACTACCCTACTATCGACTGGAACGGCCGTTTGACGGGCAGGAGGCGGGCCAGTTTACCAAACGACTTGTCTTTTCAGCCTGGCATGTGGTTCCAAAGGTTGTGGCGTCTTTGCTCAGTTATGAGGCAGAAAGAAATATGATGAAGCTGTTTGACGAAACGGCCGTGAACACAGCCAAACAGCGCGAGAATCTTCGCGGACGGTTAGAAATAGCTCGAAGTAGCGAGCGGCTAACCGGTATGCCTGTTTTAGGAATCATGTATCCCTCTGCGGTATTAGCCGAATTGGGAGATCCTTTAACCTATGCTGTTCGTCAGTCAGAAGACGCTCCCTTGGAATTAACCACTGTGCTGCAAATGGTGCAGACAGAAATTGATAACCGCTTATCGCGCATGCCGGTTTCCCAAAAATCTGAAGGAGCCGCCGACGAAGCCTGGTACTGGGCCGCGCCAATCTTACTAGATAATCAGGCAAACCCCAATGCGACAAGCACTTGGTGGCAAACGGGTAACCTTGCTGCGATCTGGGCCGGTGGTGAAAACGCAGAAGAGGATTCTTCAGCCTGGGCCGACCACGTTGCATATGCACAAAACCTCATTGCTCAACCGGATCCGTTCCAAACGCTTGGGAGACCACCGGAGAATCTAAGCGCCATACTGGCCCAGATAGCAGTGGGTGGGCTGGGAAATGTCGGTTTAAGGGCGCTGTCTCGTCTTTCTGATACTGAACGGCCGTTTAACGACCACCAGAGGTGCTTAAATGCAGCATCAATTGCCTGGTCTTTTCGTTCTTTATTCAACGTCCCAGAAGTTATAGCCCTCATCCGTGGTCTGTATAAGGATGAATCGCTCTCTTATTGGCAACAGGTAATCACCTATTCCGCTGCTGGTTGTTTACAAGCCGTGATGGATGAATATGGGCACGTTCTGCGCGAATCGGTTGGTCTTGCGGATTCGGATCCAGGCGAGGTGGAGATGGCCGTCACTCAGGCAATGTGTACTGCCATTCAACTCCGTACCGCTTCACTAAAAGTAGATGAAATTCGCATTAGCAAAGAAAACAGCAGTGCGAAACCAGAGTCTTTTCGGCTGCGCTCACACTTTGCCCAACGTTTTGGCGATATTCACAGCGATACCGACAAGACCCTGGCACGAAAAGGGGCTGTTCGAGAAGCTTTCAATTCACCTTTTTGGCCATTTGTGTTAGTTACTACGTCTGTTGGTCAAGAAGGGCTTGATTTCCACCAATACTGCCATGCGATAGTTCATTGGAATTTGCCGACCAACCCGGTGGATTTAGAGCAGCGAGAGGGCCGCGTGCACAGGTACAAAGGGCATGCTATTCGGAAAAATGTAGCCCACGATTACGGCCGGGCGATTACGCTAAAAGACACAAGAGATCCCTGGCAAGAGATCTTCAATGCGGCGAATGGCCGGAATCAGTCCGATCTTGTTCCCTATTGGATTTACCCGGAGAATGGCGCGGCGCAAGCCTATATTCAGCGGTATGTGCCGGTTCTTCCTTTGAGTCGAGATGCTCACCGCCTTCTGGCTCTAAGGAAAGCTTTGACGGTCTATCGCATGGTTTTTGGTCAGAATCGGCAAGAAGATTTGGTGGCTTACTTGCTAAATCGTCTGTCCCAAAAAGAAATAGACAGGTTGATGAGTCAACTACAGATAGATTTACAGCCGCCGCAAGATTAACTTCACAATCTCTGGTGAGATTGCCGAAGGGAGGACAACTTCACCAGTCTAGATCAGACGCAGGCACGTGCACGCAAATAGTTAGAGCATTGATTGTGCTTAATGATGGCGGTTTGGAGACGGCCGTTCCAGAATATTATGGCAGCGACGATAGGCTTGTGGAGGAGCTGTTGGATTCTGTTGGTTTGCTTCGGTCAAGTTAGGTTTGCTCAGCATCAGTCTAGCGGTCGCAACAGTTCTAGCAATTCGTCTCTCGACCACTGTCGCCCCCCAGCTCCGGCAGCGTCCACGATTTGAGCGGCAATTCGCCGTTTGTTTTCTAGCAGCACTTCAATCCGCTCTTCCAATGTTCCCTGAACCATGATGCGGTAAACGTAAACGGTTTTATCCTGACCAATTCGGTGTACTCTATCTGTAGCCTGATCCTCGATTGCCGGGTTCCACCAGCGGTCAGCATGAATAACGTGATTGGCCGATGTTAGATTGATGCCTTGTGAGGCGGCTCCCAAGCTGGCAAGGGCCACGACTTTTCCGCCCTGGTTAAAGAGATCAATCAATGCCTGTCGATTATTCGTGCTGCCATCGATCCGGATGTAACTAATCTGCTCTTTGAGCAACACCTTTTCGAGCAGGCTCAGCATATCCAGAAAGTGGCTGAATACGACAACTTGTTCTCCCTGATTTTTGATTTCCCGAATTTTTTCTAGGATCCAATCAAACTTTTCAGACCGATTGAGAACAGGGTCCTTCCGTGAACTGACAATTGCTGGATGGTCGCATATTTGTTTCAGTTTTATCAATACTGGCAGAATGTTGGTGGTGTAGTTTACATGCTCTCCCCGGCGAATTGCGTCACGAACCTGTTTGACTTCATCTTGTAGACCACCGTACAGCCCCCGCTGCTCCTCTGTTAACTCACACCATTCTTCCATCTCGATTTTCTCCGGTAGATCTTTAGCCACATCTTCTTTCAAACGCCGTAGCATGAATGGCCTTACCCGTTCGCCTAACTGCTTTGCCGCATGCTGGTTACCCTCTCCAATCTGATCTTCAAACAGCCGCTTGAATGTACCGAAACGCCCTAAATGACCCCGCATTAGAAAATCGAAAATAGACCACATTTCCGCTGGCCGGTTTTCCACAGGCGTGCCGCTCAATGCCAATCGATGCGCGCCATTTAAAGCTTTTACCGCTTGCGTTCGCTGCGCTTGCGGATTCTTAATGCGCGTCGCTTCATCCAGAATGACATAGAAAAATGGTACTTTGGATAGGTGCCCCAGATCATTGGCCGCTGTTTGGTAGGTTGAGATAAATACAATCGGTTCTAACGCCTGTAATAATCTTCTGTTGCGATCAGGACCATGATATGGATAAACGCGCAGTTGGGGAAAATATGTTTTAAGCTCTCGCTCCCAATGGTGAAGGACTGATTTGGGAGTTAGTATCAAGCTGTGTTGGCGAGTGTTCGTCGCTTCATAGGCACGTCGCAAGACAGAAATGGCCTGCAATGTCTTTCCAAGTCCCATGTCGTCAGCCAGCAGTCCGTGTAAGTGGTTGCCGTAGAGCCAATCCAGCCAATGGATGCCCGCTCGTTGGTACGGGCGTAATACAATGCCCACTTCTTCTAGCCGCAATTCCGCTGCAGCTGAAAGCCTAAACGCCTCATTAGCCTTAAAGCCGGTAAGCTGATCTAAAAATGCCTGGTAGGCTGCACTTAGTTCGCCTATCCCACCGATACTCTTAATAAATTCGTCTAGCGAAGCAAACTCTGAGGCATGCGCTCGAAACCCCTGAGCTGTTACTTCCGCTTCCAGTTTTTTGAGTTCCCTATCTGTTTTAGCAATCGTTTTCGGATCAACCTTGATCCATGTCTTCTCGTCTATTTGTAAATAGGGGCTGGTCGGCGCTTTCATCAACGATTCATGCGGCAGCATAAACGCACCCGCCTTATATTGCACGTCAAAATTTAACCAACCCTGCTCTCCTTTATCAATTCTCACAACTGGTTTGAAGGGTTCATCAACAATCTGAATCTGCCCGGCCATGTCCGTGAGTACGGCCGTAAATTCTTTTTTCAGCAGTACCAGATCCCGCTGAAAAAACTCAGGGATATCTTGTATAGCAACTCTGGTGACAGGTTGCTCCCACCACTTTGTTGCCTCTCCTGCCGAGAACGAAGGCAAAGGCGCAAAAGTGTCACCAACGAGGATATGCTTGCCATCCGTGGTTTGGGGCAACGAATCTATCGGCCTGATCTGGTTGGTCTCAGGATCTTGCAAACCGGTTGTGACAGTGATTCCTTGTTGTACGTCAAAATCAATCTGGGCAACTGCTTTCAGAGGCGTATTTAATACCTTGAGCTTTTTTGAGGTGTCTGACTCCTCCACAGCCTCTTTGGTACGCAGGTATGTGAGCATAGGCGGGGCAAAATCAAAAGCGAGATAGCCCTTACTATCAACTTGCGGATTCATACTGCGGAGAGCCAACAAGGTTTGCCGATCCTTCTCGTCCAAAACATAGATGATGTTACCAGACGGTGTCTCCTCCTCTTCCTGGTATCCATAGTGCCACAGAGGACTGATATCTTCTACTGGAAGAATCTGACTGTCTCGTTTTTTGGAGATGCGGACTATGTGTTGTCCGTTATCTGTCCGATCTAGCTCGAAGATCAGGCTCAGTCGTTCTATTGTTGTGCGCCGTAAGCGTTTGCGAAACCAATCAAGCATGTTGTAGCCTTTTGCTAAGGAATTTCAGTGTTTTTATTGACTGGGCTGACCACACTGGACCCAATCCAGGCCTGTCTGCCGTCGGGCAGTTCTACCTCGAACCAGGTTTCAGCCTCATTTACCTGAACTACAGTCAAAATGTCTCCGCCTCGAACAACACCAACAACGTCTGCAGTCGCATCGGGCGATTCGCGAACATTGGCTCCATTTACTATCACCTGTACTTGAAGTTGAGGTGTGGCGGTGGCTGTGGGTATAGCTGTTGCACTTGCCGTAGCCGTGGGTGTTGGTGTATGGCGCAGCGGCTCCGCTGCTCTGGATTGGAATGCGGTTGCGTTTGGCAAAGGAGTTGTGGTTGCGGGTAGTGCAGTTTCTGTCCTAGCCGTTGCCGTCATCGTAACTGTTGTCTTTATATCAGAAGAAGTGGTTAGGGCAGCAAAAAAACCGCAACAAGTGAAAAGAATGATCACAACGATTGCCACAATGTAGTTTTTCTGTAGATCCCCTTGGTAAATGGACGAGGAGCCTGAGTCGATATCAGAATCGACCAGTCCCTCTTTATAGATAACACCAGGTAACTGTCTTGAATCAGCTTTGGCCAGCGCATCTCGAAACCAATCGGGCACTGCCTCCCATTCCGCGAAAACGCCCTGGATATAATCATCCAGTCTGGGGGGAGCAGCATCAGCTTGTTTCAGTGCCCGGTAAAAATCCTCCGCAGTGACACGCTCAAGCCACTGTAGTTCCACTTGGATGGGATCCAGTTGCGCCTGGATAGTCTGGATTTTTTCCTGCGCAGAAGCGATCTTCTGCTCTTTGATAGACAGTGCCTGATGGTACCAGGAATCAACCTCTTCGCGCCCTGGAAAATTTTCTCGCAGAAGTTGGGGGAACTTTTGTTGATTGGCGTGGATCCACTGATTTATGGCTTTTTGTGTTTGTTCTCCAATGCCGGGCACTTGGTGGGCAGAATGCAAATCTGTAAGCTGCCCTCTATAAATGTATCGTAAAATATCGGCTTTGCGCGATTCACCAATGCCAGGAATGTCGGTCAGTCGCACTTGCACCAGATAATTGGTAAGGGCAGCTTTAAGCTTTTGGTCCCGGTTTTCTTGCAGGTTGACGATTTCGCTTCGAAGCGACTGGACGATATCTGTCTGGAGATCCTTTTGTTGGCGTAGACTGTTTGCTGCATTTTGCAGTAGTGCTTTATGGGCTGTTCCCCGCGCCTGTCCGTAATCGATTTGAGCCTGTTTACGAAGTTTTAGCTGTTTAAACACTACGCATTCCCAACTCCAAAGGGTGTCGTTTGTCGAACCATCTTGCCTACAACTCTACTTTCATATCTATTCTGGTTTCTCCAAGATCTATTTGACCTCGTTGGATAAGAGAATTGGGTTCTGAATGGATAAATGGCGTTCAGAACCAGGTTGGCGGTATCAGAAAACTGGCGCCAACCGGATGGACACCAATATGATCTCGGTGTGATGCGACCCACAGCTGGAACTCCTTTAGAATGCCAGGAGCATCGGAAGCCTTGATCTGTGTCATTCCCAGATTATTTAAGAGATGTTTTCGAGCGCGCTGGCCGTCAAAGATAGGCTCGTCATGGTCGATTTGGGCGTACTGGGTCAGGCTCATCGTCGAACCGTCTGCCGGCAACTTGATACTAGAGAATCCCGCGATAGAAACATAGGCACAAAATTTGGATGGGGCAAACAAGCGAGACCGCGGATCGTACACAAAATAAGTAACGGTACGTTTTCCCCAGAGAGTTTGCCCCTCTCGGGTAGCCATCTCCCGGTTCCAGCGGCGAAGATTAAGAATGGCTTCCATGTTGTTGGCGACAAAATGGATGTCGACTCCGGCGGCCTGAGCCAGCGGGTTGGCAACATCGAGCGCGCGCTGGATTTCCCGTTTAATGTTGAGTTTTTCCAGACTCAAAGTGAGCAGGTCCAGGTGATTCATGTACTGCACATTTTTAGCCGGTAGAGCCGGAAACAAAGAAGTCTGAAATGCCTGCATACCAATGTAGCGCATGACTTGAACCATGTTGGCTGCCAGGTTTCGTTTGCCTGCGGCTACGTGTGGTGTCATCATCGAAACGAACACATCCGTCTTTGGCTGCGGTTGAAAAAGATGGGTGGTAGCAAACTTAGCATGATTGGCGACCGGGTCGGCACGGCTGATCTCAAACTCAATCCAGAGACGGCGGCCGCCTTCACTTGTCAACAGCACATCGACCTGGGGCGCGTAACCCAACATAAGCCGCAGCTCTTCAGAAAGCAGTTGGGCTTCGGTTTGCGCCTGCCAACCAGGCGGGCACTGGGCCTGAAACTGTCGTTGTAAGAAGGTAGCTAGTTGTCCCATCGATGGTCTTTTTAATCAAACTGTGTGGAGAGAGGCCATGAGAGCATAGGACCGGCGGCTTCAACATGCCTGATAGGCATCTGTGGTTTTTGAATTGTTAACCTGTGCCCCGCCCATCGCTTGCTGTCATTTCTCTATCGGATTTCCCATTTGTCTCCACTACACTCTCTGGCGGTGGCCCCGCTTTAACAAACGTCCGCTCACGACCATACCATTCTTTGCGGACAGCGTGCCACTTTTCGTTTTGTGGCCCGAATATCGCGTCCATCGATTTAGGGACCATTTGGTAGGCAAACTCCTCCCGGTTATCCAGCATGTCGGGCAAGATGGTTTGCAAGAACTTTTGCACCTCGATCCAGACAGCCCCATTCGCCCCGCGGATCCACCCCATGAGCTTATCGTTTTTACGTAAGGCTTCTGTGGCGGCGCTTTCAATTTCGGCCAGGACATCATTTGGCTCTTCCAGATTTTCGGCTTCTGTATCGGCTGTGGCCACCAGGCCCACGGTATCCAGACGCGCCCGCATCTCCGACATCTGGTCGATCATCTGCTCAAACCGGTCTCGCAGCTGCTGCGCATAGAGGTCCTGTGCTTCACCGACGTAGTCCGGGTCGCGCACGGTAAACATCTCTTCAAAGGATAAGACCCGCAGGGAAAGCGGATAGGCTCGTCCGCCGACCGAGGACCAGAACACCCCCTGCCCGGGAATAGGTTCGTTAAGCAAAACACTCAAAATATCCTGGCTGAAATGGGCGTTGGCATTGCGCACGCTTAGCAAATCCGCTGATGATAACAGATGAAAAATGAACCAGTTGTCTCCCTGGCTGAGAATTTCGGTGGGAATGCTGCCCGGCTGTTGTGTGACCAGCACAGCCCCCAGATCATACTTCCGCCCTTCTTTGACCCAGGCAATATAAGGTTCTGAGGCGGCGGCTCGTTCGTTGAGGACGGATTGGGCCTCTTCGACGACGGCGATGGTGGGAATGGTTTTCGGTTCGGCTTTGGTAAATTCCTGCTGATTGCGTTCAAAGATACGACGCAGCAGCAGTCCGGATAAAGCCAGCGCCTGTCCGCCCCGCATCTGCGAAACGTCGACGACACATAATTTGCCCTCAGCCAGCGCGGTCATCAGTTTGTCCAGCAGCTGGCTGCTCTTGTCGTGGAGCATGCGAACGATGGCCGTCATGTTGCCGCGAGCCGCCAGCGCTTCAACCTCCTGAGATTTTTCCAACTGCAAAAGCCGCTGGATGTCTTTGAGCGGCGTCTGGTTGCCGTGCTGATCAATCAAGTTGACCAGTTCTGTCCAGGCAGCGGGTGATAATCCCGACAGCTTACGCACGTTTTGCTGTTCCTGCCGGTCGGGACTGAGCACAATACCGACAACATCCGATGGCTTGAAACGCCGAATATCCAGGCGGATATCGCCGGCGACAAACGATTGATAAAAGGCGCTGGGGCTGTGCCGGGGAGTGAAGACCACCAGCTTATCTTCCAGCGCCGGCACGTCGCACAGCCCGGGACGCCCCTTGTCGTCGGGCCAAAAGTACTCCCCATCCGGGTCAAAGATGATGGTCCCCACCGGAACCTGCCGCCCACCGCGCTTGGTCACCGTCGGCGTCTCTTCATACAGCTTGGCAAAGAGCAGCTTGTTCAGGTTAGATTTGCCAAAACCGGCGCGGGCAAAGATGAAGGTGCGCCGGGCTACCAGATTATGAATGGCAAACTTCACGAGCACTTCCGGGCTGTGGGTTTGCATCCAGTCGGGCGGAGCCAACTGCTGGCTGCCAGCAGCATACACGTACTCCCCAAAAGCCAGATGCCCTAACTCAGCGCCGGTAGCGTAGTGACCGGCAATATGGCGTAATACTTCACCGGAAGGAAAAGCAACTGGGCTGCCCACGTGTGGTAATCGCCGGTGCGAGGGGACAAATGTAAGACCCTGCTGCGGGTGGCTGCGCACCACGCCCAGGACGCGGATGTCTACCCGGTATTTCAGGTACTGTTCCCGTAAATCTTCCGGGATGGGGCGGCGCTCCTGAACGGCGCGAATGTTGAATTCTTCACCGCCCAGCGATGAGAGCCTTCCGGCTGAGGCGAGAGCGGTGATACGTCCTAAAACCGCTTCTTCCGGTGTTTCCAGCTGCACCAGAACAAACTGGCCGTGCATGGGAATGCTTTGAAAATGATTTTGGTAGGGCAGCACCAGGTCGGCGTGGAATTCCAGGCCGCCTTGGGTAAAACCACGAAAGACACCAATTACCTGTTCATGCGGAAATAAGTCAAGAGCGATCATAACGGTTACTCAAAGGCATAACGTTCCTGGGCCGGATCCATGTCTTGCAGCCGGAAGGCGTCCAGATCCATGGATTCGTTGCCCAGGATGTGACGAATACTATCCAGAATGTCATCCTGAAGCAGGGTGTAATCAAAGTCAACCAGCGCCGCGTTTTCGTGGGCGCGCTGGAGGCAGAGGGGATAAAACGGCACGGGGAACCCATTCACCGCGTCGGCCAACAGGTGCCCTAGAATGGCAGGCGCCTCCTGATACTGAGGCAGGAAAATGTCTACCGGCCAGATAGGATCTTGCGCCCGGCTGCCGAATTTTACGAAGAACATTTTGCCGCCGACAAAACGGTTCAGCCGTTCGGTGGGCAGGGCAATGTCATCACCGCGAGCATAGTCGGCGTGGGTGTAGGCTTTCTCTTCCAGGTCGCGCGGGATTTCGACGTAGGCCGGGTAGCGAGTGGTGAGCACTTTCTCCAGGGCCATGGCCAGGCGGTAACGGGAAAGAACCTTGCTATGTTTGGCGATGCCTACCAGATAAACCCGGCGCTTTTGCTGCGCGTGACGATTCAGGGCATCAAGGACAAGGTTCAAGTATTTGCGGAAGAGATGATCCCGGAAGATCTTGCTGCGCAGCAAGCCATCAAAAACGATGAGCGTGTCAGAACCGAAGGTGGTGTTGCTGACGATGGACAGAAGCACTGCCCACTCGACCAGTTCTCGATAGACCTCGACCCAGCGGGCGTTGGGCAGGCGGTTAGCGGAACTCGGGAAAATGTAGCTCAACTGCGCGAGATGGGAGGCCCCCAGGCGAGTCATCATCTGTCCTAGCGCAGTGGGGCCATGCTGGCCTTCAAACTGTGCTGCCGTTAGTTGATCAATATCGGTCGAAGGCGTGATGGCGTCAAGATAATGCTCGTTATTGCTGGAGTCGACGACGCGGACGAGTTGGACCAGGAAGGGGTCGAACTGGACCCGGTTGTTGCCGCCATCGGTGGCCACCAGGGAAATGGCTGTGGTGCTGCGCGGCTGAATGCGGCGCGTCGTGCTGGCCAAGGGACGGACTTCCTCGCGCAGCTGATCCAGCAGGTGGCGATCTTGCTGAATGCGTTGAGTTAGCGTGCGTTTAAGATTCTCATGACTTTGTGGATCAATCACGGCAAACACCTTGAAAACGTCAATAAACGAGAACCGTTATTTTAACGCCGGTCTGCTGCCCCTGGCTACGAGCCATTAGTACCACTATTTTCCACCGTCTTTTCTCAAGGAGCGGCAAAAGACATGAGAGCACAACTGGTCGCTAAAGTCATTGTCAGGGAGTAGTAGCCGTCAACGACCGTCTGGACTTTTTAATTAGGCCCGATACAATGTTTTAACCAGCGAATTAGACCTCCATCAAACTATTTTTATTATTCCCCCCTCTCGTTGAATGGGAAAGTAGTCACTGAAAGATGTTTTTTCAGTAAAATCTACCTTCCGGCTGCCGTGGATTGGCCCGGTGCAGCAAATTAAATAAGGAGTGAACCACAGCGAGCCAAGCCGCCGGTGGCTCCGATCACGGCAGTCTGCTTAAGGCTAAGTCCTTGTACCACATCGTCCACTTGAAAATATTAGGGCAGCCAGCCTGCGGCCAGGTTGCCAGAGATTCTGTCGTGATGATGAAAGAGAGGTCATCACCCCATTCAGGATGATAAACCTGAGCCAGGGGCATAGCACTCAGATCCTTGTACATGCCATCAACAGTAATCGAGACGTATCTCTGATTGGCGAGGTCAACAATCAGCTCGAAGGGATGCCAATCAAGATCTGGAGAGAGAACTATGCCAGTGTCGAAGAGTTGCAGCGGCTGGACGTAGACTTTTATATGCTTATAGTCGGCTTCCCAGGGGTTCAGGGTCCAGAAAATAGTTCCTTCCAGAGTTGTCTTGTTGCTCGGGTATAGTGCGTTACGGCCGTCCCAGAATTGGATCATCATGTGAGCGGCTTCGGAGTTTTCCCTTTGGTCAGGATCTGGAGCAGGCAGGCTAGGCAAACGGAATTGTCCGGTGTATCGGTAGATACCTAAAGTTATAGGGTCGCCGTTGGGAAATGTCTCCGTAAACTTCTTGTACCCGATAGCATTGACATAGGTGTGGACTTCTCGAACATTTGAAGTGACCTCTCCATGATCCTCAAACACCGTCAGGTCCACATCTGCTTCTGAACAGGGACATTGCGATACGCCGCCAGGATTGCATTCAGCAGCTATGCTATGACCGGACAGGTTCGAGGAAACATAGATAACTTCACCCTGGTTGCGGATGGTGGGTAGGTAGGCCCAAGGAGTGAGCTCTGTTCTATTTTGAGAAGTTGCCGTGCGGGCGACAGGAAGATCTGTCCTTGTCGCCATCAATATGACCAGAATCAAAATCGAGACGATAACACCCATCCAGCCTTTCATCACATGGCTCCCCTTTTGCCAGACTAGTCGAAACTATGACAGCAGTTTTGTATGACGCTTTGAAACAAGGCCACAAGTCGGTCTACCTCTGGCAATATGACGGCTAAAGCGATTGTGCCTCAGCCTTTCTGTCAATTACAGCCAACCTCACATTGATTGACACTCACTGTCCTCACCCAAAACAATGATCCGGCAACAACGAATACTGAACACCAGACATGCCTACCCAGGCTGTTCCCCCACACGTTCGGCATCGGGCTTGCCAGCCATCCCCACGTTCTGTCAATTGCCACGCGCCAAGGTCGTGCCCGGCCAGGGCTGCGTTCACGGCAATCTCCCACATCGAACCATCAGCAGCCTCGTTCTTGCCGGATTTTGCGGCACAGCCGGGACAGACTACTGCTTCCGTTTCCAGCGGCAGCGAGATGTGCGAGGCGCAGTCGGCACAGATTGGCCGGCCGCACCAGTAACAAAAATAAGTTTCAGAAGCCGCAGCCTCTTTGGCGCAAACCGTGCATTTCATAGGCGCATTTCTAGGCCGGGTCCCCGGCAGCCAAAATCGTCACTGTGAATTCATATTGCATGTCAGCGTTTAGAGTAACGTCAAACGGCTGATACACGGTGATGTACCCCTCTTTTTCTACCTTCAACAAAAACGGCGGCGAGGATGCCGGGATAGGAATCTTGATGTCGGCCGTGGGGCCAACCATAAAGGGGCGCGGCATGTCGGGCCAGGTGATGGTCA
>ERZ795053.2937-NODE-2937-length-20032-cov-5.231867_pt1 | contig 20032 bp, 19 predicted proteins | sample MGYA00375137_ERZ795053 | MGnify/ENA primary metagenome ERZ795053 (study PRJEB30182, sample SAMN05720284) | activated sludge metagenome | isolation source: Anaerobic digester | place: Hong Kong | collected 2014-12-17 ...
AGATAACCGAACGTGACTGGAGTTCAGACGTGTGCTCTTCCGATCTCCGACGGACAAGAAGTCCCAGAAGCCCGATGGCAGCACTTGCCAGTGGGGTTCGAAGGGCAATGTTCGGCCGGCGATCAGATCGGCCAGCGGCAACAACAAGCCGGCAAGGACGAGAAAGCCCATGAGAATCATCATCAGAATCGGCCGCCAATTGCGGGTCAGCCAATGTTCGGACTGGACTTCGGCGAGAACCACCGCCGAACCCAATTCAGCCGATTTCGACAGATAGGCCAAGGTCTGCTGCTCGATCTCGGCGGCGAGCTTGCGCCGCAGTTCCAGGTCGGAAACGTAGGCATCGAGGATCTTCGTGAATGGCCCATTGAACAGGCCTGCCGCCAGTTGTGCAGCAAGGGCAAGCGGAAACACCATCAGATACCATCCTCCTTTGATTTTCTTCGCCGCTCGATGACGATCCAGAAGGCGGCGGCGATCGTTACAGCAGTCAGGGCCATCATCAGTGAGCCCGAGCCACTCCATACAAGCTGCAGCGGGATCGACAGCAGAGATGCAAGGGTTGCCAGAATTGCTGCCGCAATCGTGGAACTGCGGCCCGGCGATTTGCCTTCGATCGGCGCGGGCGTGTGGCCATCCGGTTCACCGGCGGCCTCTTCATCGGCCACAAACATGGCGGCTTCGGCGGCACGGCGTTTCACTAACCCGGGCAGAACCTTGCCCCCTCCCTTCACCCAGAGCTGCAGTCGCCGCGGTACGGCGGCGAAATCTCCGGTGTTCACGGCTCTCAGCACCGAGGAGGACTTGAAGTTCCCGAGTCCGACATTGAAGGCGAAACTCACAAGGGCCGAAAATTGTGCATCGTTCAGTGTGCGGGTGAGCAAGGACCCGACTCCGGCCGCGAATATTCCGACGTCTACCAACAACACGCGACGGGCTTCCGCTTCGCTCATGGTCAAACCAGGCCCGACAACCGGAGGTCCGGCCTGGCTTGTATGACCGTAGCCGATTGTCCAGATGCCCGCGGGACACCGATATGCCTCGCCTCGAAAGCCCTCAAACCGGCAAATGAGATCCAAACCCTCGGGCGTCATCTCCATGGGAACCCTTTCTGCGTCGTTCAAATGCGAATGCCCGTCACCATCGGCACGAGCTTGCTGAGAAGTGCACCGATCGCGGCTGAAATTCCTATGACGATCGTCAAGACCTTCCAGCCGCCGCGCGCGAAGACGACAGCATCGTGGATCTCGCGAACATCACGGCGAATGGCATGTATTTCCGCTTCCACTGCTTCCATGCGGGCCTGCAGTGCGCCTATGTCGCGTTCGATCGTCACGTTCGATCCTCTCCCGCCTATGCCAACCGGATAGCCGTAATTTGTGTGGCGTTTGCACCAGAGGCATTGTTGGGAACAGCAGCTTTGATGAAGCTGCCGCCACCTCCAACGGACATTGCCAGCTGCAGTTTGATGTCTGTTGAGGCGGTCAGCGTCGCAATCGCTGTCATAGCAAACCCTAGCGTCATGCCAGATGTCGAAAAATGATAGGCGTTCTGGCTGGCAAAGTGATTGGTGCCATCAGAAATCCGCGCTGTGACCTGAGCCGACGATGTGGTCGTCCTTTGATATGTCGCCTGCGCTGACACCAGCCATGTGCCGGCGGCCAACGTGACGGACGGACCGTCGAAGAATGTATTGGGTGAGGCCAGTTCCACATCGCCTGACAAGGCAGCCGAGACATTTACAATCGACCCGCCTCCCGAGGGCGTCGCCCAGGTGCCGTCACCACGAAGATAGGTCGATCCGTTTGCCGTGCCGCTGCCAAGTCGCGCCGTGCCGATGATGCCACTCGTAATGTCTGATGCCCCGTGGCCGTGGTTTGCCGCCGCGAATGCCGAGGAGTCTTGTAATGATGCGGAGCCGAGGCCGAGCGTTGCCCGCTGGGCTGACGTGTCAGCGTCGTCAAGCAAGGCCTTTCCTGCAGCGGTAATGTCTCCCCCAAGTTGCGAGGTCGTCACGCTGCCCGGCAGCAGCCGCTTGGAGGCACTTGCCTGCGTCGTACTCCAGATGTCATCGACCCAGATGGTTCCGGCCGTCTTGCGGACCTGAACGGCAGCCACGTAGTAGGCCGCGTTGGCAGGAGCCGTCGCAACCACCGTGGTGGCGGCGTAGGACAGCTGTTCCGCCGCGAAGTTGCTTCCAGGAGATGATGTGGAAAGAAATCCGTAGTCCTTGCCGTACCACCAGATAAAGGTGCGGCACAGATCGAAGACCGCACCGGCCGAACTCCTGATCCAAGCCTCCGCATAGACCGTGTCACCGGGCACCACGCCGGAAAAATTCTGACCGCGGATGTCAACGGACACACCGGCCGTCGATGTGTTCACGGCAACCCAGTTTCCAGATCGGGCTTCGGCCGGATTTTTTTCTATGGCCCACCCCGTCTGCCGCAGCCAGCCGGCGTCGCCGCGCTCGAAGCTGCCGTTCCACGATGTGTTGCTGGTGTCATCGTGCAGCCGAGCCCTGTCGCGGAAACCGATGCGAAAGGCGCTGTCAAGAATTTCGGATACCGAAAAATTGACGATCCGGTTGCTGTCGGCCACCTGGGTTGACGATCCGCCCGCCGTGCTTTCTGCGAATATGCCATGCTTGCCGGTTGACCCGAGATCGATGTCATTGCCGGACATGCTGGTGTTGGTGAGAATGGAGGTCGCACCTGTTGGCGTATCCATGCGAATGCCGGCTGTTGTCGTCGACTCCCACGCGGCTGCCCCGCCGTACAATGCCGCATCATACGACTTGCCGCCGTCGGCATTCACCCAATCCCCCGAAATCATGACGTTGCGGATTGTGTTGCCAATGATCTGGTTGCCGTCGGCATCAATGGCTGTAACCGTCGATCCTCCGAGAAGCACGCCCACATATCCACAATTGGTGATCACGTTGCCAGTCACGCGGTTTCGCGATGCGCCGTGGATGAGTTTGACCCCCGCACCGAAACACCGGTCGAAGCGGTTGTTGGACACGATGTTCTCGTCTCCGAAGATGTCGACGCCTTCACCCAGGTTGCTGAATTGGCAACCCGTGATGATCCAGCCCAGGGACGGCTTGACCGTTCCGATGCCCTGCAAGTTGACGCCATCGGTCTGATAACCATTTGCTGCCCGGGCAGCATTTCCGGTGGTCAAATTCTCAAACCGGCAATTGGCAACAATGCCAAACCTCGAACCTGTCGTCGCATTGTCGTCGGCTTCAATTGCAGTGATCTGGGACTCGGTCGCGGTCCCTGCCGTGCTGTTCGTCCAGCAGTCGTGAAAGTGACAATCGCGGATGACCATGCCATCGCAATCATCAAGCGAGACAATTCCCTTGGCACGCGAAAAATTCCAGGCCTCGATCCCACTCAATTGAACGCCTTGACATCCGTCGAAATGGAACGCCTTGAGATAGCGGTCGTCGACCCAGATGTCGGGTGCAATTCTCAGGTCCCTGGCGAAGATGCCGGCCGGCCCGCTGGCCCGGATCGCCACAGCGTTTGTGCCATATCGTCCAGCATAGGTGCCGTTGTCGAAATGGCCGGCCGCCATCGACATGATGATGCGTGCACCATTGCCGATGATGCCGGTATCAGCAGATGTGATTTCAAGACTGGACGTGATCTTGTAGGACTTCGATCCGTTGAGGATCAGTGTTTTTCCGGCGGACAATACCGACTGCAATGCGGCGGTGTCATCGGCGATGCCATCACCTGCCGCCCCTCCGCTGCGCTCCACGCTCCAACTCGGACCCGCAATCTTGAGGTCGCCCTTGTCGCCATCGGCAATGCCACCTCCCAAAGACGAGTTGGGAAACGACACGCTGCCTGTCGAACGGTCAACGACAATCGCCTCATGCCAAGCGCTGCCATCGGCACTGACCTTCACATGAAAATCATCGTCCCCCGCAAGCCCCATTTCGGCGCGGCCCGCATAGTCCGTCTGGAACAGTAGCGATGCCGTGTCGCCAGCAGATTGCTTGTTGACCTTGAGCTGGTGCCCGGACCCATCGTGGGTCAAGAGGGTATTGGCCGAAGCGACGGCCAGCCGGTTCGTCGTGTCGGCAGTGGTATTGACGCCAAGCAGTGCCACGCCGGAAATGCTGCCGCTCCCCTGGATGTCGAGCCACTGGCTGCCGTCAAAGACGAGGAACTTGGCTTCGTCGGAGACCCACAGGCGCCAGCCGGTCTTCGGGGCTGCAAAGCGCCACGCGCCAGCTTCGCGCACGGCAAGCTTGCTGTCTTCTCCAGTCCAGCCGGACGTTGCGACGGCCGCAACCAGATAGCGGTCACCGTCCGCCGGCGTTGCGGGCGGAGACGTGAGCGTGCGCGACAAGACCGACAGATGGATCGCTGCATCCAGCAGCAGCAGCGCCTCGTTGTGGGTGACGTGCTTTTGTGATTGACCCGCCTCCATCAGAGGCAGGCCAAGCAAAGGTGTCTCAGACATGAATGGTCCTCTCAAGAACGGCGCCTGGCCCGTAGGCGGCGCTCAGCTGCGCAATGCGGATAGTGAATTCGCCGGGGTCCATGCCGAAATCGCCTGCAATGTCGGCCGCCGGATAACGATATTGCTGTGCTGTCACAGACGTTGATCTCATGATCGCAGCGCCATTCATGACGCTTGCGACGTAGCTCTCGGTTTCCTCACCGAGCGGAACCTCCGCAACATCCCAGCTGTCACCGTCTATCCGCGTACGGCGCAACCATGAGAATATGACATCTCCGCCGTCGCGCGACGCGCGCAGGGAACATGGCGACAGAGGCCGGAGGCCGAGCAATTTGCCCTGATGTGCAACCGAAACATACTGCCTGCCCACATCGTATTGTGCTGGGCCGATTTTCCAGGACGTTGGCAGCCCACTTGCCGCCAATGACAAGACGGGCTGGACCACGGCCTTGTTCAGAAGCACGAAGCGTTCCCCTGCAACGCGGATCGGCAGCATCTCCGGTTCACTTGCGGACTGGCCGCGCAGCAGCCGCGAAATTCTGTAGGTGCGCCCTGCAACCAACTCGGCGTTGGCGAATTGCAGAATCTCCCAACCCGTCGCATCGCTGCCTACTGCGGCGGCATTGGCGCCCCCCAGCAGCTCTTCATCGCTTATCGAAGACAGGGCGCCAGCGTCGAGCTTGACGGTGAAAGCATTGCTGCGGTCGAAAACGTTCAGCCGTCCTGCGAGGAGATCGTCGAGCAGGTGCCCCTTGGTTGCCTTGCGATCGATGGTGCGGTTGAAGTCGAAGGTGGCAGGCCCGGTCTTGCGATAGACCGCGAGGCTACCCGGCCATGGTTTCGCAGAGGCGGCCATCCATGGTGCATGTGGCTCGGGTGTCGCCGCAATTGGCAAATCCATGATCACCGCGTCGGGCTTGCCATAGATTGCCGGTTTGGCCGCGACAATGCCGCGCGAAGGTGCCTCTGGCGCATCATAGATCGCAACGTCATAGCTATGGGCCCGAATGGCGCGATGCTCCGACTCCGACATCTCGTCGACAAGGAGTGGAATGGTGGCACCGCCGGTGGAAAGCTCGACGACGTCACCAGCTTCCACCTGGAGGAACGACAGCGGCAAGGAGAGATTTGCACTTTCGCGCGATGCCCAGATTTCCTGCATGGCGACGTCAGCACGCACCTTGGCCTCGGCCTGGTTCACCGCACAGGGCAGACTGAAATGAATATCCCGCTGGCTCGATCCGCCGACGTGCTTCGTTTCGACGGCTGCAGGACGATAGTCCAGCGCTGACTCCACGTAGGACAGCTTCATGGCGGCAGGCAGTTCCGTTTCCTGCGCCCGTGTGAGTGCAAAGAGCGATGCATCGGCATCTGTCTCGACCAGCAATTCTGATGAGGCAGGTATCACAATTGCCTGGCGGCGCATCGAAAACCGGAGCACGCCCGCGCTTTCCACAACATCGATGCCATAGGCGCCGATGATGCCTTCGAGAGCCGCGCGTACTGACATCGGACGGTCAATCACGAATCCGTCGACAAGACCTTCCACTGCACCGGCGTCGATATCGAAAAAGCCGCTCGCGGCGCACACCGATGTGATCAAGGCACCGAGAGGCACCGCGCCGATCCGGCCATTGAGCCAGTGGCCGCGCGTATAGTTGCCGCCATCTGCCCAAACATCGGCGCGTGCCGGAAACTGCGGATAGGGCCTGGCATCCCAGGCCCAGAAACAGATATCGTCCGCGTCAAGCATCGGCCCGCCGTAAACGGATGATATCGGATTGTGATCGCCGACGGTTGACCAATACTGCCCGAGCGCCGTCACATAGTGCGCCTGGATCAGATCGTCGCGGTTGCCGCGCGAGAAGTACGGTAACTGGCTTTCCGACGACTTCACATCGACAAAGGCATTTGGCTGATTTGCCCCTTTGTCGATAGCGGGACATCCCGCTTCCGTGAACCGGATGGGTTTGGACTGCGGCATCCAGTTCGTCGGTGAGGGCACCTCCACGCCGCTGATCCGTGCGACATGAGGATTGCTCCACCACCCCACGAGATCCTTGTAGCGGAAGATCCAATGCTTGCCGTAGGTTCCATCGGTGATGGGCGAGCGGATCTGCGCCTCCCGGTCCAGTCCATTTGCATAGTACCAGTCGTAGCCTTCACCACCGGCAATGTTGGACTTGAGGTAGGCGAGATCATAGATGGAGCGGAAGCCCGCCAGCGCGTCCGCATGCTGGCGTCCATCCCGCCAGTCGGCCAGCGGCATGTAGTTGTCGATGCCGATGAAGTCTACATCAGGAGACGACCATAAGGCATCGAGATGAAAGTAGACGTCCCCGCTCCCGTCTGCCGGATGGTACCCGAAATATTCTGACCAGTCCGCCGCATAGGAAATCTCCGCACCCGGCAGAATGGCCTTCACCTCTGCCGCAAGCGCTACAAGTGCATCGACGAACGGGAAGCTGTCGGCGCTGCCGCGCAATGTTGTGAGGCCGCGAAGTTCGCTGCCGATCAGGAACGTGTCCACTCCCCCAGCCAGTGCGCAGAGATGGGCATAGTGAAGCACCATGCGGCGATAACTCCACTCAGGCTGTCCGGTATAGGTTACGGTCATATCCGCTGGCGCAAAATCTGCCGCTACCGCCGAACCCACAAAGTCTGCAATTTCGCGCGCGCAGTCCACCGTGCCGTCAGGCGTACCGGGCAGACCCGGCGCCATACTGCTGGTGATGCGGCCACGCCAGGGATAGACGGACTGTTCGGTTCCCCCGTAGGGATCGACGAGCCCATTACCGGCCGGCACATCCATCAGAATGAAGGGGTAGAATGTCGTCTTGAGTCCCCGTGCCTTCAGATCCTGAATGGCGCGTATGACAGACGCATCTGACGGAGTACCGCCGAAGGCCGGCGATCCACCGCTGGAACTCACGAGATATGCATCGGCCCGCGCAATGCCGTTGACAATCCAGGACTCCGGGTCGGTGATCTTGTCCGCGACCTCGACGCCAGGCTTTACCTCGCACGTGCCGCAACGCAGATCGGTTCCGAACCATGCGACCACGAGCGAAGCGCCCTTCAGATTGCGGCATGTCGCAGTCAGTTGGTCGAGCGACATGCTCCAGTCGCTGGAAGCGGCAGATGCATGTGCATTCTCCGGCTCGGTGACCCCAGGCTCCGGTTCACGCGTCACGATCTCGGTGTCGTAACCGAACTCCGTGGCACCAGGGATGATGTTGACTGCGCGCACCTCATCTTCGGCCCCTCCGACAGAATGGAAGACCTCAAAGGTGAGTTGTGGCAGCCGATTGCCGAAAGGTCCGATGGGCAGGCGCTCGAACACGACATAGGCAACGCCGCGATAGGCCGGCGTCAACTCCGCACCCTCCTTGGCGAGGATCAGACTGTCGGGGTTCTGGGTCTCACTGCCAGTATAGACCCTGACCGTTGCCTCACCGATGTCGAAATCCTTGCCATCGGCCCATACGCGGCCGATGCGGTCGATCTCGCCTTCACACAGGGCTACCGCGAAATTGGCGAAGTAGCTGTATTCGGTAACCTTGGTTGCACTGCCACCTCCCCCACCCTTGGACGACGACTTCTCGGTGCTCGTCGCCGTCACCTCTTCGAAATGGGTGGCCCAGATGACCTCGCCCGCGACGCGCATGCGGCCCCACAACCTGGGAATTGATGCGCCTTCGGTCGACGCCATGACGCGAAGGTCGTTGAGCCGCGGTCCTTCGACCTTGCGCGCGCCCGGACCAAACAACGCCTGGTCGATGTAGTTGCCGGCGACCGCCCCGATCGCCCGGCCAACGACTCCCCCCAGCGAACCACCCAGGAACGTCCCCACCGCCTGTCCGGCATATTGCAGAACGACAGTTGCCATCAGTCATCAACTCCCGGAAATCTGAATGCGTGCGACATGTGGCGGCGCCACCAGCCCGTCAGCGGCACTTCGGCAACCACCGCGTGATCCTGGGCATGAACCATGTGGGTCGCCGACACGGCGATGCCAGCATGCTTGGCTGGCAGATGCGGACGCCAGCGGAACAGAACCAGGTCGCCCGCTCCCACACCAGCACAGGGAATCTTCTCTGCATGCCGTCCGGCCGCTGCGGCCAGCGCCTCGACGCCGCCCTCCTCTGCCCAGCCAGGTCCATAGGGCGGCACCCGTTCCGGTTCGGCACCGAACAGTTCACGCCACACCCCCCGCACGAGTCCGAGACAGTCGGTGCCGACACCCTTGAGGCTTGCCTGGTGGCGATAGGGCGTGCCGATCCAGCCGCGCGCGGCGCACACGATGTCGTCTCTGGTGATCTTGGACATGTCCGGTTCAGGTGTTGCGGCTTTCGCCATCGTTGCTGGCGTCGCCCTGCGATGCATATGTCAGCACCACGTCGTCACCGGGAATATGCGGGAAGCCGCGGAAATTGACGCCATTGGCGAATTTCGTGCGGCAGGTGCCGAATTGCTTGTCACAGCCAGCCCTGAGCCGAACTAGTTCGCCGGCGGACACCATCATCGCCAACGGCTGCCAGAACTCGATCGACGTACCGGACGCCGCCTCCTTGTGAAACTTGATCTCGGCTATCCGCCCGGCATTGGGGCCGGTCAGCATCTCGGCGGTGCCGCGCGCGAACCATCCCTCGACAAACGAGTCCGCCCCGCCGACCACCAGCCTGCGATTTTCTTCCGCCAGCACTATCGTCGCCGTGACGCTGAATGCCGGATCGTCGAGATCGACGCCGCAGCGCCCATCACCAACTACGGCATCGCAGCCATACTGAAAGATGCGGCCCTGCGGCTGGTTCAAGACGTGCGCCAGTCCACGCAGTTCGGCTGTGAATGCTGAGGTCCCGCGCGTTACTTCACCAAGATTTCCACGGCGAAGAAGAACCCGTTGCGCCACGTCCTGCCAATTGACCAGCCAAACATGCACAGCCGCGTTGTCGAAATCGCCGGCAGCAAGCCGCGCTTCGCTCAGCCGGTTGGAACTCAGTGCGCCCGACGCCTCGAGATTATCGACTGAGAGGCCCAGTGAAGACTCCATTTCGCTTGCCGCGAAGCCTGACTGCGCCTCGTAGGTGACGCCGTCGAATACCAGATCACGGTCGTGATCGGTAAACCCCATGACCTCGCCATCCCTGGTCTCCAGCCGCCAGCAGCGGCAAAGCGTCGTTGTGCCGGAGTCGAGATGTTCGCGCAGGCCCGCTGGCAGGGTTCTCATGCGCGGATCTCCATGATCGGGATGTCGGGAATATCTCCGGCTGCAAATTGCACGAGATTGATCCGCAGCTGGTCAGTGTCAAACCGCGCAGCCACGTCGAACTCGAAGCCCGCCGTCACGCTCTCTCCAATGGCCGGTTCGTGGCCGGGATCGAAGGTGACAAGACCGGTCGCTGCGTCCAGCGTGAAATCCGTGGACGGACTACCGTTCACAGAAATTACCACGCTACCGGCGACCGGCTTGGTGATGATGCGTACATAGTCGCGCAGCCCCGAGCCGTAGCGCTTGACCAGTTGGAAGCTCGCCGTCACGCCATCGCCCGCGCCGATCGCCTGATCACCCACCGAAATCTGCTGGCGAGGGGCACATGATTTGAAGTCGGCATGGTCTTTCCAGCGGAAACCATGAAGCCTGCCACGGCGTTCCTCGAAGAAGCGGATCACGTCGTGGATGTCATCCAGCGTCTTGACGCCGAAGCCTGCATTATAGCGTCGCCGGGAGTCGGCCCAGCGGCTGTTGCGCTCCTCCGCGCCGGATCCCAGCGTCACGATTTCGGTGCGCCGTTCGGGTCCTCCCGTGGCGCCGCGTGAGATTGTTGTCGGGAAACGGATGTCATCGAACGCCATGGCCTAGAGGTTCCTCTGCCCGCGCGTGACGGCCCGGGCCATCATCGCGGAGATCTGCGACTGCGAGCGCTCGAAGCTCCTGGCATCGGGGGTCGAGATGTTGACCGTCACGTTGACGCCCCTGCCTGCCCCCCTGACACCAAGCTTGCCGTCAGGCCCGCGCGCCAGCGGCATGATCGCCTCCGGTCCGGCCTCGCCCATGAGGCCAGTCCCACCGCGCATGGGAAACAGCGTCGGCGAATTGACGATGCCGCCGGAGGCGAAAGGGGTCACTCGTCCTCCGGCGAAGACATTGCCCCTCGCACTGCCGATAAATGACCCGAACAGGCCACCGACCATTTGGCCGATCGGCCGCAATGCGCTGGTGAGCGCCGTCTGCGACAGCGACAGCGCCAGGCTTCTCAACACGTCGGAGAGTTTCCGGCCGTGGATCGCCGCGCCAGCAAAAGCGTTCACCAGCCTGATGCCGAAGCTGTCGGCGAGCCGGTTCAGCCCGGTCATCTCCATGCGGAGTTGTTCGGTCTGCAGGTTCAATCTGTCGAGTGTGTCAGTCATGTTGATCCGGAAACTCCCTCATCAGATGATCAAGATCGGCGCGGCCCATCAAAACCGGCCCCCGGCTTGGAAACGCCGCCGCGATCTCGCGCGGTGTGGATGTCCAGAAATCGCGGGGCGAGAGATGCAATACGCCGAGGCCCAGTTCCATCATGCGCCGCCAGGGAAAGACCTCACCGGCGGCGCTCACCCGTTTCCCGGGTTCGCCTCCGGGGCCACGAAGGTGGCCTTGAGCAGTCTTACAACAATGTCGAGAAAGCCGGCGGCACCACCTGCCACGGTCATCGCCGCGACGTCCTTGTCGGTGATGACATTGCCGGCACCGCGCAAGCCAGCCCCAATCACCCGGATGGCATCGGTGGCACTGATGCGGCCGGTCTCGAAGCGTTCCGCGATGGCGATCATGTCCTCGCCGCCATAGGCATGTTCGATTTCGGCCAATGCTCCCAGCGTCAGGCACAGGGTGTAGGATTTGCCGGACAGTTCGGCTTCGATTTCGCCGCGATGACGGTTGGCCATGTCAGATCGCCGTGAACGTCAGTTCGCCCGCGGATTCGAGCGCCACATCGAAAGTCACCTCGCCATCGTGGCGGCCGGCGATTTCGAGGTTGGTGATCTGGAATGGCCCTTCGACGGTGCCAAAATCCGGTACGATCACCTGCCAGGCCGGAATAGTACCGTCAAAGAAATAGCTCCGGATCGTGGCGTCCGATGCGGCGTCCTTGAAGATACCGCTGCCGCGGATCTCGGCCGACTTCAAGCCGGCGCCCGCCAGCAACTCGCGCCACTGGCCCACGGATTCCTGGTGGCTCACGTCCACACGCTCGGCATTGAACGACAGCGTATGGCTTCGAAGCCCTGCCACCGTCTGGAACGTTCCGGTTCCCGTGTCGTCGACCTTCAGCAGAAGATCGCGTCCTCTTTGTGCACCCATCATGCTCTCCTAAAGGGGTTCGGTGGCGGCGCGGAACTTGAGAGTCGCGCCGAAATTCTCGCCATTCCTTTCGCGAACGACGCTCCAGAAGGTGAGCCGCAGGTTCACCAGCCGGTGGCCGTCAAGTACCAGCGACGCGCTGTCGAGAACGCTCTCGATCTCGTCCACGATGTCCTGTGCCAGCTTGCGGCTCCTGCTGTTGGTCTCCACGAGCAACGTCACGAAATGCTCGTGCGCCTTCTGGTCGGCAACACTCCAGTCGCGGGTTTCGACGTCCTTGAAGCTCACATGGCTTGGCGAAGCGCCGCGCGGCATCTCCTCGAAAATGTGCTGGCCCTGCAGGAGCAAGATCAGCGGCGCATGGGCCAGCAGCGCATCGCGCATCGCAGTCTGCAAGGCGAAGGCAGGGTTGCTCACAGCCGCACCCCCCGGAAGGGGCGGGTCAGCTGATCGACGGTCAGCGGCACGCGCGGCGGATTGGCGTTGCCGCGGTGCTCGTACCAATGCGCCACCAGCACGAGCATGGCCTGGCGCAACGGTTCCGGCACATCGATGCCGGCCGCTCCGAAGCCAACCGTCACCGTGGCAGCAATGCCATTGCCGATCCGGCCGGGCCTCGCCCAGATCCGCGAACCGCGAAGCAGCAAGCGCGGCGGCCGCGATGCGGCATCGATGTAATAGTGCGCCGGATCGATCACCGCCTTGGTGTCATCGTCGCCAAAGCTTGCCAGTTCTTCGACTGCGGTGAGCGGCGCATATGGTAGCTCGAACACGCCATTCTCCGGCCAGTCGTCGCGGAACACGGTCCACTGCTGTTCGATCAGCGCCAGGCCTGTCTGCGCCCCCACCTGGCGGCGGGCGGCGGCGATCAGCGTTGCGATGAACTGGTCGTCGTCGGCATGTCCCACGCGAAGATGGGCCTTCGCCTCGGCCAGGGAGACCGGCTCCACAGCGGGCGGTGTCAAAAGAATTGAAGGCATGGGTTCTCCCTGGAAAAGGAAGCGGCGCCCCAAGGGACGCCGCCTGCCGTTGTTCCGTTGTCGCCGGCTTACGACACGCCGAACTTCATCAGTTTGATGGCTTCGAAGTTCTGCACGCCACCGCCTACGCGCTTCGTCGTGTAGAACAGCACGTAGGGCTTGGCGGAATAGGGATCGCGCAGCACGCGCACGCCGACGCGGTCGACCACCAGATAGCCGCGGCCGAAATCGCCGAAGGCCAGCGCATAGGAGTCGGCGCCGATATCCGGCATGTCCTCACTCTCGGCCACGGGGAAGTTCATCAGCGTAGAACTGCCGTCCGCCGCTGCCGCCGGCTGCCAGAGGTAGTCGCCATTGGCGTCCTTCAGCTTCCGGATCACGCCCTGCGTCTTGCGGTTCATCACCCAGTGGGCATTCTGGCGATAGCCGCTCTTCAACACGTAGATGAGATCGATCAGCTTGTCAGACGCGTTGCTGGCCGGGAATGCTCCTGCCGTACCGGTCGCGACATAGCCGATGTTGCCCCAGCTCCACGAGGCATCGGCCACGTTGGTATAGGAGAGGAATCCCTTCGGCCTGTTGGTGCCGTTGCCGGTCACAAAGGCGGTCCCCTCCTGTTCGGCAAACGCCTGCTGCACCTCATCGGCAATCCACTCGTCGAGGTTCACAGCCGAGTCGTCGAGCAGTGCCTGGGTAGCGGCCGGCATGGCATAGAGTTCCATGGCCGGGAACTGCAGTTCGGCCAGTGTCGGCGTGTTGGTCTCGGGCCGCGAGGCCGTTTCGCCCACCCAACCGGCGCTGAAGCCGCTGGTGGCGAAGGGCTTCTTGTAGACTGCGGACGACACCTGGCGAATGCCGGCGATGGCACGGATCGGCGACGCCGCAGAGAGCCGCCGGCCGATCTCGGTTTCGGTCTCCGACGGCACCAGATAACCGCCGTCTGAACCTGTTCCGGCCGACATGCTCTTGGCCTCGATGTCGAACAGGCCGCCGGTCTCACCCTTCCTCACATAGGCCTCGAAGGCCTGCTTATGCTCGCGTGCTGCAGGGGCTGGATCATCGCCCTGCCCAAGGCGCGGACGCTTCGCCTTCAGCGTCAATTCGTCGAGGCGGGCCTTGGTCTCGTCGATGGCGCGGTTGATGCGGTCGACCTTGTCGATGGTCACCACATCGGCGCTCATGCGCGTTTCAATCTGCGCCAGGCGATCGTCATTCGCCTCCTTGAAGGCCTCGAAAGCCTCCATGAAATCGCCGAAGGCGACCTTCGTCTCCAGTCCGTTGTCCATAAGTCACTTCACTCCTGGTTGGAAAATCCGTGCCCCATCCCGGAACAGGCAGGCGAGGGAGGGGGTCGCCTGTTCGACAGGATGGGGCGGTGTGGCGGAAGCCCGGTGGAACAGGGTCTCCGCAGCATCGCGGGCGCGGCGTTTCACCTCGGAAACGCGGGCACCTGCGAGCATCGGGAAGGTGACGAGCGAGATCTCCCAGAGATCGACCTGGGTGAGATAGCGCGCTCCCGTCACCCGGTCGCGCCGCGCCGTCACCGTCTTGAAGCCAATCGACAGGCCATCGAGCCCGCCGCTCTCCAGCAGCGACAGCAGTTCGCGTCCACGCTGAACGTTGATGTCGAGGCGGCCTTCGACGTAGAGACCTTTCTCGTTTTCGCGCATCTCCAGCCAGGTGCCGATGGGCTCGGCGGGATTGTGCTGGAACAGCATACGGACATCGCGCGGGTCGCGCCGCTTCAACGATCGCGCGAAGGCGCCCGGTAACACGATGTCGCCTTGGCTATCGCGGCGGCCGAACAGGCTGGCATAGCCCACGAACACACCTGTGCCGGAGACGGCCGCAAGCGGCCGCCCCAGCCGGCTCTTTTCCCGGCGGGTTTGCATGAATTCGTTCCTGTCTGGTTGAGTGGGCGCTTACGCTTGGGTCTTCGGTCCGTAACCGACGGCGGTGCGCTTTTCGTCCTCGGTGAGGAAGCTCGCCTTCTCGAGACGGGCCCACAGGGCCTCGCGGTCGGGCGCCATGGCCTCCACCTGATCGAGATCATGGTCGAGCCGCACGGCCCCCCGCCCCAGGAAGCCCGTCAGTGCCTCGGCCACACGGCCCGCCATCGGCAGCACCGTCTGCCGCCAGAAGGTGCGGTTGGCTTCCGCGTAATTCGAGAATGTGTTGTCGCCTGGAATGCCCAGCAGCATCGGCGGCACGCCGAAGGCCAGCGCAATCTCGCGGGCCGCTGCATTCTTCGCCTCGATGAAATCCATCTCCTTGGGGCTGTATCCCATCTGTTTCCAGTCGAGCCCGCCTTCCAGCACCATCGGGCGTCCGGCATTGGCTGCCCCCTGGTATGAGTTCTCGAGCTCGGTCTTGAGACGGTCGAACTGCTCGCTGGTCAGCAGTCCGTCGCCTGCCGCATAGACCAGCGCACCCGACGGCCTTGCCGCATTGTCGAGCATGGCCTTGTTCCAGGCAGCTGCGGCATTGTGCGTGTCGATCGGGCGCTGTGCCGCTTCCAGCGGCGACATGCCGTAGTGGTCGTTCAGCGGATTGAACAGCTTCAGGTGCAGCACGTTCTCGCGTGGCAGCCGCACCGATTGTCCGCTAACGGAGTATTCATAGGCCTCCGGCCAGCCATTGGCCGAGGCAATCGCCTTCACCCGGTCTGGCCTCAGCGCATAGAGTTCGCGCGGAACTCCGTCGATCTCCACCTTCTCGACATAGGCGTTACCCGCCACCATCAGGAAGCCGTAGAGCATCTCGAAGAATTCGCGGCCCGGCTGGCCCGGATTGGGCTTGGAAAACAGTTGCAAGAGCGGATGATCGCTGGCTTCCGCCTCTCCCTCATAGGCGAGCCATGGAATGGATGCCGCGGCCTCGGCAATCATGCGCACGGCTCGATAGCCGATGGCGTTGGAGGCAAAGCCCTCACGGGCCAGCGCGGCATAGTTCCGCGGTGTCCATTGGGCGCGGCCCGCGCCATGGATGGCGATCAGTGGTGCCGTCACCGACTGCTTCTGCTCGGTCACGAAGAGCGACTTCAATCTTTCGAACATTCCATGTCCCTTCAAAGTGTCCGCACACGGGGTTCTGGTCCCCGTTTCAGCATCAATTCGGTGATGGCCCACACCAGCGCATCAAGCCGGTCCGGACTGTGAAGTCCGCCTCGGATCGCCGTACACATCTCATCTTCCAGTTCCGGAAAGGTGCCGGCATGAGACACGCGTCCCTGTTCATAGAGTGCCGCCACCGGTTCGGCCCGAAGCCGCTTTCCGCGTGTTGCGTGGACCGCGCGGAACGGCACGCCGGCATCGACCTCACGCAACACTTGTTCGACCATGGCGCCGCCCTGGTTCACCTCAGCCACCACGCGATCGGCCTGTCTCGCGTGATAGAGCGTCACAACCTGCTCGGCCCATCGCGACGGGCTCGCGCCACGCATGGTCCGATCCTCCAGCACGTAAGCGCGACCGTCTTGCCCCAACCCGGCACAGATGATGCCGCAAGCATTTGCGCGCTTGCCGTGACTTGCCGGCGGATCAACCGCCACCACCACCCGGACCCATTCCGGCACCTCGCGGCACCGGGTCTTCTCGATCAACTCCCGCTGGAACAGGGCGTCCGGATCGTCCTCGATCAGTTCGCCGTCCAGTTCCTGACGGCCGAGCCGCGTGCCGCCATAACGCGCCACGACGTCGTCCAAGAACCCTTTCGCCAGATGGGCGCGGTTGTCGGCCGTGCGCGAATGCGTGACGGCCGTTCCTGCATCAGCAAGCAATCGCTTGACCAGCGGTGTCGGCCGCGGCGTCGTGGTGATCACCACCCGCGGCGTCTCGCCGAGACGCAGCGCGAAGGCCAGCATGTCATATGCGGCATCCGCATATTTCCATTTCGCCATCTCGTCGCACCAGGCTGCGTCGAACTGCGGCCCGCGGAGGCTCTCTGGTTCATCTGCCGAGAACACCTGCGCGATCGAGCCGTTCGGCCATGTGAGCAGCCGCTTCGACGGCTCATAGACGGGCCGCTCGTCGTCCATGTGAACGCCGAGCAGACCGGATTTGCCCTCGATCATGACCAGCCGGGCCTCGTCGAAGGTCGGTGCCAGGATGGCGATCCGCTCGCAACGTGGCCCCAACTCGGGCCAAAGTCCCAGGGCCATCGCGCGCACCCATTCGGCCCCGGCGCGAGTCTTTCCCGCACCGCGCCCGCCGAGGATCAGCCAATTGCGCCAGCCCCCGGCATCTGGTGGCAGCTGTTTGCCTGCGCGGGCCCATAGACGCCAATCCCGGTTCAACAGCCTCGTTTCACGCTCGTTCAACCGCCCCTTCAGGCTGCTGCTCGAGAAGTTCGCGGCGAAGGCCATCAAGCTTGACCGCAAGCGCCTCACGCTCGGCGTCATCAAACTGGCGGTGCTGCCTGTTCTGCTTGCTGCGCTGGGCCCGGTCCTTGCGTTCAAGCTCGAGTACCTTTTCCAAAGTCCGCACCAGTGTGTTCATCGAACGAATGTCGCGCTCGCTGCTGGAAGACGACGCTGCTGCACCGATCGCACCAATCTGGGTTTCAAGATCTGCCAACCGCTGCTGAAGCAACTGTTTCAAACGCCGCAGTGTGTCGCGGGTGGCGATGATCTTCTTGGCGTTTCCACCACGAAGCTTCCAGCCCAGCGCCTTCGCTCTTGCAGTGAGAGCCTGGGCGGAGAGTCCAAGTTCAGCGGCAATTGCCGGCACTGTTTCGCGCCCTTCTTCGTAACGTGGACGCACCGAAGCCAAATTGGCATCGGGCGCCGGTTCGCTTCCGCCGCCGCTCATCGTTCGACCCATTTGTGGAGTATGCCCTTTCATACCCTGGTGAGCGCGCGCTGTCAAGGACTATTTCCCTATTGCAGGAATATTGTTTTTTCGGTGTCCGGCTCTCATGCTCCAAGCTATTGCTTCATCATGGATATCCGCCAACTTCAATATCTGGCCGCACTTGCCCGGGAGAGGCATTTCACGCGGGCGGCACAGGCCTGCAATGTTACCCAGCCAACGCTGTCAGGTCGCATCAGGCAGCTCGAACAAGAATTGGGCGTGCCGATCGTCGAGCGCGGCCAACGCTACGTCGGCCTGACACCGGAGGGAGAACGGGTCCTGAAATGGACCCTGTTGGTGCTCGACAATTGGCAATCTCTGCAACAAGAACTCGATACGATCCGCTCGAAGACGGGCGATCTGGTCGGGCGCATGGCGCTGGGCGTCATTCCCTCGGCCTTGCCGATGGTGGCGAATTTGACCAACGCCATGCAACTCAAGCATCCAAACGTCGAGTTCACCATCCTCTCGCAAAGCTCGGAAGAAATCATCCGCTCGTTGCATGACGTTTCGATCGAAGCCGGCATCACCTATCTCGACAACGAACCCGTCGAAGGGTTGATGCAGGTTCCGCTCTACCGGGAGCGATATTGCCTGTTCCTGTCGTCCGGCCACGCACTCGCAGAAAAAGAGAACGTCACCTGGCTTGAAGCCGCGCAAGAGCCTTTGTGCTTATTGACCCCAAACATGCAGAACCGGCGAATCGTCGACCGGGCATTCGCTGCCGCCAATGCCCACCCCTCTCCGCGCCTTGAAACCAACTCCATCATGAACCTGCTGTCGTCGGTCAGGTCCATGGGTCTCGCCTCGATCATGCCCGAATACTTTCTCGACGCACTGGGCCGTCTCGAAGGCATGAGAGCCATTCCCCTGATCAATCCCAAGCTCGAACATGCCGTGGGGCTCGTCGGTTTGCCGCGAGACCCACCGTCACCGCTGGTGGCTGCTCTGTTCGAAGCCGCGAGCCTTTTGAAGGACTGAGTAGGACACGATGTGCGTCGTGTGCCGCAGTACTATTTGTCGAATAGCTCCAGAGCTTGCGCGGCATTGTTGCGCATGCTGCCAATCATCATGCGGTCCATGAAGCCGCCATGTACCTGATAGACCTCTAGCGCCTGATCGAAGCTGGCCAGCGACTGCTCGACCAGTGATTTGTCCATGATGGTGGTTCCCAGCATGAACTGGATGGTCGCGATGTCCTTCATTGCCGCGGCCCAGTCCAGCGGCGCAGCTTCGCGGTCGGTAGACGCAAGCACCTCCTTGTAGATCGACTCTGCTTCCTTGAAGACAGCCACATCCTGCTTGAGTATGCCTTTGCCCTGCAGGGCCGAGGCCAGTCCGGCGCTCGCACTGCGCCAATCGGCTGGAAAGGCGTCACGCGTAAAGACCTCACGGGCAGCTTTGTACGCGGCGATTGCCTCATCTGATAATGCAGGGTCAGATTTCGCCGACGCGAGACTCGACAGCGTTGACGCCAGGAGTTGCTGGCTCTCTGCCCAAAGCTCTGCATTCACATCGCGAGTGCGAACCTCCAGTGCAGCGCGAAACGCTTTGGCTGCTTCCTCCAACATGGCGTTGTCTGATTTCATGGCCGCAATGATCTGCAACGTCATGCCGTAGGCATTCTGAAGCTTGGACCAGAACATCGGAGCCCGCGCGCGCGTGACTTCTTCGAAGGCCTGCCTGTAGTAACCAACGGCCTTCTCGAATTCACCAATATTGACTTCGAGCGCCCCCACATTGGTCAGGGCGACAGCAATATTACCGTTAGTCGTTCCCCAATCCAACGGAAAGGTCTTGCGGTCGAAGATCGGAAGAATTTCCTCATAGATCCCGAGTGCCTTACGCACTTGATTGACATCCCTGCCGTTTGCACCTTGGGCGCGCAGCGCTATGGCGAGGTTGTTCTTTGCCTGTGCCCACTCAATCCGGTTCACCGCCGGGTCGATGTAGACCAGCGCCTGAACCAGCTTGTCTTCCGCAGCTTTGAAGCGGGCATAGTCAACATTGCGGTCGGCCAGCGCCACATCGAGATTCGCCGCATTCGCCATGTCCAGCGCCCAACCCAGTGGATCTGCCTTGCGGTCCCGAATAGACAGGGCTTCGGCGAACACCCTTTCCGCTTCTGCGTAGACTGCAGCATCATTGGTCCGCTGTCCCAGCGTGTTGAGGGCGATGCCGAGATTGGACAAGGTCGTGGCCCGCTCCTTGTGCGACGCGCTATCAACGGAGAGAACACCCCGGTAAAGTTCGACGGCCTTCGTCAGCTGTGCCGTTCCCAGTTCGCGCTCTCCGATCCGCAGATAGACGTTGGCGAGATTGTTTGACGCCTTGAGCCACTGATTGGCGTTGGTTTCTCTGTCCGCCAGCGTCAG
>ERZ795053.2942-NODE-2942-length-20020-cov-8.405510_pt1 | contig 20020 bp, 13 predicted proteins | sample MGYA00375137_ERZ795053 | MGnify/ENA primary metagenome ERZ795053 (study PRJEB30182, sample SAMN05720284) | activated sludge metagenome | isolation source: Anaerobic digester | place: Hong Kong | collected 2014-12-17 ...
AGTACTACGAGAGCGACACCTACAAACTGGGCCGGGACGAGGTGCTCAAGGGCCTGGAGCAGGGCGTTTTCTTCCGCAAGGACGATGGCAGCGTGTGGTGCGACCTCACCGGCGACGGGCTGGACGAGAAGCTGCTGCTGCGGAGCGACGGCACGGCGGTGTACATGACGCAGGACATCGGCACGGCCATCCAGCGCTTCCGGGAGTTCCCGGACCTCACCGGCATGGTGTACACCGTGGGCAACGAGCAGGACTACCACTTCAAGGTGCTGTTCCTGATCCTGAAGAAGCTCGGGTACCCCTGGGCCGAGGAGCTCTTCCACCTCAGCTACGGCATGGTGGACCTGCCCAGCGGGAAGATGAAGAGCCGCGAGGGCACCGTGGTGGACGCCGACGACCTGATGGACGAGGTGGTGCAGGAGGCCCGCAAGGCCGGGGAGGAGCTGAGCAAGCTGGACGGCTTCAGCGACGAGGAGAAGGCCCGGCTCTTCGAACGGATCGGCCTGGCGGCGCTCAAGTACTTCCTGCTGAAGGTGGACCCGAAGAAGCGCATGCTCTTCGACCCGGCGGCCAGCATCGACCTGCAGGGGCATACGGGGCCCTTCATCCAGTACACCTACGCCCGCATAAGAAGCCTGTTGCGCAAGGCGGACGAGCAGGGTGCCAGGCCCGAGGTGGGAGGGAAGCTGTCCCTCGGCCCCGGTGAACGCGAGGTGATCAAGCTGCTGCACCACCTGCCCACCGTGCTCCAGGAGGCCGCCGACCGCTACGATCCCAGCAGCTTGGCCAACCATACCTACGAGCTGGTCAAGGCCTATAATACCTTCTACCAGGGCACACCGGTGCTGAAGGAGGAGGATGCCGCCGTCCGGGACATGCGCCTGGCCCTGAGCCAAGCCGTGGCCGAGGCCACCCGCAAGGCCATGTGGTGCCTGGGTATCGAGGTGCCGGAGCGGATGTAGCGCGCCAGCCTGCCCCGGGCTCGACGCGGGGTCATCGCGAGGCCGACGCAGGAGGCCGACGCGATCACCCCACCTCCAGCGGCTTCACTTCGCCTTCCGGGGTCAGCCACAGGTACTTGATGGTCTCCTTCACCTCCTTCTTCGTCTCGCGGTCGGGCAGCTGCAGGTGCAGCGTCAGGTTGTAGGTGAACTGCACCGGCGGCTCGGTGATCTCCGGGTGCAGCACCAGCTCGAATTCCGAGTAGGGCACCTTGTTGTAGAACATGGTGCTGGGCTTGCGCACGTCGTTCACCACCTGGCCGCGGCGGCGGCTGTTCAGGCTCATGCGGCTGTGGGCGCTGTAGTTCTGGTAGCGTTGCAGCGGGAAGAAGGCCCCGGTCTTCTCGGCCCCCGTGCGGTAGCTCTCGTCCACCTGCAGTCCCATGTCCTTGAACAGCTTCAGCTTGTCCTTCATCACCCGCGCGGCGAAGGTCCGGAGCGTGTCGTAGCGCTGGTGGGTGCCCTCCACGTAGTAGTCCACCTTCACCAGGTCGTAGATGCCCTCCCGGGCGGCGGCGGTCATGATGCGGTCCAGCACCTTCGGGTCCTGGAAGCGCACGTGGATGTTCTTCTGCACCTCGAAGCCGGCCGGTACTTCCTGGTAGGTGCGCGTGAAGAGCTTGCGGGTCTCCTCGTACTCGTACACCGGCACGAACGTGAGCATGTCCACGAACACGTCCTGCTCCCTGATGCCCAGTTTCCTCAGGTCGCGCGTCATGCGCCCGATGCGCCCGTTGATCAGGCTGTCCACTTCCTCCACGTCCTGCCCCAGCTGGGTCAGGTTGAAGATGGCCAGGTAGCTGTCGGCCTCCACGTTCATCATGGCGTTCACCTCCAGCACCAGCGTGTTGCCCTGGATGCTGGCCTTCATGGGCTGCTCGGCCTGCTGGAAGAAGATGCGCGCGTTCTGGTCGTAGATCAGGTTGCCCACGTGCTGGGCGTGGGCCCCCGCGGCGGCGAGCAGGAAGGCGGTCAGGAACAACGCCGGTGCAAGGCGGTCGGTGTGCGTGTGGATCATGGGTCCCGTTTACCGGGACGGTACACGCGGGGTGGAAAAGGGTTCAGCGCTGCATTACCCTCAGCGGGCCGTCACAGGCTCACATAGCTCCGCCGGCTGGGGCGTCGCTTGAACTTGTAGCTGACCTCGAAGCTCAGGTAGCTGTATGCGTCCACCAGCCCCGGGTTGCCGCGTCTGCTGGTGTACAGACTGGGGGTTCCATCGGTGCCCCAGCCGGTGGGGTCGCTCACGTACCTGGCGATCTGCTGCGCATCCGGATCGTCCGGGTAGGCCTGGGCGATCTCGTCGTAGGTCGCGTAGCGCTCGCTCACATTGTCCAGTTGATCGGTGAAGAAGCTGTAGTACGCGAACTCCACACCGAGCGACACCTTCTTGGTGACCATGTAGCGGATGCCGGCCCCCAGGGGCACCCCGATGTGCCAGGGGCTGTAGTTCACCTGGGTGGTCCTTTCCCCACCTCCCGGTGCGGCCTGGGTCATGTAGCTGTACAGGTCGGTCTCGTAGTCGCCATCCAGTTCCACCACCTGGGCGTCCTCCTCCCCACGAGGCTTGTCGCGCAGGGTTCCGTCATCCCAGCTGTAATACATGTTGTCCAAGCCGGGCTCGCCCCGGAACAGGTCGGCCTTTGGGCGGCCATAGAACACGCCGATGCCCACGTAGAAATAGGCGAAGAAGCGCTGCTGGAACAGCGGCTGGTAGGGTTCGCGGTAGGCGTTCAGCACCAGGTGCGTGCTCAGCCCCACCAGGTCGTTGCGGAAGCTCAGGCCGCGCTTGTAGTTCCGCAGCTCGGAGACGTCCTTGCCGGCGATCATCTGCCGCTCGTCATAGCCGATCCGATGCCAACTCAGCCGGGTCTCCATGCTCAGCGCACGGGTCACGTAGCGCTTCTTGTTGTTCAGGAAGTCGCGGAAGGTGATGGCGAAACCGGGCCGTGTGCTGTTCCACTGAACGGGGCCATCGATGTTCCCGAGGTCGCCGTAGAACTGAGTGACACCTCCGCTGATGCCCACCTCCAGGTTGCGCTGTGCGGGCGCCACGAGGGGGATGGACAGGAGCGCGATACCGAAGAGTAGGGTTCGCGTCATGGCCTGTTCCTTTCCCGAAAGTTACTATCAGGAAGACGCGCCGGCGATCACGGGTTGCCTGCCGGACTTGGACGCTCACCGAAGATGGCGGTGCCCACCCGCACCAAGGTGCTGCCTGCGGCGATCGCCTCGTCCAGGTCGCTGGTCATGCCCAGGCTCAGTTCGGTGAACCGGTCGGCCGGGAACACGCCCAAGGCCTTGACCTGTCCGAAGAGCCGGGCCACGGCATCGAACTCCCGCCGCACCTGGACCAGGTCGTCGGTGAAGGTGGCCATGGCCATCAGGCCGCGCACCTCCACGTGTGGCCACTCGTTCCAGGGCCAGCTGCGCACGGCCTCCAGCAATTCGTCCGGGGTCAGCCCGTGCTTGGTCTCCTCATCGGCGATGTGCACCTGCAGCAGGGCCCCGATGGTGCGGTCGTGGGCCGCTGCCCGCTTCTCCAGTTCCTGCATCAGCTTGCCGCTGTCCACCGCATGCACCAGGTGCACGAAGGGGGCCAGGTACTTCACTTTGTTGGTCTGCAGGTGCCCGATGAAGTGCCATTCGATGTCGGCCGGCAGCGCGGGCTGCTTGTCGCGCAGCTCCTGGGGGTAGTTCTCGCCGAAGGCGCGCTGGCCCAGGTCGTACAGGGCCTGGATCTCCTCCACGCTCCGCGTCTTGCTCACGGCCACGAGCTTCACCCCGGCCGGAACGCGGGCCCGAATGGCTTCGTAGCGTTCCTCCAGCGTGCTCATCGGTCCAGCAGGGAATAAATGGTGATGCCGCTGCGCAACTTGGGTTCGATGTAGGTGCTCTTGGGCGGCATGGTGCCCCCGGCATCGGCCACCGCGGTAAGCTGTTCGAAGGAGACCGGCCGCAGGTGGAAGGCCACTTTGGCGCGGCCGCGGGCCACCAGGTCCTCCAGTTCCTCCACACCGAGAATGCCCGGTACGAAGGACACGCGTTCATCGGTCCGCAGGTCGCCGATGCCGAGCACGGGCCCCAACACCTCACGGCTCAGGCGGGCGCTGTCCAATCCGGCCTCGGGTGCGAAGTCGCCTTCCAGGGGCGGGAGCTGCAGCTCGTACCAGGCATCGGGCACGTGCACGAACACGCGCCCGGTGCGCGGGTCCCCGTCGGGTCGGCCCTCCAACCGTTTAAGCTGGCCCACGCCCTCCAGCGACTTCAGGAAGCCGTGCAGGTCCAGGCCGCCCAGGTCGGTGACCACGCGGTCGAAGTTGTAGATGTGCAGGTGGCTTCGCGGCACGATGAAGGCCAGGCACCAGGCGCGGGGGTCTTCAGGTCCGGCACCGCTCTCACTGGCGAGCAGGGCGCTGCTGGCGCTGCGGTGGTGCCCGTCGGCTATGTAGAGCGCGTCCAGCGTGGCGAAGGCCTCCGTGACGCGTTGCTGCTCGTCCGGGTCGTCGATCACCCAAAGCCGGTGCTGCACCCGGTCGGTGGTGCTGAAGTCGTAGTGGGGCCGTGTGGCGGAAACCCGCTGGATCACCTGCTCCAGGACGGGCACGTCCGGGGCGGTGAGCAGCACCGGTTCCGCGTTGATCCCGGTGGCGTCCAGGTACTCCTTGAACAGGGCCTCGCGGGCCGTGAGCGTCTGCTCGTGCACCTTCACCCGGCCTTCCAGGTAGTCCTGCACGGCCACGGCGCCGATGATGCCGATGCTGGAGAGCCCTTCGCGCAGCTGTTCGTAGAGGTAGAAGGCGGGAGCCTCCTCGCGGACGAAGATGCCTTCGTGGCACCACGCCTCGAACTTCCTGCGCACCCGGCGGAACCGTTCCGAGCGGCTCAGGTGCACGCTGCGCCCAAGGTCCGGATGGATGACGTGGAGAAAGGAATAGGGGTTCCCGCGCAGCTTCTCGGCCAGGTCCTTCTGGCCGTAGCTCACGTAACTGCGTGAACCCACCAGGTGCACCTTGTCGCGCACCGGACGCCAGGCACGGAAGGGCTGCACCTGCACCATGGGCGCTCAGGCGTCGACGTCGGCCTCGGTGTAGTGGGCGATCACGATCTCGGCGATCTCCTCGCCGATGCGGTCCTGGGCCTCCACGGTGGCGGCGCCGATGTGCGGGCTCAGCGAACAGCCGGCCACGCCCAGTAGGTCGGCGCGGGGGGTGGGCTCGTTCACGAACACGTCCAGCGCGGCACCGGCCAGGCGCCCTTCTTTCAGGGCTTCCAGCAACGCGTCCTCGTCCACGGAACCTCCGCGGGCGGTGTTCACCAGGATGGCGCCCGGTTTCATGCGCGCCAGTTCGTCACCGCCAAGGATGGGGCGCCCATCGGCCTGGGCGGGCACGTGCAGGCTCACGGCATCGCTGGTGGCGAGCAGTTCGTCCATGGAGACCATCTTGACGGGTACCCGTACGGCTTGTCCGCCGATCTCCATCTCGATGCTGTCCGTGGTGGCGGTGTTGTCCACGTAGATCACCCGCATGCCGCAGCCCAGCGCGTAGCGGGCGGTCCAACGGCCGATCCGGCCGAAGCCGATGATGCCGAGCGTCTTGCCACGAAGCTCGCGGCCCTTGCCGTAGGCCTTCTTCAGCACCTTGAACTCGGTGGCACCCTCGCCGGGCATGCGGCGGTTGGCCTCATGCAGCCCGCGCATCAGCCCGAAGAGGTGGGCCATGACGAGTTCGGCGACGCTGATGCTGGAGCTGGCGGGCGTGTTGAAGACGTGGATGCCCTTGCCACGGCCGTATTCCACATCGATGTTGTCCATGCCCACGCCGCCGCGGCCGATCATGCGCAGCCCGGGGCAGGCATCGATCAGGTCCTTGCGCACCTTGGTGGCGCTGCGGACGAGCAGTACTTCGATCCGTTCCTTGTTGAGGTAGGCGGCCAGCTGGTCCTGAGGAATGGCCTCAGTAGTCACCGTGAATCCGGCCTCCTCCAGGGCCGTCTTGCCGGCAGGGCTGATGCCGTCGTTGGCGTGAATGCGTTTCTGGCTCATCCGTGCTGTTGTGCGAAGTGTTCCATGACGTCCACCAGGGCCTGTACGCTTTCCAGCGGAAGGGCGTTGTACATGCTGGCGCGGTAGCCGCCCACGCTGCGGTGCCCGCGAAGGCCACTGATGCCGGCGGCCTTCCACAGTTCGTCGAAGGCGGGCTCCAGACCGGCGTCCTTCAGCACGAAGGTGGCGTTCATGGCCGAGCGGTCCTCCACGGCGGTGGTGCCTTCGAACAGGGGAAGGCGGTCCACGGCATCATACAGCAGCTTCGCCTTGGCGGCGTTCCGCTGCTCCATGGCGGCCACGCCACCCTGCGCCTTCATCCATTCCAGGGTGAGCATGCTCACGTACACCGGGAACACCGGCGGGGTGTTGAACATGCTGTCCTTCTTGATGTGGTTGCGGAGGTCCATCATGCGGCCCAGGTCACGGCCCGTATGACCGAGCAGCTCCTCCTTCACGATGTACACCGTGGCGCCTGCAGGCCCCATGTTCTTCTGCGCGCCGGCGTAGATCATGGCGAAGTCGGCCACGTTCACCGGGCGGCTGAAGATGTCGCTGCTCATGTCGCACACCACCGGCACCTTTCCGGCATCGGGGAAGGCCTTGTACTGGGTGCCGTAGATGGTGTTGTTGCTGGTGAAGTGGAAGTAGTCCGCGTCCTGCGGGATGGTGAAGCCTTTCGGGATGCGGGTGAAGTCGTCCGCCTCGCCGCTGGCCACCACCTCCACGCGGCCGATGCTCTGCGCCTCCTTGACGGCCCCGGTGGCCCAGGTGCCGGTGTTGGCGTAGGCCGCGAAGCCCTCCTTCCGAAGGAAGTTGAGCGCGGTGAGGTAGAAGCCGGTGCTGGCGCCGCCACCAAGGAAGAGCACGCTGTAGCCCTCGGGCACGCCCAGCAGTTCCTTCACCAGGGCCCGGGCGTTCTCCATCACCTCCACGAAGGGCTTGCTGCGGTGGCTGATCTCCAGGATGGACAGGCCTGAGCCCTGGAAGTCCAGCACGGCCTGGGCGGCCTGTTCGAACACATCGGGCGGCAGGATGCAGGGGCCTGCGCTGTAGTTGTGGACCTTCGTTTTCACGGCGGTGGTCATGATGGTCGCGGGTTTTCGGCGGCAAAGGTAGTCCTCCTACCTTCGCACCGTGAGACGGTTCCAAAGGGGGCGACCCTGGAGGATGAAAAGGGAATCCCGTGCGATCCGGGAGCTGTTCCCGCAGCTGTAAGTCCCGCCGATGTACCCACGATCACCACTGTCCGCCTGCTGGCGAACGGGAAGGTGTGGGTACGGAGGGGCGAGCCAGAAGACCTGCCGCTTCACACCCGTCCACGGCCTTCGGGAACAGGCCGGGATGCTTGCGGTACAGGCATCCCCCTGCCCGGAGGTCATCATACCAACCCGCCACGCGGTGAACGTGGCAAAACACCTCCATCCATGTACCGTTCCATCCTTTCCTTTCTGGGCGTTTGTGCCCTGCTCTCGGCCGGTGCACAACAGACCGTGCATCAGGTCTTCGTGCTCAACGAGGGCTACTTCGACATGAACGCACAGACCCAGGTGGTACCGGTGAGCCTGGGCAGCTATGACCCCTTGTCCGGGACCTACCAGACCGTGGCCACCCTCACCGGTCCCCGCTTCGCCAGTGACGTGGAGGCGGGCAACGGCGTGGTGTACGTGGCCGCCGACGACCAGCTCCTGAAGTACGATGCCGATTCCTACGCCCTGTTGGGCCAGGTCCAGGTGCCCGGCATCCGTCAACTCGCGCTTTGGAACGACCGGGTGCTGCTCACCCGGGGTGAACTGGGCGGACTGCCGCACTACTTCGAGGTGAGGCTGGCTTCGGACCTCTCCCTGGACTACGCCATCACCCCGGCCGACGGCCTGCTGTACAGCGCCGAGGACGTGGAGGTCGTGGGCGATGTGGCCCACCTCGCCGTGGGCAACTCCTTCGACTGGGGGAACCTGGTCGGCGAAGTGGCCCGGGTGGACCTGACCACCGGCAGCTACCTCGGCGCCATCGACCTGGGGCCTGACGGCCGTAACCCCGAGAACATCATGCTGGAAGGCAGCGACCTCTTCGTGCTGAACAACACCGACTTCTCGAAGAGCAGCATCAGCCGCCTATCCGGTGGTGCGCTCAGCTACACCGTGGACGTGACCGTGAACAGCAGCTGCGGTGCCAGCGTGCTGGCGGACGGACAGGTGTACTACATGGAATACGCCCTGAACAAGCTGGCCCGCTTCGGCACCGCCACCGGCACCGTTACCGATACCCTGGCCGGGTCGCTGGCGCCCTACGGCATGCTGTACGATCCTGTGAACGAGGTGCTGTACACCACGGCCACCGACTTCGTGAGCAGCGGCGAACTGCACATCACAGGGCTCGATGGGACCGTCCTGAGCACGGTGCCGGTAGGTGTGAGCCCCGGCCGCCTGGCCCTGGACCTGCGCACTGCTTCGGGAGTTGCCGGGGACGTTGGGACTGACGTACGGCTGTTCCCGAACCCGACCGACGATCGGCTGCAGGTCTCCTGGGAAGCCCCTGTGGAACGTGGCGAGGTCGTGGTGCACGATACCGCAGGCCGCGAGGTCCTTCGCCAGCGCGTTGGGCCTGGCGATACCCGCCTCATGTTGAACGTTCAGGACCTGCCGGCCGGTCCATACCTGCTCCAGCTCAACGAGCGTCCTGCACAACGGTTCACCAAGCGTTGACCCCGTGAGCGGCGAGCGCCCAAGGCCGCTATCTTTGCCGCCCGCATCAGCCTCCTTAGCTCAGCGGTAGAGCAGCTCATTCGTAATGAGCAGGTCGTCAGTTCAAATCTGACAGGAGGCTCGGAAGGCCCCGGCGTTCGCCGGGGCTTTTTCGTTCACCCCAGCAGCTCCACGGCCCTCCGCGCCACCCGGGGGCCGATGGCCACGCCCATGCCGCTCAATCGCACGGCGGTCACGATGCGGTCCCCGAGCCGTTCCACGAGCGGCTCCTTGCCCTGGCTCCCGAATCCCATGACCCCGCTCCAGCGGCGCTCGATGGTGAACTCCCGGTCCGGCAGGATCACCTCCCGGAGCAGGGTCTCCAAGGCCTGCTGGATGACAGGGGAAGTGCCTTCCTCCAGGGTGGTCTCCCCGGTCTTGTCCAAGTGGCGACCCCCTCCCAACAGGATGCCGCCGTTCCAGTTCCGGAAGTAGTAGTATCCCTCGTCCAGGTGGAAGGTGCCCTTGGGGAGCGGTCCCTCCACCGGAGCGGTAAGCAGCACCTGCCCCCGGGCCGGCCATACGTCCAGGTCCGGCATCAGGTCCTTCGTGTACCCATTGGTGGCCAACAGGACCTGTCCGGCGACGATCACCGTTCCGTCCGCCAGCCCTAGCTCCATGCCACCGGGCGTCTCGGTCATGCGCACTACCTGCGCGCCACCCCGGTACAGGACCCCTTCCCCCTGGACCTTCCGCAGGAGGCTGTGGATCAAGGCCCCACTGTCCACCGAACCTTCCAGGTGGGTGTGGATCGCCGCACCCACGTGCATCCCGGCCAGTTCGGAGGAACCCTTGTCCACCACACGGTAGGGGTGTTCACCGAACACCGATGCAAGCAGCTGGTTCAGCCGGTCGAACCCTTCGAGCACCGAGGTGTACAGCGGAGCATGGTCCCTGAACAGCTCGTATCCCCCGCAAGGGTCGAATCCGATGGGGCCATCACCAAGTTCGCGGCGGAGTTCCCCAAGACCGAGCCATCGTTCCTGGACCCGGGCAAGAGCGGCATCCTCGCCTTCCCCGGCGATGTCGGAAAGGAGTTCGCCGGGGCTCCCGAAACAGGCGAAGCCGGCATTCCTCACGCTTGCGCCATCCGGGAACGCACCGGCCTCCAGGACAAGGACATGATGATGGGGATGCCTGCGTTTGTAATGCAGGGCTCCGAAGAGCCCGACAAGCCCGCCGCCGACCACGGCCAGGTGGGGTTCGGCATGGAAACTGCGGGCGGTCCAGAGGCTGTGCACCATCGGTCGGGCGGGGAAGTACGCGACCCAAGTTCGGCAGGGCGCTCCGGATCGCCTTATTTTGCGAAGTTAAAGGGAGCCTGAACGGAACCATGGAGGTGCGATCGCAGGGAACAAGCCTGACCAGGGCCATCTGGCGGATGCTCATCGGCATGCTCGTGCTTGCCGTCCTGCCGGTTTCCGCCCAGGTGGACAACGTGTACGTCTATGGCACCGTGAAGGACCACAGCACGGCCAAGAAATTGGACGGAGTGGTGATCACGGTGTTCAAGAACGGTGCGAAGCTCACCGAGGTGGTCACCAATGCCAGTGGGAAGTATGAAGTGAACCTGGACTATGGGGCGGACTACAAGCTGGTCTATGGCCGGTCGGACCTGGTGAACAAGAACATCACCATCGATACCCGGAACATTCCCGAGGAGGAACGCCTGGGTGGACATGGGATGAACATCGAGATGACCTTGTTCAGCCAGTTGCCCGGTGTGGACTTCAGCATCCTGGACAACCCCATTGGCAAGGCGAAGTACGACGGCGCGACCGGCGAGGTGACCTGGGACCTGGAGTACACCAACCAGATCCGCAACGAGATCGCGCGCCTGATGAAGGCCTACGAGGACCGCAAGAAGCGCGAGGCCAACCTCGAGGAGGATTTTGCCAAGCTGATGCAGGCCGGGGACGAGGCCATGGGCAAGGCCGATTTTCAGAAGGCGGTGGCCTCCTTCACGGAAGCGCTCACCCTGAAACCCGACGAGCCGGTGGCCAAGGCCAAGCTGAGCGATGCCCAGATGCGGCTGACGGCGCAGGAGGAGGAGACCAGGAAGGAGGAGCAGTACGCGGCCCTGATCAAGGATGCGGACGGACTGTTCAACAAGAAGGAGTACGAGACCGCCAAAGGGAAGTACGAAGAGGCTTCCAAGGTGAAGCCCGGAGAGGCCTATCCGAAGCAGCGCATCGCGGAGATCGGCACCATTCTGAAGGACCTGGAACGGCTGGCGGAGGAAGAGCGCAAGGCCAGGGAACTTCAGGAGAAGTACGATGCGGCGATCAAGGCCGCGGATGATGCGTTCAAGGCGGAGAACTACGAACAGGCCAGGACCAAGTACACCGAGGCCAGTGGCCTGAAGCCGGAGGAGAAGTATCCGAAGGACCAGCTGGCAGCCGTGGCGGCCGCCATGGAAGAGCAGGCACGCAAGGCCGAGGAGGAACGCCTGGCCAGGGAGCTCCAGGAGAACTACGATGCGGCCATCAAGGCGGCCGATGCCGCCTTCACCGCGAAGAACTACGAGCAGGCCCAGACCAAATACACCGAGGCCAGCGGCCTGAAGCCGGAAGAGAAGTACCCCAAGGACCAGTTGGCCGCCGTGGCGGCCGCCTTGGAGGAGTTGGCACGCAAGGCCGAGGAGGAACGGCAGGCCAAGGAGCTCCAGGCCAGGTACGACGCGGCCATCCAGGTGGCGGACGCAGCCTTCAATGCCGCCAAGTACGAGGATGCGCGGACCAAGTACACCGAGGCGGGCGAGATCAAGCCCGAGGAGAAGTACCCGAAGGACCAGTTGAAGGCCATCGACCTCGCCCTGGAGGAGTTGGCACGCAAGGCCGAGGAGGAGCGTCAGGCCCGTGAGCTCCAGGAGCGCTACGATGCGGCCATCCAGGCGGCCGACGCGGCGTTCAATGCGGCCGACTACGAGGATGCGCGGACCAAATACACCGAGGCCGGCGAGATCAAGCCGGAGGAGAAGTACCCGAAGGACCGGTTGAAGGCCATCGATGCCGCCCTGGAGGAACTGGCCCGCAAGGCCGAGGAGGAACGGCTGGCACGCGAGCTTCAGGAGAAGTACGACGCGTCCATCGCCAAGGCGGACAAGGCCTTTGATGAGGAACGGTACGAGCAGGCACGCGCCGCCTACACCGAGGCCAGTGGGCTGAAGCCGGAGGAGACCTACCCCAAGGACAGACTGAAGGCGATCGACGAGCGCATCGCTGAACTCGAGCGCCTGGCCGAGGAAGAGCGCCTGGCCCGCGAGCTTCAGGAGAAGTATGATGCGGCGATCTCCGCCGCCGACAAGGCCTATGGGTCGGAGGACTGGGAAGCGTCCAAGGCGAAGTACACCGAGGCCGCCGGACTCAAACCGGCGGAGGCCTATCCGAGGGACCGCATCGCCGAGATCGACGCCAAGCTTGCCGAGCTGGCCCGGAAGGCCGAGGAGGAACGCAAGGCCCGGGAACTGCAGGAACGGTATGATGCGCTCATCGTCAAGGCCGACGCCGCTTTCAAGGGGGAGGCCTACAGCGAGGCGATGAACGACTACCGGGACGCCCTGCAGTTGAAGCCCGAGGAGGCCTACCCGCAGGAACGGATCACGGCCATCGAGGGATTGCTGGATCAGGCGGCCCGCGACAAGGCCGAGGCCGAACGCCTGGAGCGGGAACGGCGGGAGCGTGACCAGCGGTACGCCGATGCCGTGGCCCGGGGAGATGCGGCCTTCTCATCCGAGGACTGGAACTCCGCCCGGTCGGCCTACACGGAAGCCGGAGAGATCAAGCCGGACGAGCAATACCCGAAGGACCGGTTGAAGGCCATCAGCGACCGCATCGCCGATCAGGCCGCAGCGGACGAGGCCGCCCGACTGGCCGCCCAGCAGGCCGAGCAGGACCGCCTGGCGCAGCAGGCCGAGGAACGCGACCGTCGGTATGACGAGCTCGTGGCCAAAGGAGATGAGGCCTTTGAACGGGACGAACTGGACCTGGCCAAGGCCGCCTTCAAGGATGCCCTCGGCGTGAAGCCCGGGGAGCAGTATCCGCAGGACCAACTGGCGGCCATTGAACGGCGCAGGCTGGAGCTTTCCGCAGCGGACGAAGCCGCGCGACTCGCAGCCGAGCAGGAAGCCGCGGAACGCGCAAGGGCCGAGGAGGAACGGCGCCGGCTGGAGGCCGATCAGGAGGCCTTGGAGGCCCGCTACCGGGAATTGATCGCATCGGCCGATCTGGCGTTCGGGGCCGACGAGCTGGAACGTGCGCGGTCCAGTTATCAGCAAGCGTTGGACGTGAAGCCGGGCGAACAGTATCCCAAGGACCGGATCGCCAACATTGATGCCGAGCTAGCCCGGCGCCGCGCACAGGCCCAGGATGCCGAGGCCATGGCCGCCGAGCAACGAAGGTTGGAGGAAGAGCGCCGCCGACGGGAGCAGGAAGAGGCCGACGCAGCCCGTCGCCTGGCGGAGGAGGAACGCATGCGTCTGGAGCGGGAGAAGGAACTGGACGCCCGATACCGCGACCTGATCGTGGAGGCCGACCAGGCGTTGGCCGATCAGCAGTACCAGCAGGCCCGGGGTACCTATGCACAGGCCCTGGACGTGAAACCGGCGGAGGCCTATCCGAAGGCCAAGATGGAACAGATCGACCTGATCCTTGCCGAGCAGGAAAGGCTGCGCCGGGAACAGGAGCTTGCGGAGCAACGGTCACGGGAGGAGGAGGAACGGCGTCCGGCCAGTACCACCATCGACATCCGCAAGGAGCAGGAGGCCGAGCAGTTCATGCGGGAGGCGCGTGAACGCGAAGAGGCCGAGAAGTGGGAGCGCATCAAGAAGTTCAAGGTGGAGGTGAGCGAACAGGAGGTGGCACGGACCGAGAGCGCGGCGGAACGCCGGGATCTCGGGCTGCAGGAAAAGCAGGTCTACGAGGAGGGAGGACAACAGCTTTTCCAAGGCAGCGAGGAGCAGCGCCTGCGGAATGCCGATGCCATCGCCAGGCAGAAGGCCGCACTGGCCGATGCCGAGCAGGACCGGCGCCAACGGAACACCACGGAGCGGTCGGAGGCCTACGATGTGAAGCTCAACACCGAACAGGCCTTCGCCGAGGAACAGCGCACCTGGACCGAGCGGCAGCAGGAACAGGCGGCAGCCTTGCGGACGGAGAAGGAGGAGGTCCTGGAGGAGGAAGCGGACAGGCGCGCCGGCAACGAGGCACGCACGCGGCAGGCCTTGGAAGGGAACGATGCGTTCCGGAGTTCGCTGGCCGACATGCAGGAACGAGGTGACCGACTGGTGCAGGGACGGCGGGACGAAGTGGCCGATGAGAAGGCCATGGCCATGGCGCGCGAGGAACAACTGGTCCGCGGTAGCGAGCAGGGCAGACAGAACGCCAAGGCCTCGTTGGACGCGACACCGGTGAACAAGCCGAAAAGCTTCCAGGATTACCGGCAGTCGAAGCTATCCCAGGAGTATCCGCCCGGGGTCACCGAGGAGAGCTACACCGAGGGCAACAAGGTCATCATCCGCCGTGTGGTGGTGAACGGCAACAAGGCCGATGAGTACAGCAAGGTGATCGCCAAGTGGGGCACCTTCTACTTCAAGAACGGCCAAAGCATCACCGAGCCCATCTGGTCCCGGGAGACCGAGGGTCAGTGACCCGCCCCGTCACCTTCGTGATCCCGTTTCCAGAGTCGTTCGATGAGATCGGCGATCTGTTCGGGCGATAGCTGCTTACCAACGATGCGCCGGTCCTTGTCCAGAACGAAGACCTTCGGTGTGCTGAAGACGTCGTAGGTGTCGGCGTAGTTCAAGCTGGCCAGGGTGGTGTACCTGGGGATGTACTTGGAAGGGTCCTTCTTGGCCTCTTCGTACACATGATGGGTCAACCCCACGTTCACCCAGTCGAGGTCCTTCTCCCGGATGAATTTCTTCCAATCCGCGAAGAGCACGCTGTCCGTGGCCTTGGCCACCGCGTACACTTCCGCATTGAGCCCCTGCAGGCGCTCCTTGTAGATGCGGTGCAGCTCGGGCAGCTCCTTCTTGCAATGACCACAATGCGGGTCCCAGAAACAAAGGACCACGAATTCCTCAGGAAGCGGATGGGAGGCCACCCAACGCGCCTCGGACGTGTCCGGAAGGATCAAGGGCATGGCCTGGGCACCGATCACCAGGGGGGCCATCTTCGTGGCCCGTTCGCAGAGTTTGTCCAATTTCTCATCGGTCATCCACCAGGCCCTGCTCTTGCCGTCGGGCCTCGGGCAGTAGTAGGTCAGGGCCATGTGCACGAACACGGCGTCCATGCCCATGATGTCGCTGGTCTCGTAGGTGTAGGTGACGTGGTGCACCACGTACCGGAACAACTCGCGATCGTCACCCAGCCGTGCCACCAGGCGGTCCGTCAGCGCATTGATCGTGTCCGGTACCTGGGGCACCAGCTTGGAGAAGTATTCCTCCACCTTGTTGGCGAACACCGGCGTTCGTACGATCCTCGGATCGGTCAGGTCGGTATGGTCCCAGAAATGGTCCCTGTAGGCATAATACGCCCCCACACTGTCCACCCGGCCGTCGGGAAGCAGCGGCTGGGGTGGGTCGACCGGAATGCTCATGCGCACCACCCGTGCCACCAACGCGTCCGGGTCCTTGTCGATGAGCTCCTGCTGGTATGATCGCACACCCTGGTCCAGGTCCTTGAGCTGCTGCTCGAACGTGGCCCGCCGGATGGGGTCCCGTTCCTGCTCGGCCCTGGTACGCAGCGATGCCCCCTTCTCCTTCTGCTCGTTCAGGTACCGGATGTAATCGATGAAGCGCTTGTTCTCGGCCGACCGCACCACCTCGAGGTCTCCGACCAGGTCGTCCATCGTGGTCCGCACGTCCACCTCGGGCTCGTTGAGCACCAGCTCGAAATACTTCGGGCCGGGCACCACCACGGCATAGATGCCCGCCGGCCTGCCATCCGGGGCTTCGAACACCGCCTTTCCTTGGTCGTCGGCAAGGGCGGTGTCCGCGTAGAACAGCTTGTTCCCGTAATAGCTGGCCAGGTAGAGGGTGTCTCCTTCGGCACCCTTCACCTGAACACGGATCACCTGGCCGGTGGAGCCCAGCACCAGCATGGGGGCCAGCGTAATGAGCAAGGAAAGCAGCTTCCTGAACATGGGGCGAAATTAAGCGGCCGGTCGGCCGGACGGGCTTCAGCAAGATCCCTGCCGTTCGTGGATGAGGCAACCCTGCCTGCCCCGCGATCGTCCTACGGATGGTCTATCTTTGACCTCAACCGATACATGATCGCCATGTTCAAGACACGCATCCTCCCGCTCCTTGCCGCCACGTTCCTGTCCCTCGGTGGGCTTCAGGCACAGGAGCGCGTTGAACCCGTGCAGGATACCCCGGAAATGCGGGAGAAGGCCCTGGCCCGGACCGAGGCCGTGGGGACCACGGTGGGTGGCCTGAACGCCGAGCAGGAAGAAAAGGTCATGGACATGTACATGCAGGTGGAACGGCATCTGGCCGCCATCGCCGAGCGCATGTCCCATCAACCTGAAGCGGACCGGAACGCGGACATGAAACATGTGTACGCCTCGGTGGACGCCTTCGAGCAGCGCCAGTTGAACGAGATCCTCACCGAAGGACAGCTCGACCAATGGAAGGCGGCCCTTGGGCAGCAGGAATGATCCCTTGGAAGTCTTGATGAAGGGACCGCCACGGCGGTCCCTTTTTCGTGGTCCCTACCGATCCGATGTCGCCGCGGTCTTGAACTCGCTCGTCGTGTGGAACGTGATGGCCGGGTTCTCCCGCTTCTCCAGGTCCAGCATGTAGCCGCTGGGAGCCATGAACACGTTGTTGCCGTCCTTGTCCTGCACCACCTGGGTGCTCTTCACGCGCACGAAGCGGTCCAGGGCCTCCTGGTCATCGCTGGTCAGCCAGCAGGCCTTGTGGGCCTGGATGGGCCGGAACGCGCACCTGGCGCCGTACTCGTGCTCCAGGCGGTAACGGATCACATCGAACTGCAGGTCCCCCACGCACCCGACGATCTTCTTGTTCCCGGGCTGTTGGGTGAAGAGCTGTGCCACACCTTCGTCGGTGAGCTGGCGGATGCCCTTGTCCAGCTGCTTGCTCTTCATGGGGTCCTCGTTCACCAGCTCGCGGAACAGTTCGGGCGAGAACGAAGGGATGCCCCCGAACTGGAAGGTGGCTCCTTCGGTGAGGGTGTCCCCGATCTTGAAGTTGCCGGTGTCGAACAGGCCGATCACATCTCCGGGCCAGGCCTCGTCAACGATGGTCTTCTGGGCTGCCAGGAAGGCCGTGGGGCTGGCAAATCGCAGGTCCTTGCCCAGCCTCACATGGCGGTAGGGGCGGTTGCGTTGGAACCGGCCCGAACACACGCGCAGAAAGGCGATGCGGTCGCGGTGATTGGGGTCCAGGTTCGCGTGGATCTTGAACACGAAGCCGCTGAACGCCGGGTCTTCCGGCCGTACCTCGCCCTGGTCGGTGGGGCGGGGGCGCGGGGCAGGGGCGATGCGGACGAATGAATCCAGCACCTCCTTCACCCCGAAATTGTTGAACGCACTTCCGAAGAACACCGGGGCCACCGCGCCAGCCTGATAGGCGGAAGTGTCCAGGGGGTCGTACACACCGTTCACCAGGTCCAGCTCCTCCCGCAACGTGGCTGCGAGTTCGCCACCCAGCAGCCGGTCCACGCGCTCATCGCCCAGGTCGGTGATGTGCTCCGAGGCGGCCTCCACCTTGGTCTTCCCGCTTTCGAACAGCTTCAGGTCGTTGTCGTACAGGTCATAGACCCCCCGGAAGGTCGCTCCGATGCCGATGGGCCAGCTCAACGGCCTCACCCGGATGTCGAGTTTCGCTTCGAGCTCGTCCAGCAGGTCGAACGGGTCACGGCCCTCGAGGTCGAGCTTGTTGATGAAGATCATGACCGGCGTGTTCCGCATACGGCACACGGCCATGAGCTTCTCGGTCTGTTCCTCCACGCCCTTCACACAATCCACCACCAGCACCACGCTGTCCACGGCCGTCAGGGTCCGGTAGGTGTCCTCGGCGAAATCCTTGTGGCCAGGGGTGTCGAGCAGGTTGATGAGCTTCTCGTCGTATTCGAAGGTCATCACGGAGGTGGTGACCGAGATGCCCCGCTGGCGTTCGATCTCCATGAAATCGCTGGTGGCGCCCCGCCTCACCTTGTTGCTCTTCACGGCACCGGCGGTCTGGATGGCGCCGCCATACAGCAGGAATTTCTCGGTGAGCGTGGTCTTGCCCGCGTCGGGGTGACTGATGATGGCGAACGTTCGCCGCCGCGCGATCTCCTCCTTCAGGGCCATGGGGCGCCAAAGGTAGGGGCGCCTTTCCGCGCGCAGGGCCCTATTTTAGCGGAAACCTACCATCCGTTCATGCGCATCCCTGCCCTGTCCCTGCTCGCTCTATCGAGCCTTACCGCCTTCGCACAGACACCTGTGACCATCGAACTGGTCCCCTGGGCCACCGGGCTTTCCGGACCGGTGGACATCGCCCATGCCGGGGACGACAGGTTGTTCGTCGTGGAACAACCCGGTGTGATCAAGATCATCTCCGATAGCATGACGGTCCTGCCGACGCCGTTCCTGAACATCACGGCCCAGGTCAACGACACTGGGAATGAACAGGGATTGCTGGGGCTGGCCTTCGATCCGGACTATGCCAACACAGGCCGGTTCTACGTGTACTATACCGCCTCGGGTGGAGGGCCTTCCGGACAGAGCCGTGTTTCCCGGTTCCAAGTGACGGCCGATCCCAATGTGGCCGATCCGAACAGCGAGGAGATCCTCTACACCTGGCCTCAGCCCTTCAGCAACCACAACGGGGGCGACCTCGAGTTCGGTCCGGACGGCTACCTGTACGTGGGCTTCGGCGATGGCGGAAGTGGCGGGGATCCGAACAACCACGCGCAGAGCCTAGATGATCCGCTCGGGGACATGATCCGTATCGATGTTTCCGGAGCTTCCGGGTACACGGTCCCGCCCGACAATCCTTGGGTGGGCGCACAGGACACCCTGCCGGAGATCTGGGCCAGCGGACTGCGCAACCCGTTCCGCTTCGGATTTGATGCACTGACCGGCGACCTGTGGATCGGTGATGTGGGACAGAACGCCTGGGAGGAGATCGACTTCTGGCCGGCAGGGGACAACAGTGGTCCCAACTTCGGATGGCGGTGCCGCGAGGGACTGGTCTCCTACAACATGAGCGGATGCACCGGCGGGTACGTGGACCCGGTCGCGGTCTATGAGAACGTGTGGACCGGAGGCACCTGGTGTTCAGCGATCGGCGGACGGGTCTATCGTGGATCCCAGTACCCGCGCTTCGATGGCAGGTACATCTGCACGGACTATTGTTCAGGCCATTTCATGTCCATCCTGCCTGACGGCCAGGGTGGATGGGACGATGAGCTGTTGCTGGATTCAGGGAACGGCTGGGTCTGCATTGCCGAGAACGTGAACGGTGAGCTGTTCACCTGCAACGAAAGCAGCGGCCAGGTGCGCAAGATCACGGACCCTTGTCCGATGGACGCACCGGTGATCACACTGAACGGCACGGACCTCGAGAGCACATCGGCCAATTCATACACCTGGTACCTGGACGGCCAGGCCATTCCCAATTCGAACACCCAGGTGTTCACCCCGCAGGAGCTCGGTGATTACTACGTGGTCGCCGACCTGGGCAATGGCTGCCAGCTGCAGAGCAATGTCATCAACGTCACCGGTACGGTGGGCGTTGACGAGCAGGACGCCGTGCAGGCGACACTCGTTCCCAACCCTGCGGATGACGTGTTCATCCTGACGATCGATCGCGCGTTGACCGGTGAAGTGCGGGTCATGGACCTGGCGGGGAGGGTCGCGCTCACCGTGCCGCTTGCCGGTGACCGTGCGCGCATTCCCACGGCTGGCCTGAATGCCGGGACCTACCTGGTGGAGGTGGTCGACAGGAACGGAGAGGTGCTGCTGATCGAACGTGTGCTCGTAAGGCACTGAGGACCATGAGCGATCGGATCAGGGGCCTCGGGATCTTCCGGGGCCCTTGTTCGTTCTGGTCCAGTGGCCCTCACGGAGCAGGCATCCAAGTCTGCGAGGTTCGCCGAAGAGGCCCTTCTTGGAGCTCCTTTCCACATGTCTGAGGAGCGGACCGCACGATGACCTGAGAGGGCCCAACGAAAAGCCCCGGCCGACCGGCCGGGGCTTTCGCGTTCAAGGGTCGATCG